>Ga0115006_10002365_pt1 | contig 12374 bp, 9 predicted proteins | sample ArcOceMetagenome_3_FD_88943 | JGI IMG/M metagenome (GOLD analysis project Ga0115006, IMG submission 88943) | Marine eukaryotic phytoplankton communities from Arctic Ocean - Arctic Ocean- Svalbard ARC20M Metagenome | ecosystem: Environmental > Aquatic > Marine > Oceanic | place: Arctic Ocean...
GAGAGGGAGTGTGTATGTGTGAGTGAGGGGGAGTGAGTGTATGAGAGGGAGGGAGGGAGGGAGTGTGTGTGTATGTGTGAGTGAGGGGGAGTGAGTATGTGAATATGTGTGTGTGCATGCGTGCATGCTCGTGATGGAGGGAGGGAGAGAGAGCTTGATTTGAAACGTCCATAACGGAGGTGTCCAGGGCGCAGCCCTGTGACAGGCCTTGAAAGGAGGGAGAGAGTAACGATGAAAGCTGGTCTGCAGGTACCGGCGCTGCGGCAGCAGGGGCGGGCGTGAGTGGGCAGCAGGGACCAAGTGGAGGCGGGCCGCAGTTTTCCCTGCCCACATTCTCCTTTGGGCTAGGGTCCTCCCAAGCCAAGAAATGAGAGAGAGAGAGAGTTTATTAGGAGTCAAATGTTCATAACGGGGGGTCCTGGGCGCGGTCCGCACAGACTGTCAGAGACTACACAAATAATAAGAGTTTAACTGTTCATGGAGCGGAGGTGCGGTGGGTCACCTTGTGCACACCTGCTGCGCGCTTCCCCTCAAGAGGTGCTCGCTTGCTGCAGCTGCGCACTCAAATACTCTGCTTGCTGCCCGAGCCCCTGCAAGGAGTCCCATTCCCAAAAGGGAATGCTGACAAGGGAAAAGCCGAGCAGGCGCACGAGGCGGCGCTTGATCACAGTGGCGCCAGTTGGTGAACGGCAGGCGAGGAAGTGTCTAGGACCATCCACCTCCACTGCCCAGCGCCCTGGCATGCGCTCGCCCGCACGCGAGTCTAGGGACAGTTCCGTGTCCTCGCCCGCACGCGGGTCTAGAGACACGACGAGGTCGAGTGTCAGCCCCGACTGCGGGCAGCGGAACTCATCGTGCACGCAAAAGTGCATGGAGCGGAGCGCCAGGCTGACTTGGTGCTGCGTGTGCGACGGGCGTGTGCCTTGGCCAGCAAAGGCCGCTCTAGCAGTGCTGCCCATCTTCTCCCTAACAGCCAACACCGAGCTTGACTGCATGCACGCAGCGAGACCCTCTTCCAGCTGACACGCCAGCAAGTACATGTGCAGCTGGCTGAGGCTGGCCGCGTCCATCTCCCCGACGTCACAAAGCCTGCCCACAGCCTCCTCCAGCCCACTCACGAGCCTGCAAGTGAGGCCGGGCGCGTCGATGCAGAGAAAGCAGGAGCTCCACAGCACACTGACAAGCTCGTAGGGTTTGAACTCGCTCTCCACCTCTGCTGCGCGCCTCGCCAATGCGCCCAGCAACCGGTCTCCCGGGGGAGAAGCCATGATGGTGAGCCCCCGCAGCGTGTTAGCAATATTCTGCGCGCTGAACGTGTGCGCCACATCCTCTGCCCGTGCACACAGGGCTCTCAGCAGCTGCGCGCCTGGCCGCCTCTCCCAGGCCGCAAACGCCCACAGCGTGTTGGCAATATTCTGCGCATTGAAGCCATTCATGATTTCGACCGCCTTCACCTCGAGCGCGTTCAGCAGCGGCTCCGGGGGCTCAAGACCCAATGTCGCGTATGACCACACGGAATTGGCCACGTCTTGAGCCTTGAACGTCTGCGCCGTCGCCTCGGCCCTCACCTCCAGCGCAGAAAGGAGACCAGCGCTTGGACGCTTGCCGCTCGTCGCAGAGGCCCACAAAATGTTTGCAACGTTCTGCGGATTGAGGTGCCGCGCCATCGCCTCCGCCCTTGCCTCCAGCGCGTCCCACAAGCCCCCCGCTGGTCTTTCCAGCGTCGCGATAGCCCACAGCACGTTCGCCGCTTCCTGTGCCTTGAATGACGCCACAATCTCCAGCCCCCTCTGCTCCAGCGCGACAAGCGTCGCTTCGCGAAGGCCACTGGCTGGCGCCAACCGAGTAAGCTTGGCAGTTGCGTGGAGAATGTTCGCCACCTCCTGCGCGTTCAACTCGCCCGCCCTGGCCTCCGCCGCACGCTCCAACGCCCGCAACGTTTGCGCGGCTGGCAGCCGCGCCAAGGTCCCGTACGCCCAGAACGTGTTTGCAAGGTTCTGCGGGGTGAAGAGGGGAGCAAGCTGCTCTGCCCGAGCGTCGAGCACGCCCCACAGAGCCGCCCCAGGGGTCCGCTGCATGGTCGCGTGCGCCCAGAGCGTGTTTGCGACGTCCTGTGGGTTGAAAGCATGCGCAGGCAGGGAAAGCATCCGCGCGCCAATTGCCGGAGGGATGTCCTGGCGCGGCGCGTGCTTGCTTGCCGCGAGGGCATGAAGCACATTCGCGCACTCGCGCGCTCCTGCTGCCCCAACGTGCCGCACCACCTGCGCCTCCGCCGCAGCGAGGGCTTGCGTGCGCTCCCGTCCTCGGTCGTGGCGGCACCGCAGGAGCCGCCGATAGGCGGTGAACGCGTTCACGTGGTTGAACTCGGGGTGGTGCTCCTCGACGATTGCGCACAGAGCCGCCTCGTCGGGCGCCGCCATGATCCGCGCGTTGATCTCCCGGTTGCGATCGGTAGGGCCGCCCGGCCTGCCCGAGCCCCCCCCGCGGCCGCTGCCGCCACCACCGCCCTGGAGTCCGCCGCGCGTCGCACGGCAGGTGGTGCCCTGCACGCCGTGCCCGAGTGATGTGGACGAAAGGGGAGACCCAATAACAGGGCGCTGCGGGTTTTGGTCAAATGTGCAAGCGCGTTGGCTGTGATGCCGTATGGCAAAGCGGGGAGACCCGCGGCAGGGGCTCGCCGGGGCAAACGCCGCCACGTGGGCCGTCGTGCCGGGGCGGGATGACTGCGCGGCGACGAGCATCATGCATGCCCAGCTGCACAGGTGCTGCATGCTGTCTCTGCCGCGGCCGCCTCTGCCGACCCTCTGCCCTCACGAACTCGATCGAGTTCGTGGCGCCACGGTCGTTGCCGTCGTGCCGGGCAAGCGGACAAGGGTGGGAGTTGGCGTGGGCGCGGCGGGGGGGAAACCCGCCGCCGCCGCCGCCGCCGCCCGCCGCCGCCGCCGCTGCTGCCGCTTCTGCCGCCGCCGCTGCCGCCCGCCACCGTCCGTTCCGGGATGCCGCCGAAGCCGATCAGGAAGGTGGCCACGGGCGACGCCACGGGGCCTCCCGAGGGCCAGGGCCCAGGCGGCGACCGCACGAGCTTCCTCAAGAAGAAGAAGAAGCAGGAGGAGGAGGTCCCGTTCCACCACCACTGGCGCGTGGGCGTGCACCGGCACAAGGGCGACATCTACGTCAAGCTGCCCGGGGGGCGGGTCGAGCAGCTGAAGGGCGAAAAGGAGGAGCTGTGCCTCGGCGTCGTCGAGGCGCGCCACCTGCCGCAGATGGACATGGGCGCCGACACCTCGGCCGAAGATCGCGCGGCGGGCATTGGCGTCACCTGCGATGCGTTTGTCACGGTGCAGCTGGGCGAGCAGAAGCGCAAGACAGAGGTGGTGCACGACACGCTCAGCCCCTACTTCGGTGCAAGCTTTGTGTTCGTGCTCACAGACCACACCGACGAGCGCGCTGAGATCGCGCGGCGGCTGAGCGACCTGTCTGTCCTGCGCATCGAGGTGCGCGACTGGGACGACGGGGGGGACACCGACTTTGTGGGGATGTGCGAGCTGCCGATGGAAGAGCTGTACACCAAGGACCACATGGACCGCTTTCAGTACATCGACACCTGGATCGACCTCTGCAACGAGGACGGGACGCCCGCCAAGATTCGTCTGGTGACACATGTGCTGCTCTGCGCAAATCGACTGTCCCATTACTCGGTAAAGTTGCGCGCGCTGTCTGACTGCCGTGTGGTGCTGTGCAGGACGGCACGCCGGCACGAGGCAGCATACGCATCCAAGGAGCCATCCGCGGCGGCAAACAGGTGGAGGTCATGAATCGGGTGCAGGGGCGCACGTGGCTGGAGCCTGGAAAGCTTGTGGAGGCGGTACAGAAAACGCAGCAGCTATTCCAGGAAGGCGATCGCGAAATCATCGAGTGCATGATCAATTTGATACACCGCAGAAACTTTGAGGCGCCGCACATATCAAAGGAGCACATTACGATGCTGGATGAAGTCGGTGTGCCCCTTGGTATCACGCTGAAACGCCCAGGCAGAAAAGATCTTGATCAGACCGATGAGCCTCTGGGTCTCCGATTGAGCCACATGATCAAAAAGGGCGTCCCTCTCCAGTCCCTTTCTGTCCACGACCCCCGCGACACCTTTTACAATCCCATGAAAACGTGAGTCCATGTGCCATGTCCTGTTGTCCAGAATGTCCCGTGTTGGAGAGATTGGCAGGCTGCCGCGAAGCCCTTGCGTCCTGACGTGGATGCTGCGTTGCAGGCACTGGTTGGCGCGAGTGGAGGCGATCAGTATCATTGGAAAGATGTCGTCGCGCGGCGACCAACGGGCTGTGACGGCAATCATGGGGACCGTGAATGATGAGCATGCGTCAGTTCGTGCCAAATCGGTATACGTACTGTCACTGCTGGCGAGCCTTGAGGATATGGAAGTGGTGGCTCTCTTGATTGACAGGATCGACGATGAAGATCCTTACGTGCGAAAGGAGCTTGTCAATGCTTTAAACATTATCGCCCGCAAAAATGACGTCAGATCTGTGCTCGACATCTGTACATATATGGATAGCCCGCGAGACGAGGTTCGAACAACTGCTATTCATTGTCTGCGCGCCGCTGTGAGGCCAGGCTTTCGCGTCGCCATTGTCGAAGCATGCGCGAGGCTTGAATCGCCATCAAACGCCATCAAAATGAATGCGCTTGCTTCGCTTCCTTTGATAGCAAAGAAGGGTGACCGGGTCGCCATAGTGGAGGTTACAAATAGGCTTCAGCATCCTCTTCCGCCTGTTCGCAGTGTAGCGTTGCAGGCCCTCAACTTGGTGGCAAACAAGGGCGATCGATTTGCGCTGGCGGCAGTTGGCAACGTGATGGAGCACCCCGACTATGAGGTGCGCAGAGCTGCAGCTCAAGGCATTCAACTCTTGTGCTATCCTGGGGATCTTGCTGCCATACAAGTAATTGTCATGCGCCTCAAGGTTGATGCAAGTGCAGACTGCGTTCGAGAGGGGGCAAAGTACGTTGCAGCACCTACAACCGGAAATCCACCAGGCTGGCGAGACCCTGGGCTCCCGCAATTTGGCCCGAAAAAGCTGCGAGGTGACCCAATTGTATTCGACAAGATCTTGACGCCACGTTTGGCGGGCTTGATGCCGATTGGTCGGGAGGCTACTGTGGCCTTTCATGCACCTGTGCTGCCGGCAGACAGTGGCGTGAAAACCATTGCCCAAATGTGGTGGAGAGACAAGCATCAAAAAGATACAGTGCGGCATCGATACGAATGGGCGGGGCCTCAGACTGCTCAGGCTCTTGGGCTGAGTAGCGGGTCGCGCCCCAATACTTCTATCTTGTCTCGCCCAGGCACATCTTTGGCTATGTCTGGTGCAGCAGGATCTCTCAAATCAATTCGCAGCGCTGCAGCCGTGCGAGAAACGCACGTCAGGAGCAGTGTGTCTGATAACAAAGGGGTGCAGATTGAAATTATCGGAGGAGATGATCTTGACACAGATGCATTTGCGCACGCAGCTAAACCAAGCGGAATCCGGACTCGACCAGGCACGCGAGACGGGAAACAACGAAACGTCGTTTTGGAAGACCGAGTGCAAACTGCAGCCTCTCAACGTAGTAATCATAGCTATGGAACCTCCAGGACAGGCACCGGCCACAAGACGCGAGAGCAACGCATGAATGAAAAAATGAGAGATCAGAGCAAGAATGTCCTGGATGTCATCGAAAAGGGCCTGATACGAGAGTTGTTGATCGAAAAGAAGGACTTGGACGAAGATGCAGAAATGGACATTGCGTATAAATTTCCATCGTACATCGAATTTTTCGAATCTCTATCATATGTGCTGAAGGAAAACGGAGAGCTTTACAAGTGGTGGAACCCATCTCTGATCTTTCCTGCGCCAGAGGATAAGACAGCAACTGACGCAGATCGTAGCTTTCCACGAATCAGAACGCTCTTACAATTCAATCCAGCAAACGCCCAAGACTTGAGAAAAGTATGGTCGACAACCCGACAAATATGGAGGCGATTCGTCAGTGCGTCTAGTGGAGCCGATCCGCTGCCTCCTGTCATCGCCAAGAAGGTCGGTACTCTGAGTATCACTGTGAAGAGAGCGCAGTATCTGCCAAAAATGGACCGCTTCGGTGGATGCGACTCTTATGTGGATCTGACCGTTCCCGGTAGACCAGTCAAAACCACGAAAGTTGTCAACAAGTTGCTGGATCCTCATTGGCGTGCAAGTTTCTGTTTTGATATCATGGATCGTGATTTTATCGAGAGGATTAAGAGCCCAAATACGGAGAAGAAGCGCCAAGAAGAAACTATCCAAATCGAAGGAATAACGGATGATGGTGAATTTGAGCCGCCAGAAGGGCTGGTTGGTCTATACTACGACCAGAAACTGACCCTGCCGATCACCCGTACAGAATTCAATGGGCAAGCCGAGCTCACGTTTAAGGACGTGATTGCTAGCCTAGCGAGCACACTAGGTTCAAAGTGGCTGCGAGTTGGCAACGCTGCACCCACCGCAGGCAATGCTTTTGAACATCCGGAGCTGGCACAAGCATTGATCAGCAAGAGTGAATTTACGCAGCAAGAATGGGAGGCTTTTGAGATCACGGACCTCCGCGCAGACCACTTTATCAAATCGGGCGACACCTACTTTCAACCTGCGAGCAAAAGTCGAGAACAGGTTGAAATTTTGCATTCCGAACAGACTGCTCCCAGGTCTAGAGACATTTTCTTCCGTGTTCACACCTCAGACATGCTCGAAACCATATCAATGGCGGGACGGCTGTCAGAAGCAAATTTTCAGAAAGAACTTTTGAGAGCCGATCTCCTTGACGAATTCCGGCTACCAGATATTGTTTCCCTGCATCTTACAACGGCTGAAACTCTCAGCAAAGTCTCTGCCCCCGTACAAGCGTGGATTAAGCACTATCAACTGGGAAGAGACCCCATTAGCGTCGGCAAAGTGCAGCTCCCAATGGTCCCGCTCTTAAATAGCCTAGCCTCCGGTGACAAGTCTGATTTGGCGGGATGGTTTGAAGTGCTCACTGAAAGTAAGGAAGGGGCATTGATCCGGCAAACTGACCATCATGATAGGAGAACAGAGCTGTTTCTCGAGATTTCGTATCAGCAAGAGCCTCACAAATTTTACAGTGACGATCTTCCTGAAGGATCACAGGTATTGCATGTGGTGAATACGGGCATTTACTGCCAGCTTGCTAAGGCTATGCACTGGTAATCATCATCATACCATGACAGCATGCTCATTGCACTCTGGCAGCGTGCCGTCGAAGGATTGGGTATTGCGATCCGATCTCTCGCTCTCGAAACCCTGTGTCGAATCACCGGGCCAGCTGTTAAGCAGGTAATATATTTACATATACAACCTTTAGCTCTTTTCCTCTTCTCTGGCTGACCTATGTTGATGCATCTCCTATTGTTTCTTGATGCTTCTGATAGTATTGGACTTTTCGTGGGACAGGCAATCGAAGAAATCATCTTGTGCGCGACGATCCCATCCCCGGAGGTGTACGCTACCGTTTCGGAGGCTCTACAACGAGTAGCTGTGCCGTCACATTCTGATGCAGCCACTGACGTTGCATGGATTCCCGAGACAAATCTAGCTGTCTCCGCATCGCGCGATGGCACAATAAAGGTTTGGGATACCGAATACGGTGAGACGATAGACACAAGCACGAATCACATCAAAGTAGACTAAAGATCGTATGATTAGAACAAAACAGAAGAAAAGAAAGCAATGATTTACTATTGAATGTAATTATCTAGACCATGTACATCAGCGCGTCTGAAATTTCTGTACAATTGACTATTGTGCCCCTCCATCAACTGCATCTCCATCAACTGCATCGCATGCTCAATATTTCCGAGTTGCTCTGAGTCGCTGCCCGCCCTCCTCTACGCCTCCAGGCGCTTTGGTGCGAACTATTCGCAGTCCCCGAGGGTCGGCGACGGCAATTGCAACTCATCATTTGCTTAAAGATGTCATTATCACTGCCAATTCCGATTGCTCCTTTAGCCTGTGGGATACCTCATCGGGCAAAGAAGTCTTCAACCAGCCCTTCATTGGGTATGATGAAATCTCGATGTTGTTTGTATGTGCACGGGTTGCAAATATGCATGTCTCCACGCGATAATGTGTGCGCGCATGTATTCATGCATCGGAGCTTATTTTGCGTCTTTCACAGGCAACAGATTGGCAGCCTTTGCATGTCTCTACAAGGAAACGCCGTGCTTAGTGTCGATGACCTACATGACGCATGCTTCAAACGCGAAAAGGGGCAAATTCGCTTGTGGGCTGTCAGTCAACCACCGACACTAGAAGAGATACTCGAAAACGAGCGAATTCGCGACGAATACGAAAAATGCGCACAGGCGCTCGCAGCCTGCAACCCTTCGAATTTTCCCGAGCCGTCTCGGGAAAGAAAGCTAGTGTTCCCCCTCATTGAGCGTATAGTCATGATCGGGGCCCCGGCTGAAGCTGCGGTCGCAAAAGGTAGCCTCGATGCTAGCATGCAAATGTTGGACCAGACACAATGACACAGTATGTGGTATCTGACCTTGGAATTTTGCTCCAGTGCCCGGGGGACTAGACGAAGATGCCATAACGCGAGGACGTGTGGCCCTCGAAGACCTTTACCGAAAGCTAGCAGGTTTGGATTATGATGTCCTAATTCATAATTTATGTCTGATGAAAAGAGCAAGCGGGTTGAAAAAGAGAACCATGAGGCATCTATTTTTCTCCTTTACATCATCGCTAAATTTAACCTGACGCTTGCATGCAATATATATATATATTTATATATATATATAATGGCAGATGGCAATGAATACGAATATCCTATTTGGATACGCTCACTCGCGCTGCGCGTTCGTCGAGAGCGCAAAAAGTCAAAAATCGTGCAACTTGCTAAACTGGACGTGGGGGATCGCTTCGCAAAGGTGCAAAAAAAGCCTACGGATCTTGTAAGATGTATCCGCTATCATCCAACGGATGCGACATGTTTTGCCAGTGCTGGCGACGATGGTGTGGTCAGAATCTGGAAAGTGCGAGAGAATGTTGTGCAGCAAACAGTGGAGAAAGCATCCGTTCAGTTGCACAATTTCTTTGATGCGCACCCTTCACCCATACACTCCCTCGTCTTTCATCCAAGCTTCGAAAAATGCCTGATTACTGCGTCGCGCACGGTCAAGCTGTGGAACTTTGTCGCAAAGGAAGAGATTCTGTCTGTGCCCGTTTACGCTCATCATGCCACTAGCGTCGACATTTGGTCCGCTCCTCAATCGGTGTCCGCGACACTGGTGGTGGGTAATGTGGAAGGAGTGATCATTACCTGGAGCCTCGAAATCACTCCGATCGGCGTCAAGGTACTGACTGTTGTACCGCGAGCGGCTGAGTGCAATGACTTAGTATGTGCATTGATAGTTTATTAAGAACCCATTTCAGATAGGTCACAGACTGCATAAGCTCTTGTCAGGACTGGAAGTAGGTTGTGCGCTTGAGAACTGACCCGCAAGTGGTGCAGATTACCGCGTGTGCTGAAGAACGCCATCGGGTAGGGCGTCATACTGGAGCCGTGATTGCCCTGCGTCTGCAAAAGAACGGCGAAGAGTGCGTTTCAGCGTCGCGCGACGGCACGATTATGGTTTTCCACACTATCACAGGTCCATTCCATTGCCTCCATGATCCTGTGCTTCTTTCACCTGCTCTTACGGTGCGAGAGTTGATATTATCAGGTGATGTGATCCGGCACTTCAATGGGGATCCCGACCCACAAGGTTCAGCACCATCAGTGTCAGCAGCGGCGTTGGCAGAGTATTTGCACAATGATAGCACGCACGTTCGCAAAATGGCCGCGCATGCTCTAGAACACATGGCGGAGGTGGGTGATCACGAAGCGTTGGGTTCTATTGCTCGGAAGCTCAACCACAGCGACCCGATGATCAGGGATCTTGTGCTTGCACCTCTGCAACGACTTACGCGGCGCGGCGACGTACATTGCATCGCTGCGCTTGCTGGGCTGCTCAAAGTGGAGAATGAAGACGTGCGCAAATGTGTAGTGTCTGCTGTGACGTATGCGGTCGGCGATGACGCATCAGAAGTAGAACGTCTTGTGCAATTCGCCGATGCCATTATTGCCACGCATGGCCACCCTGCCCGTACCCCGTGCATTGCTGCCGCTGAATTCGTGCTCGACAGCCTAGATTTCGTCGAAGGCGAGCGGCTTGCAGACTTTCTGCGAAGCTGGGATCGCACCAAAAACGATGGAATGCAGCTTGTCATGCTGTTGGCTGCAGCGCGCTTGGGAGAATTGCATCGGCAACGAAATTTGGAAGGCATATACGTGTTTCTTCGACACACCAACCAGCATGTTCGCACTTTGGCTGGTCATGTTCTTGCGCACCTCTGCGAAAATAATCCTGAAAAATATCTGTGGGAAGTCGTTACGCACACGGTTGTCGAGGCCCACAGCCCGGATTTGGTGAGTTAATCTGAGAAACGGTCGTGTTTCGACGGCATGCATGACTAGTAAGATTGCCCCAGGATGCAGAATATACGACTGAACCAACATGCAAGCATTGTGATACTTTCTAGGCTTCGCAGATGCAGCATACTGATCGTCATGCATGCAGCATAAAACAGATCTGTGACAATTTCCCAAAAAAAATTCAGTTGCGGCTGAATGGTGTAAAAATATATCTGCAATGCAAGTTTCACGTCTTTATGCAAAATAATTCGCTCCAAACTTGAAAGTGGTTGACTGTAGGGCCTGTCATTGTCCTGCGATTATGCATGTGCCGGATGTGTCTGTTTGTGCAGGAGACTGCAAGTTCAGCACTAGATGGACTTCATGCTGTATTGGCTGGGCACCTCTTTGCTGTAATGGATAAAGCCATTGATGAGCGAATGGCCCAAAATGAAATCGAAAATCAGGTTTGTGCTAAATACACTCATTCAATTGCAAAATGGGATGCTCCCGGGCTTGACAGCGCCAGCATTGCTTATGATTGCTCAACACCAGTATGACATGCCCTGTTGCGCATGTGCGCTCGCTCGCGGACAGAAAAACTTAGCGCGCAAGAATCGGAGGCGTCGCACAAGAGATGCAGGAGGGCGCGTGTCAACTGGTGCGACGAATCGCTCGATTTCATGTAAGGAGCATATTAGCTTGCACAGCCTCTGTGACCAAGTCTGATGTTCCCAGCCACTCACATAAAAAAGTGCAAATTTGATGACTCTGTTTGTGTTGGTGTTGGCAGCGGCCCAAAGTCGTGATTCGTCAGCACTCTCCTCGCCAACTTCTTCTCGGCCAGCGTCTCGCGTTTCCACCGCCACGTACTCAGCCATCCAGCCTTGATTGTGCTTCCACGAGCTCCTTGAATTTATTGTTTGCAATCTCCTTTATACACTCGCGTTCATAGATACGAATCATGAGAATCACCCCATTAATTCAATTTGAATAAGACCCTGATGTTTTGGGCTCTTTGAATAATATTGTAATAATAAAAGTAATAATTATTCAAAGGTATCATTCATCTTTCACTTGGGAAAGAGTGGAGCCGGTCAAGGGTGTTTTCGGAGAGCAATATTTGGTAGCGTCCTCACTAGTCGCGGAGGAGGGGCCAGAGGAAGTTGGAAGTTGCCACTGCGTGGCACCGGTGCGCGTATTATACCAATACAGCTTGCCCGATGAGCTGGATCTGACTTGTCGCCAACTGCGTGCTTTTTCTTGCCCGTCCTCACGTCCAAAGATACGTTGAAATTCTTCAGTTCCTTCTGCTACCCCCTCCTTCTGCACGAGCGTGTCGTCCTTCTCCCGGTCCTTGTCTTCCGTGTCCAATGCTGGCGTGGATGGGATACACGGATGCGGCTCGATGTCGAGCTTACGCTGACATACAGAGGATGGCAAAGCACGAGACGAAGGAGCAGCAGCCGCACGGACTGATACAGTTCCACTAGTCGCTGTGTTGGTAGAAGAGGTAAGGCCAGCAACATCAACATTACAAGTGTCAGCGTGATGGCAATTAACGGGGCGCCCAATAATAGAGCAAGTGCGCGCCAACAACAGAGCGTGCGACAAAGGGAGGAAGTGAGTGAGAGACGCTAACAGAGTATACAGGCACAGACGTACAAGAAGAATCAGCCGCTTCAGCTGCAAGAGAACAGGAAGGAGCGAGAGCAGCGAGGACATCGAGGATGCGCTGCAGTTGCTGTTGCAAGTGAGCCTGCTGCCGTTCGATCCGCATCTGCCCCTGTCGATCGACAAACGTACATGAGGCGCGCATGCACACACACGTGTGAGAGCGTCCAAGCTTGTGCAACATATGATGTACTGTATTGCCA
>Ga0115006_10002366_pt1 | contig 12369 bp, 11 predicted proteins | sample ArcOceMetagenome_3_FD_88943 | JGI IMG/M metagenome (GOLD analysis project Ga0115006, IMG submission 88943) | Marine eukaryotic phytoplankton communities from Arctic Ocean - Arctic Ocean- Svalbard ARC20M Metagenome | ecosystem: Environmental > Aquatic > Marine > Oceanic | place: Arctic Ocean...
CATCAACATACTCCACAAGTCTCTCCATCCCCTCCCCCCTCAAGAACCCCTCCAGTCCCCACGCCACCCCCCCCTGGTTCGGGTTCCACATGTCCATTTTAGTCATCACGTTAACGCATCCAACCTCCAACCTAACCTTGACCATGGTGGCAACCAAGCAACTGCTAACGTACTGCGTCACGTCCCTGCAGCTCGTGCAGGGGACGCAGTTCAGCGCCGTTAACTTCAAACCCAGAGAACCGCCTTTGGAGGCTGGTAAGGTTAGGGCGGATATTATATCACGCACGTGGGAGGTGTGGGTGAAAAGCTCAACCTGACCGGGCATGTCTATCACGTAGTACACGGAGGAGGGACAGGAGGGGGTGGGGGCGGGGGTTGCCGATTTTATACGGGTTATTATAGAGGCTATGTTGGAGGATATGTAACCCACTGCGTACACCATACCACCGTTAGGTCCTAGGTTCTTTTGCGTGTTGACCGTGAGCGTTTAGGGAGAGTTAGCGAAAACACACACACACAGTACCGTAACAAAAATGTCCTTTCTTCCTTCTCGTTGTCTCCATTCTGCCTCCCCTCGTCGCTCCCCCCTCTCCCCTCCCCCTGCTCACCTTGGCAGACATTACTTCCCCGAGTTCAACGTCCTCCCTAACGTCGTACTCCAACCCCTTCGTGTCCTTCTCCCCCTCCCTCCCCTCTTTCCCGTGCAAACCATCCCCTCCCTCCTCAACATCCTCCTCATCCCCCCACACTGTCCTCTCCCAGTTATCGTTCCCTGGGTCAAGGTTGACCCTAACTACTGTTCTACCCAACAGAGACATGTACTGGTATAAGGCGGATGTTAAGGTGGTTTTACCGCACCCTGGTGGACCTACTAACATTACACCGTAGGAGGAAGACATTTATAGAAGGGGTTCGAGGGAGGGGATAAGGGGGGTGGGAATTATTATTTGTATTTGGATTATATTTACAGTTTTTGTGATACTATAGGATAGAAGAGATATATCTTATCGTAAATATTTAATAAGAAAATGAGTAAATTGGTTATTATTAAAAATAGAATTTTGTCCATCCAGTGATTACAAAGGAAAAGGTTACATAATTCATCAGTACGTTCAGCTATAAGATTATATAAGCATATAATGTCATTATATCATTATAAATCATATAAAAACTTGATTATAATATCTTTCAATCACTACTAACAAACCCTTCCCCCCCTCCCATTCCTCGCCCATTCCTTCTATACCGCCAGTCACCCCCTAAAATCTCTTACCATCCTCTAAAAATGGGTAAACCAAAGAAAACAACAACTCTCTTCCCCAAATCCTCCTCTCGTACCTTCTCCCTTGTTCATGCGTCCCAGCGTTCGATCGCCCAAACCAGGGACATTGACGAGGATGGCAACCAAGCCCTCAAAGCCGGCATGGTGCTCGTGGAGAACAGAGGTAAAAGGGGTAGGAACGTTAAACTCGGTGGGGATATCGATAGGGTTATACACGACAGGGTTATGGAGGGTTTTGAGGAGGACGACAAGGTGAGAGAATGGACAAGGAGAGAAACGACAACCAAAGGCTGAAGAGAGAAGCGACACCAAAACCATTACATCGCCTTCTTACGTCGCCTTCTTTCATAACGAACGACCTTCCCACTCATCGCTTCTCTCCTCTCCTCTCTTCTCTCATTGCAGCCCAAGGTTTCCAAAACCGGTGCTAAATCGTACGTCAACGAACTCGGCATCGTCGACGATGGTTATGATTACACCCAGCATTTGCGGCACACCGATTCCAACCGCATATACTCCCGTTCCGGTGGTTTTCTGAAGAAGGAGGATGACTTATTCGGTAAATTAACCAGGCAGGCTGACGAGGGGATGGAGGAGGTCGACAGGCAGCTCGAGGCCATCACGCTAACGAACGAGGGCATGGATGGAGATATCAGGCACCAGTTATTCGACGATGATGTGGAGTTCGGGGAGGGTGATGAGCTACTTGATGATTTCTGCGAGGTTGCAGACATGCAGGTACTGGAGATGGACGAGCTCAAAGAGAGGGGGTACATCGTAGAGGGCGACAGAGGGCAGGACAATATCAAGTACAAGGTGGAGGATGTTGTTGAGTTCGATTACGAAGCACATATAAGGGCATTGATTGAAAAATCAGAGTTGGCTAGGGGGAACGGAAAGGTGGATATAAAGGAGGGGGGGGATTTCTTCGCCGGTTTCAAGCCCAGGGGTATGGAGGACGACGACGACGAAAGCGGAGAGTTCGCGGATGATGACAGTGGTGTGTTCGAGGATGACACTGATGCCTTTGGTCCCCCCCCAGGTGTGGGCATAACCTCTCCCCCCCCTCCATCTGGTACCGTTGGTACGGAGGAGGACGGGGATATAGCCGCTGTTACAGAGGCGTATTTACTCGCTTTGGGGGAGTACGACGATGAGGAGATTGGAGCGCTGGAGTATAACGCGGGAGGGGGGGGTGGGGAGTGGATTGAAGAGGGAGGCATCAGCAGCGAGGATGAGGTGGGGGAGGATGAGGACGATGGGGCGCCCCGGGGTGAATTCGATAATGTTCTCCCCACCGCCCCTGTGCCTGTTGTTGAGGACGGTGTGGCGTTGCTAAGGGACGTTGAGAATGACACTTACGTCACCAGCCTACTCGATGAGTATATTCAGGATAAGAAGGACGAGCTTTTCATGGTCGGGACGGGGATGAGGAGGGGGGGAGGGAGCGGGTTCACGGCGCTGGTTGACGGAAAGTTGAGGCTTGCTGAGGAACTTGACGACGCTATTGAGGGGGCTGCGGTTGACTGCGCGAAGATCGATATTAATGAGGAGCTGCAGGAGGCGGACGATATACTTAGGAGACCGAAGGAGAGGCCACCGGAGGAGGATGTTAGGATTGATGGGATGAGCTACTTTGACGAGAAGGTTCGGAACCCTTGGGATGTGGAGAGCGTTCTGAGCACGTACAGCAACCTCGATAACAGGCCTAAGGAGATCGGGAGCGGGAGGAGAAGGAAGAAGGGGAAGGAGCTGGTCAGGCAGGGCCTTGAGGGTGTCGTGGAGGAGGGGGGGGAAGAGTACCAGAAAATTGAGCTCAGCGCCAAAACAGGACTCCCCGTTAACATGAGTCCGTACCCCAACGCACACGAGGAGGAGGATGAGGAGGAGGAGGAGTTCGAGCGCGGCGTTAACAAGGGTGAGGGTAGGAAGAAGGGGGAAAGCAAGGAGGAGAAGAGGACGAGGAAACAGAGGGTCAAGGAGGAGAGGGAGGAGAGGAGGAGGGAAAAACAGGAGAACAAGGGAAGGTACGGGGACGAGATTGCGAAGAGGAGCAAGGGGAAGGATCAGGTTCTGGGGGGGAGAGCGGTGTTCAAATACTCATAATAGGGTTTTGGAGCAAAAAATATAATCTATGTTCTATGTTTACACAAAGCTCGCGATCTTGACAATCCTCCTCGGAGACCCTCGTCCTTCATAGGCCAAAGTCAAAGGCCCCAAATTGCAAAGTCAGAGGCCAAATTGAAATATTGTTCACGCATTCTTCAGTTAGTAATTTTGACCTCCGCGCGTTCTTCTACCCCGAGCATCAACACCTGTGTCTGTATTTCTCTAATTAACCCTAACCCACTTACTTTAACATCTGTCGTGCGATCATGCTGCCTACCCTAGCCCTGGTCAACCTGGCCCTCGCCTCAACTACCGAGTTCGCCTACAAATCTGCCGCCGGTGCATACGCCTCCGTTGACCCTGAGAGCGGCTGGCGCACTCTCTCCGTAACAACTTCAGACTCCAAAGGGTCATCCCCCCGCGAGGCTGCTTTCGATGCCGGCTTCGTCGAAGGGCAACTGACCTGCGCTGAGATCACTCAGTTCTTCGACAACTTCTACGTGTCATCTTTCAGGGAGGACTCACCCAACGATGATATTGTCGATTACGTCAATGAGGACGATGCTTTCGTAGAGAGTATGTTTGACACGGTCGCACGTAGGAGACATATAGCTTCAATTAACGACTACTACACTGTCGACGGCGCGTCTTCGCTTACCGTCGTCGAGACCAGCAACAACGTTTACGACGACTTGGCGTACAACGCTTTGACGCCCAAGTCCGTGTTCTGCTGGGTGAGGATCATGGTGGCGAACCAAATGAGCGTCGACGGCGAGTCTTGGAGTAAGGCTTTCTCGGCATTTCATTCCGGCACCTACAATAACCAGTGGTTGATCGTTGACAGGGAGCGGTTTGAGTCGGACGAGGGTTTGCTGTGGGTTGTTGAGGAGGCCCCGGGATTGATGCACCCGGAGGATATGACGGAGAAGCTCCGATCAGACGGATATTGGGGAAGCTATAATGTTGCTTGGGCCGTCATGGGGGAGACCGAAACCTGCTATGAGGCACCGAGAGCCAACCTCTTCGCGGAGATGCAATTTTCGGTGAAGGATATGGATAGCATGACGTACGTCATGGGGTGGAATGAATACTTGAACGACCCTAACAGTGAGGGGAAGGCGTCGAACGTCATCATGGCGAGGGATGATCTTCTGAACACGCCTCGCGCTGGGGGTGGGATCGACTCCAAAGACAGTACTATCAACACGCTGAAGACCGTTGGTACTTTGGCGAGGGTAGGGCCGACGTACGGGGGCGAGGGGGTTGATGCATTCTGCTGGAGTGGAGTGCCGACGCTAGAGGAGACAACGGTTCTGAGGGTCACCCTGACTACTTCGATTTTGTTTACGCGCCTGCCGGAGCTAAAATGTAACGCGTTGAGGTTATGCTATGCAATTGAAACTTTCGTTTTCGTCATTTAAGCCGGGGGAGATTTCGAAGAGCGTTGCGGTCCTTGTCTTTCACGAAGGCCAACACTAATAATAACAAACATGCAGTCGCGTTTGAGCAAACGACTTCCACGTTCACACACCGCTTGCGATCTCGACAATCCTCCCCTCGATCATCTCCTCTTCGTGCGGTCCTTTTAAACACTTGGGTGCCTTCGCAAGTTTGAGGAACTTTCCTATCGTCGCGGCCTTGTTTCTGTTGTACCATGGGCTCTGTGATGAGCGAAGCGACGAGCAGAAGCTTGTTAGTTACGTGGGCAGTAGGTGGCATGTTGCTTTTGCTGTCGCTTCGCTCCAGCCACCCTTACCTCGGTCCAAATGACGTCCACCTTCTTTCCTCTTATCCACCCCCGCCCTTCCCCCTTTACCTCCTCTGTGCCTTCCCTGTAACTTGGGTTATGAACTACCAAACCCTTAATGCGCTCGGGGTACTTCTGCGCAAATGATTTCCCAACCCCTCCTCCGCAATCGAATCCAAAGAGAACGACACGGTTTGTCACGCCAAAATGATCGAACACGTGTGAGACCGTCTCTACCGAACCCCCTTCACCAACGAACGATGAATACTCAGGCTTAGAAGATTGGGCGCAACCCCTTGTCCGTCCGTGCCCAGGAAAATCCGGAATTATGATCCTCGCGTTGATACCACGTCCAATCAACTCGCGTTGAATCCCCGCAATTTCCTCGTCCGTCCAAACGGCTTCACTTCCAAAACGCCTGCATCTTCCGCTGTAGTAATGCAACATGACAACGTCAGTTATTTCATCGTCAGGTCGTGGGGCGTCGATTCCCCTGCACGAAATTCCACCCTCTGTCACGTTCCTCCCCGTGTCTCTGTCAAACCTAGCCTCCCTGACCCTTGCCCTTGCCTTCAACGCATCAAGTCTCTTGGCTTCCATCGATACCGACTTCCTCGCCTTACGTTTCTTCTTGTCCACGTACGTTCCGCTGCAAGCAAAGCGAATAGATGCTGTAGTCTCTTCGCTGTCCACGCCGTCAGGAGAAACGGTTACGTAAAGGGAGACACGACTGTGGTGAGAGAAGCGATGGGTAGGAGGGGTTAGTTTTATCGTATATAATGCTTTTCTTTTGCTGTCGCTTCGCTCCAGCCTTTCTCTCACCAGTCTTCGGCGAAAATGCTATGGAGGCAGCGAGTCAGAAGACTGTCCTTCATGGGGATGTGCTTGCTCGAGGTTATCGCAGAGTTTATGACTCTTATCAAGGAGAACAGTGACGTGTTTATCGACGTGGCCTCCTTAAATCCTTCTCTCTTGACATTGCTCCTCTTTACCCTTTCGCTCCCCGCCAAATCAACCAAGCACAGTGCTTTCTTGTCGAATCTTACAAATAGTAGCGAGTGTGATCTCGACGACGCTTCGTTCATCAGTGTTTCCTTCTCGTGCCTGAACCTTCCCGCGCTTTCAACCAACTCCCTCAATCCGTTATTGGCGCAATCTACCTCAACCACAGTGCCACCTTCAGTGCCTTCGATCTTCAATTTACGGTTAAGGAGGTCGAAGCACGAGCCTTTGTATATCTGTATGAACTTGACCCTGGCTGTCCCTTCAAAAAGGTCCAGCACTTCGTTAATGGTGTAGCTTTTTCCGCTTCCTGTTTGCCCGTATGCGAATATGACGCCATTGCTTTTCCCCTCTTTCACTGCATTGATGACGCATTAATGACTACGTCGGTTGATGAAGCGAGCGCGGGAAGACCCGCGCCGGGAGGGAACACTTTGGCGAACTTGTACGCAGAAGATTGAACGGTTACGGTTGAATCGGTGAACATCAACGTACTCTTGTCACCCGTGCGGGGTGGACGGGTCCTAATGAACACGCTGAATCGACCGGGTGTATAATTCGGATCCTCGAGCGCAGTTTTGCGACTGCAATCCACGAGGATGGGCTTGGGCTTCGGAAAGATTGAATTCATGAACCTCAAAATTCTTTCCTTGGCCGCGCTGCTGGGGTCTTTAAGTGAGATAGAGTCGGACCTCGGGTTCAGATGTTGTAAATGTTCAAGCAGCTCGATTGAACTAGTCTCGAGTATCTTGTCCTCCCTTCCTTCAGCGCGGTATGTATCATTGTCGATAAATGTCACGTAGGGGCTTTCTTCCACGAGGTTTGCCAGGTATTTATAAGCCAACGCTTCCCTCATATGATCTCAATCAACCTGGTGCCATGGGAGAATCTTGCATTTCCCTTCTTCTACAAGGGTCGTCATCTCCTCCACCCAGCCCCCAATGGTGGCGTTGTGGAACACAAAGTGGCCGCTGAACGGTGAATCCTTCCCCTTGCCCTTCCCCGCAAAACCCACAGCCCTCATGGTCATGGCAGCTCCCATGCATTGCCCAAAGACAGCGCAGCTTCCAGGCAGCATTGAAGGGAGACGAAATTAAACTCATGAGGGTATGGTATGCGACTCCAAGGAGCGTGAGGTCATCGTCGGTAACCTTAACATGTGAGTGGGTTGACATCGCGTGTTGGACTTAACAGCATCGAAACCATCTTCAAGATTTGGCCCCCAAGAATCAGAAAGTTTGATGCTATATGTATAGATATAATGGTTGTGGTGGCGTAATATATTATTAATCGTTTCGCCCTGCATATAAAAATACTTTCGATTCCATGCATAAAGTGTTGTCCATCCGTTACATCTGCTACTCCCTAAACAACGTAATTCAGTGCAACATCCTTACCGTGTCCCCTGCTGAATATTAGCTGGTGGTCGCCATGGTAAAGAGTCTTTTCCCCATCTTCGTTGACGAGCTTGAATACATCCTTGCTTAGCTTGAACGAGATATTGACGCTCTTGCCCGCCTCCACGGTAACTCGTTCGAAATCGACCAAGGCTTTGATTGGAACGGGGTGGTGATCCAGAGCGGCTTTTCTCGTGTCGTTTCCGGCGGCGTGGTATACGAACACGACCTCGTCTCCGTCGACGTCGCCGAGGTTCGAGACACTGCAGGTGACCGTGCTCTTGTCTTCCTCCTTGTCGCACTCGAGATCGAAATCCGTGTAGCTGAGTCCATGGCCGAAGGAGTAAAGGGGCTCGTTATCATAATACCTGTAAGTACGCCCAGGGCTCAAACTCATATCGTAATTGATCAAACTTTGTTCGTTGATGTAGCTGTGGGGGTACATGGTGACGGGAAGTTTGCCCCACTTGTTGTGGAGGCCAAAGAGGGACTGTGCCAAAGCCTTGGGTCCTTCAACGGCTGGGTTGAAAGTTTCGACAATGGCACCTGGTCCTTCCATTAGGTTGTCGATGGCGAGAGTTCCTCCGTTTGCCAGGACCACAACGACCTTCTTTCCAAGGGCAAGGATCTCCAGCGCCAACTTCTCTTGAACTCCTGGAAGAGCGGTATCAGTGCGATCCTGCGTTTCGCGTTCAATACTCTTGTCGATACCCAAGGCCAGAACGACTACATCGGCTTCCTTGGCGGCCTTCATCGCCTCGTTGAAGCCGGCGGTGGAGTTGCCAGAGATGTCGCATCCTTTAGCAACCGTCGTTTTACCACTGTTCTCCTTTTCGATAGCCTCGTAGATGCTCGTCATGCAGGAGTAATCTCCAGTACTAGCAGAACCGTAGCAAATATCGTCGGAGGCGTAACTAGAGAGATAAAGGGAGGGGTCGCTGCTCATGGGACCAATTACTGCAACGTCAACACCGTTCTCAAGAGGAAGGGTCCCGTCGTTCTTGAGTAAGATCTGGCCCTGCAGCGCAGCCTCGAAAGCTATCTTCTTGTGAGCGTCGGAGTTGATGTCCTCCTTTCCGAATTTGCTCCATTCGACAGACTCGGGCGGATCGAATCTTCCAGCACGGAAAAGGAGAGTGAAGGCGCGAGTCCAGGCGGCATCGACTAAGTCCTCAGTCACCAAGCCCATCTCGACGGCGCTCTCCAAGGCCTCCGTCATCACCAAATCTCCCATGTCAAGGTCGGCTCCCCCGTTCATGGCCATGGCGGCAGCTTCTTCGTCGCTTCCAGCGTTGACGGGGTCGCCTTTGAGGTTACCAACGGCTCCACAGTCGGTCGTGATATGGGCGGAAGGGGCCCATCCACGCACAATCTGATTGTTGAGGTAATCGTTGGCGCAAGACGGGGCACCGTTGATGGCGTTATAGGAGCACATCGCGCCAGCCGCCTTCCCCTCGACAAATGCTTTCTCGTAAGCAGGAAGGTAAGACTCGAAGAGGTCGTGCTTGGAGATGTTGTAGTTGTCATGGCCACGGTTGGTCTCAGTGGAGTAGGCGGTGAGGTGTTTGACGTAAGCAATCATCTTGGGGTGACCATTGCTGCGATGAGCAAAGCGAATCGCCAAAAGGGTTAGGATGAGGGAGGAGCGCGAGCGAAGCGAGCGCAGGAAGGGTTGTTAGTTATATGGATAGGCAATAAGTTGCTTTTGCTGTTGCTGTTGCTTTTGCTGTCGCTTCGCTGAAGCCGTCCTTCGCTCCTCGCTCCGCTTCACCTGTCCTCCTCTTGCATTCCGAAGAGCAAGTGCTTAGCGTACTCCCCGTTGAGGAGGGGATCCTCCCCTGGAAGCTCGCTGTTGCGTCCGAAACGAGGGTCGCGGGAGAGGTTAATATTGGGGCCGTATCCAGTGAGTCCAATTTTATCATTCCCGTCGTTGGTGGTACGGTGCCAGCCAAGGTTGTTGAAGGCCCTCATCTCGTTCCCGAAGACCTCGCCCTTCATCCTCCAGCTCGTCCTGTTGAAGGAGCTTCCCATTCCCATGGGTCCGATGAAGCAGGTGGCGCACGTATCCTCGTCCAAACACGCTGAGGCAATGTTTGTGTTGGTCTGCGAGGAGCGAAGCGACGAGCAAGGAGGGTTGCGAGAGAAGCGAGCGAGAGAGATGTTAGAGATAGGCGAGGATCGAAGCGACGAGCTGAATGTTTCTATGTTGGGATCGTTCCAGCCTCACCTCGATTAGCCAAGTGTACTCGGAGAGTCCGACACGATCAATCCCAGAGGTCGTTGTCCCGCAGGTGTTTCCATTGTCATAAGGTTGGGCACTCTTGATCTTCTCCGCGAGGGTAAGGGAGGAGCGGAGGGATGCAACGCGCTGATCGACGGACAATGTGGTGTCGCAGTACTGGGAGGGGGGGAGGAGTTAGAGTTACAGTTGCTGCACAGGAATGTCCAGGGTTGTGGGTTTCTTACTTCTTCGCCCTGAGCGGCCTCGTTATCGCACCCTCTAAAGTTAGGGGTGGATGAGGCAGAAGAAAGGGCGAGAATAAGAGGGACAAGATAGAACTTCATGATAAAATATCTGCCACCAAAATGACTTCTTCCCCTCATTTCGATCAAGTCACTTCACAGACCCCTGAATAACAAAAAGATATACGTTCCATTATAACAAATACACATTAGTCGCCTTTAGAATCTTGCATCTTCTCCTCGTCGAGTATCGCCTTTCCGAAGAAAATCGCGCTTCCTAAGTAGAACGTGACGACGGCCCATTCCAGGATTCCCCCAAGTTCAAGTCCCAATCCCTTCATGCCCAGCACACCTCCGAGTACTGCCGGAGCGAGGTTCGCAACGGCCCCGGTGAGCGTGAATAGGCCCTGTGCGGTTCCACCCCTCTCAGCTGGGACGGACGATTGGAGGACGCTGATGGTAGGTCCAAACCAGCACTCTGCCCCAAGGTAGCTAGCGGCGAGCCAAGCCATTGCGGCGTTGAACGTAGCCGCGTGCATGACCCCAGCAAATGTGATCGCTCCGAGCACGCTCCCCGCCACCGGTACAAGAAGCCTGCTGTACCCCTTCTTGTTAATCTCATCGGCAAGAACCCCACCTCCGATCCCTGACACTCCACCGCATACGGATACGACGAGCGCGTTCAGAACGGCGTATAAGGAGGAAGAGGTTGGGAAGGACTCTTTGAAGTAGGTTGCGCCCCAGACTCCTATCGTCAGGCCGGCGCAGAATCGGAGGAAGGAGGCAAGGAAGATAGTGGAGGGGAGGGGAGAAGAGAGAAGCTGCATGATGGCAGAGGAAGGTGGGGAGGAAGAAGATTGGGAGGTGGTTGAGGAGGAGGAGGGAGGGTCATCAGGTGCATTCCCCCGATCAGGATCGTCAGCTTCGACAGCAATCCACGTTCCCGCAGCAGCTGTAATGAGCAAGATGAGGAGCGAAGCGACGAGTGGAAGGCTGTTAGTTATGTGGGAAGACGGAGTAATGCTTTTGCTGTCGCTTCGCTCCAGCCGTCGCTCCCCCTCACCTAGCAACCCAAACGCTCCCACGGCAAGGTACGAATACCTCCATCCGAGAGAAGAATTAAGGAGGAGGGAAAGTGAGGCTAGGCCACCACCCAAATATACGGCCGAGGAGTAAAGGGAGTTTGCGAGGGACTGACGGGAGGGGGAGAAATTCGAGGATATCCAGGTGTACGCAGATGGGGTCGTGAAGGCGCAGGCTAAACCTGAGGTCGATGAGCGACGAGCAAAGCGAGCGCAAAGAAGGGTTGTTAGTCATAGCACTGCAGTATGCTGCTGTCACTTCACTTCAGCCTTCCTTCCCCTCACCTGTGATTACCCTTGCGGCCAGCACTTGTCCATACCCCGTTGCCAAACCCGTTGCTACCGTCGCTATGCTCCAGACCGCGCATGTGACTACGCTAATTGTGCGCCTGTCGTTCCTGTCGACGAAACCTCCGGCGAATAGGGACGCCGTCGCGAAAAGGAGAGTGAAACCTACAGAGGCCAGAACGCCGTATTGACCTTGGGTGAAGGAAAGATCGACGTTCATCGCGGTAAGGGGGACGGCGGAGGGAGTGAAATCGACCATGTAGTAGACCAGTGAGCGAGACCACTGGTGGTGAGGAGCGAGCGGCGGTGAGGAGCGAAGCGACGAGTGGAGAGTTGTTAGTTATGCGAGTAGGCGATATGTGCGAGGAGCAAAGCGACGAGCTGAATGTTTCTGATAGGCAGTATGCTGTTATATGTTGCTTTTGATGTCGCTTCGCTCCAGCCTTCACTCGGTGTCCAGCCCTCACCTGATTGGAAACGTAGACGGAAAGAAGGGCAGCTAGGGGGAGGTAGGGTTGAGGAGTTGGTGGAGGTGGGGTTGGGGAGGAGGGGACGGGAGGGGGCGAAGAGGAATAAAGACAGGTTTGAGTGTGTGGAAAACGAGTTGGAAAGCGCGAGAAACGATTTGCAGCATGGGTCGATTTGCTGAGGTGTCGGGATGGTTGAGGGAGGAGAGAAAATGTGAATGTGTGTGGTAATACGAGGCATAAGAGAAGGATCAACGTTTGGATGTATGAAATTTTGATAATTGTAGCCATTGCAGACAAGTATCGTGGTTGAGGACGATGGTAATTGGAGGGGGGAAGTTTGGGCGCCGAAAAGCAAGGTGTGGGGATGACTAACCCTAGTGTTAATGGGATGAGGGGGGTTAAGCGGGGAGAAGGGGAAGGAAGAATAGGAGGGAGGGTGAAGGTTTTAGGTCGTCGCAAAGAGGTGGATGATGGGGGGATTATGAGGATGAGGTGTAGACATTTGGACATGAAAAGGGGGTGGTTGCGG
>Ga0115006_10002368_pt1 | contig 12364 bp, 6 predicted proteins | sample ArcOceMetagenome_3_FD_88943 | JGI IMG/M metagenome (GOLD analysis project Ga0115006, IMG submission 88943) | Marine eukaryotic phytoplankton communities from Arctic Ocean - Arctic Ocean- Svalbard ARC20M Metagenome | ecosystem: Environmental > Aquatic > Marine > Oceanic | place: Arctic Ocean...
ATTGCCTGTAAGAGACGATCAGGGGAATTTTGCTGGAGTAGCGGGTACCGATTTAGGTAATACTCGAAACCCTCTTGCACAATTATACAGAGCTAGTAACAATTACAATAAGCGTCACGATATCACAGGAGATGTGTATTTATCCTATAAAATGTTGGACGAGTTAACCTTTAAAACAGTTCTTGGAGGCGGGTATAATACTTTTGATAGTCAATCATTTACAGCCTTAGATCCAGAACATGGTGAGCCAATTTCTGTAAATTCTTTAAATGAACAAGATCAAACCTTCTATAATTGGATTTGGACAAACACCTTAAACTATAAAAAAACTTTTGGAGACCACAGTGTGAATGTGCTGTTAGGATTTGAATCATTAAAAGATGAAGGCAATGGAAGAGGGATTACCAATACCGATTACTTATTTGAAACTCCAGATTTTTATACGATATTTAATGGTCAAGGAGCACCAAGTATTGACTATGCTTTTGCTGGTGGGAATTCATTATGGTCTGTTTTTGGAACCGTAAATTATAGTTACAAAGGCAATTATTTTCTAACGGCTACCTTGCGTAGAGATACCACATCAAGATTTAGAGGAGACAATCAGTCGGGTGTTTTCCCTTCATTTACTGCAGGTTGGATTGTGAGTAATGAAGATTTTTGGAACTCAGACTCTTTTGTGAATCGTTTAAAAATAAAAGGATCTTGGGGTGAACTTGGAAACCAATCCTTACCAGTAGGTAATCCTACAATTAATCAAAACCGCTTAAGCCCTAGCCTTGCCAATTATGCGTTCAACGGAAATGCAGGAAGCATTGTTACTGGAGCATTATTATCGGATATTGGTAATCCAAATTTAAAATGGGAAACTTCAGAAAACTTTAACGTTGGTTTTGAAGCAGATTTCTTAGACAGTAAGTTCAACTTGTCTTGGGAATACTATATTATAAAAACAAACGATTTTATTGTACAAGATCTTTTTCAAAACCCTACAACAGGAATTGATGCAAACGCTCCTTATGTAAATTTAGGAAGCGCAAAGAATACAGGTTTTGATTTGTCTGCTAGTTATGGAGACCAAGTTTCTGAAGATTTTTCTTTTAATGTTAGCGCAAACCTATCTCATTATAAGAACGAGATTACTTCGTTAGTAAACGATGTGGCTACACCTGGAAGAGGAGATTTAAGAAATGGAGCCGTAACAAGAACAGAAGTTGGAGAAGAAATGTCGTATTTTTACGGACGTAAAGTTACCGGATTAGACAACAACGGACGTATGGTTTTTGCAGATGTCAATGGAGATGGTGTTGTGGATGATAGTGATAAAACAAAAATTGGTTCACCACACCCAGATTTTGTCTATGGTATCAATATCAATTTAAAGTACAAGGGCTTTGATGCTCAGGTATTTTTTAATGGTTCTCAAGGAAATGATTTGTACAACTACAATAAAGTATTTACTGATTTTGGATTGTTTTTTAATGGAAACAGAAATACAAGAGTGTTGAATGCATGGACACCTTCAAATACGAATACAAATGTTCCTGCTCTATCAGCGGCGTATCCATTAGAAGAGGTGTCTTCTAACTCTTATTTTGTAGAAGACGGATCTTTCTTTAGATTAAAGAATTTACAAATTGGATATACCATTCCAAATTCTTTAACAAGCAAAGCAGGTATAGAAACTGTAAGACTATATTTACAGGGTTCAAATTTATTTACCATTACAGATTATACAGGCTTTGACCCAGAGGTTTCAGCTGGTTCGAACTTAAGTTTAGGTATTGATAGTAGATTATATCCAATTTCAAAAGTATTTTCTTTTGGAATGAACATTAAATTTTAAAATCATGAAAATTACAAAAAAAATATTTTTTATAGCAGCAACAGTAATTCTAGGAATTGTTGCGTGTAGCGAAGACTTTACAGAATCCCCTGCTATTGGGGTATTGAGTGATGAAGCTCTTAAAAACGAAACCGGTGTAAACCTTTTGTTAACAGGTGCTTATTCTGCCCTGGATGGTCAAAGACAATCTGCCCTAGGTAACGAATGGGCTATTTCTGGAGATAATTGGATTATGGATGTATTGGCAGATGATGCTCATAAAGGAAGTACCGATGATGACCAGCCAGATTTAGCTACTATTGAGTTGATGAGCTGGGGAACAGGGAATGGATTTTTCTTAGGAAAATGGAGTGTTATCTTTGCTGGGGTTAATAGAGCAAATGCTGTTATTGCTCTGATCAATACCATTGAAGAAGGAGATTTTTCAGCACAATTAGCTGAGGCTCGCTTCTTAAGAGGTCACTTTAATTTTGAATTGCAGAAAATATGGGGAAATGTACCTTATATTTCAGAAGAAAATTATGCAAACACAGAATTTAATCAGCCAAACCCTGGACCAATCTGGGATAAAATTGAAGCAGATTTTCAGTATGCGGTAGATAACCTACCTAATAGTCAACCGGTATTTGGAAGACCAACTTCTTGGGCTGCAAAGGCTTTTCTTGGTAAAACATACCTATATCAATCCAAGTGGTCAGAGGCGGCAACCTTATTAAATGATGTGGTAAATAATGGCCCTTATGATTTAATCCCAAACTATGTAGATAATTTTAGATTGGCAGGAGACAATAGTATTGAGTCTGTGTTTTCTATCCAATTTGCTGCTGATGGTGCACAAAGTTTTAATGGAAATTCAGGAGGGGCTTTAAACTTTCCTAATCCAGGACCTTTTGGTTCTTGTTGTGGTTTTTACTCACCCACTCAAGATCTGTTAAATGCTTTTCAAACGGATGGATCTGGATTGCCTTTGTTAGACAGCTATAATCAAACAGATGTAACAAGCGATTATGGTATTGCTTCCTCTGATAGTTTTACCCTTTATTCAGGTTCTTTAGATCCTCGTGCAGATTATACAGTAGGTAGAAGAGGTATTGACTATAATGGGTATGGACTTCATATTGGTAAAGATTGGATTCGTGCTGGTTTTGGTGATATTTCGGGACCGTATTTACCTAAAAAGAATGTATACTGGAACGGAGAAAGCGAGAACCAAGGAACGGGTCCTTGGGGGCAACAATTATCTGGTATAAATTACCATATTATGCGTTTTGCAGATATTTTATTAATGGCTGCGGAGGCTGCCGTTGAAACAAATGACCTTTCCACTGCTTTGGCAAATGTAAACCGTATTAGAAATAGAGCTAAAAGTTCAGACTATATGCAAGCTCCTGGAGGAGGAAATGCAGCGAATTATAGCATTGAGCCTTATACTACTTTTGCAAATGCAGATTTTGCAAGGAAAGCAGTACGTTTTGAAAGAAGAGTTGAGTTAGGGATGGAAGGACACCGCCTTTTCGATCTAAGACGTTGGGGAAATGGTGTTCAGGTAATGAATACGTATTTTACGAATGAAGCGAGAACAATTACTCCTTTTGGACAAAAAGTGGGTGCTTATACCAATACACATGATGTATTTCCTATTCCATTAGAAGCAATAGAAAGAAGTGGACAAATTATAACCCAAAATCCAGGTTACTAGACCATCTTTTTATTAAAAAAATTTTAAAAACACATAGTATAAAAGCTATGTGTTTTTTCTATTTTTGTTATATCAATACTGAAGTATTAAGAGTATCTTGGCTAGGTTACGAATATGCAAGTAAATCTGAGTTGCCCTATTTTTTAAAAAATATTTTTATTTCTTTATTACTATTTATTCCAAAAAATTAGCAATGTTGAATAGTGTAAATTTCATGTTATTTTCACTCAATGAACACATATAAAAAAGTCTTATGGTAAGTATAAAAAAATATACACGTAGTTTTTTTGTTTTGATCCTTATATTTGGCGCTTGTGCCAAAAAAAAGGCCCTAGAAAAAGAACCTATTTTTTCTAAACTAGTACCAAAACAAACTGGCATCAATTTTTCAAACGATTTAATTGAAACAGACTCTCTAAATTATCTTACCTATGCATATATGTATATGGGAGGAGGAGTAGCTGCTGCAGATTTTAATAACGATGGCTTACATGACCTATTCTTTACTGGAAATATGGTTGAAAATAAACTATACCTGAACAAAGGAAATTTAACCTTTGAAGATATTAGTAAAACTGCCAAAGTACATGGAGATTCAAGATGGTTTACAGGCGTTACAGTAGCCGATGTAAATGGAGATGGGTTTTTAGATATTTACTGTTCCGTTGGTGGAAAATACAACCCAAAAGAAAACTTGCTATATATTAATAATGGCGATTTAACCTTTGAAGAAAAAGCAAAAGAATATGGCCTTGATGATGCAGGGAATTCTGTGCAAGCGACCTTTTTTGATTATGATTTAGACGGAGATCTAGATGTATATGTGGCAAATTACCCTCCAACACCTTTTAATGCCCCAAACTCCTTCTATCGATTTAAATCAAAAACAAGTACCGATATAGAATCAGATCATTTGTACAGAAACGATGGAAATGTATTTACCAAAGTAACCGATGAAGCTGGGTTAAGATCTTATGGGCTATCATTAAGCGCAACCGTGGGAGATTTGAATAATGACGGATTTCCAGATATTTATGTCTCTAATGATTTTAGTTCGCCCGATTATATGTACATTAATAATGGAGATGGGACTTTTAAAGAGCAACTTAAAGAAGCTACAAATCAAGTTTCATTTTATGGAATGGGCGTAGATATTGCCGATTATAATAATGATGGCTTATTGGATATTTTTCAAGTAGATATGGACTCTCCCGATAACAGGCGAGCAAAGGCCAATATGGCAAGTATGAATCCTCAATTATTTTGGAGTACTGTAAACGCTGGATTTCATCATCAGTACATGCACAACTCTCTGCAATTAAATACAGGAAAATTAAATAGTACTCCTTCTTTTAGCAATGTTAGTAGATTGTCTAACACTTCCTCCACAGATTGGAGCTGGGGTCCTTTATTCGCTGATTTAGACAATGATGGATGGAAAGATTTATTTATTTCAAACGGAACAAGAAGAGAGGTTAATAATAGAGACTACTTTAAAAAGTTGCAAAATGTAAAAAACTTTAAAGAAAGAACCTTAGAGCTTACCAAAAAGATACCTTCAGAAAAAGTAGATAATTTTGTGTTTAAAAATAATGGAGACTTAACCTTTAAAAAAGCAAATAAAGAATGGGGTATCGAATATAAAGGGTTTTCAAATGGTGCCGCATACGTAGATTTAGACAATGATGGTGATCTAGAAATCGTAATTAATAATATTGATGATACCGCAAGCATTTTTGAAAATAAAAGCTCAAAAACAAATAATTTTATTAAAATTAAACTAAAAGGAACAAAAAACAATCAGTTTGGTTTAGGGTCAAAAATAGAAATAGCAAGTGAAAACATGCGCCAAACTCAAGAGTTAACACTCTCTAGAGGGTTTCAGTCTTCAGTAGCTCCAGAATATAATTTTGGCCTAGGAAAATCGCAAAAAATAGATTCTTTAAAAATTACCTGGTCCGATGGAAAACAACAAGTCCTTAAAAATATTAAGGTGAATCAGCTACTTACATTAAATCACAAGGAGGCATCTGAACTTGAGGAAGTAGCCGAAAAGAACACTGAAATGTTATTTTCAGAAGTTAGTTCTACGATAGGGGTGCTACATGAGCATGAAGAAAACTTACATGATGATTTTAAAGAGGAGGTTTTATTACCTCACAGAACCTCAATGTATGGCCCCTATTTATCGGTAGGAGATGTAAATAATGACACTTTAGAAGATTTTTATATTTCTGGATCTGCCAATTATAAATCTGGATTATACCTTCAAACCAAAGATGGTTTTCAAAGAAAAAACAACTCCATAGAGGACGATTTTAAATATGAAGATATGGGTTCTTTGATGTTCGACGCTGATAATGATGGAGATCTAGACATGTATGTTGTGAGTGGAGGAAATGAGTTTGAACCTACTTCCGAAATGCTACAAGATCGACTCTATGAAAATGATGGGAATGGAAATTTTAATAAAGTGTTCACTGCCTTACCAAAAATGATTTCAAGTGGTTCAAGAGTGGTTCAGGCAGATTATGATAATGACGGAGATATCGACTTGTTTGTATGTGGAAGACTCACACCAAAAAATTACCCCGCTCCAGCAGATAGTTACATTCTAGAAAATAGAAGCACCAAAAATAATATTCGTTTTGTAGATGTTACGGATACAGTTTGCCCCGATTTAAAAAATTTAGGATTGGCAACAGATGCCTCTTGGGCAGATTACGACAACGATGGGAAGCTAGATTTAATCATTGTTGGAGAATGGATGCCTATTAAAGTATTTAAAAATAAAGGAAATAAGTTTGTTGAGGCTACAAAAACAGTAGGTTTAGAGAATACGAATGGTTGGTGGTTTAGTATAGCAAAAGGCGACTTTGATAATGATGGTGATACCGATTTTATCGTCGGAAATTTAGGATTAAATTATAAATATAAAACGAATGAATCTGAAACATTCGATATTTATTTTAATGACTTTGACAAGAATAATAAAAATGATATTGTTTTAAGTTATTATAATGATGGTAAAAAATACCCCCTCAGAGGAAGGCAATGTTCCTCGGAACAAATACCAGCCATTAAAAGCAAATTTAAAAATTACGAATCCTATTCAAATGCCACGTTGGTAGATGTATATACAGAGGAAGATTTAGAAAAATCACTCCACTATCAAGTAAATACATTTGCAAGTACCTATGTAGAAAACAAAAACGGAAAATTTATTTTACACAAACTTCCAAATCTCGCTCAATTTTCTAGCATTAACCAAATTATTCCTTATGATGTGAATAAGGACGGGAATTTAGATGTGGTTATTGGAGGAAATCTATTTGGTTCTGAAGTAGAAACACCTAGAAATGATGCTGGGAATGGATTGCTGTTACAAGGAGATGGAAAAGGAAACTTTACAGCGATTCCTTACCATGAAAACGGTTTGCTAATTAATAAAGATGTAAAAGACATGGCTTTGATTACCGTTAACAATAAAAAAATGATTTTGGTAGCAAATAACGACGATTTTATGCAAGTCATTTCAATTCATGAAAAAGATAATTAGAAAACGGTTGCCTAAACTTTTTAAAAAATAAGTGAGAACCTAGCAACCACTATAAAACCTGTCAATGCTAAAAGTGATGTCAGTTGAGTCTTAGTTTTAACTGTTTTTTGCTAAACCAACAAAGATACATAGGCAGGGTAAGAAGTTGCTCTATGTAAATTAGAAGTGTAATTGAAGGTTTCAAATTATTTAATAGTAAGAAGGCAATTCATCAATATTTTATCAATTAGTTAGAGTTCAAATAGCATCTATTTTTTTTATAATTCCTAAATAGTAAATCTTGTTTTTATTGCTAAAAATTTAGACCTGGTTCTCTTTGGCTCTATTATGAATTAATTCTTTATACTTATGATAACGGGCAGATGATCGGAAGGCCAAAGTCCATTTGGTAATTTTTTTTGAATGTGTCGATATTCAATAACATCTAGGTTTTTGGTAAAAACATAATCGATTCTTCTTACTAGTTTGCTTTGTATATTAAAAGCATTGAAAGTTCCTATAGGATTTTTAACAGGAGTGCTAGTAAATGCATCTTCAAGATGATTGGACAATAATTTAATTGGGGCCTCCTCAGGTGCTGCATTAAAATCACCCAAGACAACCAGCTGTTCTTTAGAAAAATTATTTGCATTGATATGATGTAGGATCAGTTTTGCAGAATTTTCCCTCGCTTGTTTACCTATGTGATCAAAATGCGTATTGTAGACCACTATTTTTTTATTAGAATTTACTGTGGAAAAAACACCATAGGTCACAATTCTATTCAAAGCAGCATCCCAACCAACGGTTGGTTTTTTTTGGGTTTCAGATAACCATAAAGTTTCAGATTTTAGTAACTTTAATTTGTTCTTTTTATAATAGATAGCAGAATATTCTCCATTATTCCCACCATCTCTTCCTTTACCAATCATCGAATATCCTACTAATTGTTGAGATAAAAATGATACTTGATGTGGCAACCCTTCTTGAATTCCGAAAATATCTGGGTTTTCTTCTTCTAGTAAAGCAACCACTCCATCTCTTCGATGACTCCATTGATTCACACCATCACTCTCAACATCTAAACGAATATTATACGACATAATGCGAAGTGGCTCAACTGCATTCGAACAAGAATTTAAAGCAAAAAAAACTCCTGTAAGTACTAAATAAAGGATTGTTTTATTCATAACTTTTGATGCTACTGGTAATTTATTTTTTTAACCATTTCTTCATGCATAAAGTTAACTTCATAAACTCGAAGCACAGTGCATACAAACCACAGAGAACATGTACTCTTAAAATAAATGTATTAGTTAATACGTATGCCAATTTTTTTAGAGATATTTTTGGATGAGTTTCCAACATAGACAAAATAATCTCCTGTTTCTATTTCCCAGTCAGCAATGTCTTCATTGTAAAATGCTAATTTTTTAATGTCAATTTTAATGGACACTTCTTGTTCTTCGCCTTTTTTAAGGTATACTTTTTGAAATCCTTTTAATTCTTTTAAGGCTCTTTGTACCTTCGAATTTTCTTTGCCAATATAGACCTGAATAACCTCTGCACCATAAGAATCTCCCGAATTAGCTACTTTTGAACGAATGATAATTTCATCATTTTTGGAATACCCATTTTTATCAGATTCAATGTCATAAAGTTTAAAATTCGTGTACGACAATCCAAATCCGAAAGGATATGCAGGGTCTATATTTTTAGTATCGTGCCATCGATACCCTACTAAGATGTCTTCTTTATATTCTTGTTGGTGATTGATTCCTGGATATGAAGTTTCACCAAAAGAGTGCGCTGAATTATCCGTTAATTTTTTTGGAAAAGAAAAAGGAAGTTTCCCCGAAGGATTGACATCTCCACTAACAATGTCTGCAATTGCATAACCTGCCATACTTCCTAAATACCAGGTTTGTATTAATCCCTTTACATTAGACAACCAAGAAGTATCTACGGCATTTCCTGTAACCAACAGCATTCCTAGATTTGAGTTGATATTTTTCAAGTCTGCAATTAATTTTTCTTGCTTGTAAGGAAGTTTATACGACTGTCTATCATCACCTTCACAATCTTGTAAGTGGCTTTTGTTTAATCCACCAACAAATAGTATAATATCAGCCTTTTTAGCAGTTTCCAAAGCAGCAATTCTTAAAGAATCTTGATTTAGTGTTGCGGGTAAGATAAGATCATAGGTAGAAGGTCCTGTTTCGTAGCCCATAGAATGAATAATTGTAGCGTTCTTATATCGTTTTTTCAATCCTTCTAAAGGAGATATTTCAAACTCAGGTTTTAATTCTGAAGAGCCTCCACCAGGAGTCATTGGGCGTGTTGCATTTTCTCCAATAACCGCTATTGTAATGTTTTGTTTATCTTGTATAGGAAAGAAATTATTTTCATTTTTTAGAAGAACAATTCCTTCTGTGGCAACATTTCTTGCTACCTGGTGATGATCTTTGGAATTAATTTTCCCTGCAGGCTTGTTTTTATTCAAACTAGTTCTGTACATTAATCTCAAGATCCTTCTCACTTTTTCGTCTACCAAGTCTTCACTTAATTCTCCATTTTGAATGGCTTTATAAAAAGGATTCGCTAAAAAATAATGATCATAATGATTGGAGGTAGTAGTTCCTAAACCATCGGTACCAGTTCCCATTTCTAAATCTAAGCCATATAAGGCAGACTCTTTCGTGCTATGTGCAGAACTCCAATCGCTAATGACAACTCCATCGAATTTCCAGTCTCCTTTTAAGATTGTATTGGTTAATAGTTTGTGATGCGTTGTATACTGTCCTCTAAATTTATTGTAAGCCCCCATAATAGACCAAACCTTTGCTTCTTCAACAGAGGCTTTAAATGCTGGCAAATACATTTCGTGTAAAGCCCTATCACTTACCTCTACACTTACAGATGATCGCCAATGCTCTTGATTGTTTAGTGCAAAATGTTTGACACAAGCAGCCACTCCATTTTTTTGAACCCCTTTTATATAGGGAACCACCATGGTGGAAGCCAAAAATGGATCTTCTCCCAAATATTCGAAGTTTCTTCCATTTAAAGGAGTTCTGTACAAATTAACGCCAGGTCCTAATAAAACATCCTTCTCTCTATAACGAGCCTCTTCACCGACACTAAAACCATAATCTCCAGATAATTGAGGATTAAAAGATGCTGCTAGACAAGTTAATGCAGGAAAAGCGGTAATAGAATCATTGGTCCATTCTGCATACCCCCAAGAATCCCATTGAATTTCCGCCCTCACTCCATGAGGTCCATCAGACATCCAAATCTCTGGTATGCCAAGCCTCCCAACACCTTTGGTGCTAAATTTAGACTGCGCATGACACATATCGACCTTTTCTTTGAGTGTGAGCAGCGATAAAATACTGTCAATTTTATTCTCAATTTCAATAGAAGATTGTTCGTTACTTTTATGCTGTTTCAAAGTACAAGAATACAGAGTGATTAAAATAAATGAAAAAAGTAATAGAGATTTAGCAATTTTAGCTTTCATATAAAAGGTATTTAATTTTTGATAAAATTACTGGAAGGGGAAGCGTTCCTTTGAAACACATGTTGCTATTTTTAACAAAATTGTTGCAAATGAAAAAATAATAGAATAAAAGTTAAACAAATATTTTACCAACCACCACTTAGGCCAAACAAAACCTAAATTAAACTAGATTCTGCAGAGAGAAAGTCAATAAATTAGAATAAGTAAAGTTTAAGCATCCTTTTTGTTGAGATTTAAATTTTCTAAAACGCTTTTATATTTTGTTTATCTCTTATATACTTTTCTTCTTTTAGTTGAATTGATTAAACAAGGTTGAAGATAATTGTGTTTGGGAGTTTCATAAAATATAGTTTTTAATATAGTGCAATAAGTAGTAGGGGTATTTTGGTCAACTTTTAACTGTATTTTTCCATTGTTTTTTAAAGGTGATGATATTTTTAGGTTAATTATCACCCCTATTTTTTTAGTTTTATCCTAGGAGGCTTACTATAAGGAGGCTTACTATTAGGAGAAGTAAAATGGGAAAAACGATTATAGCTGTTTTAGTTCCTTTATTTAAAACTTGTAATTCTTTTAACGATTAAGAAAAAATTAATTGTTACTACTGTTGAAATAGGGTTAAATTTTTATTCTACCAGCGTTATGGTTCTTGTCACTTTGTTAAAAGGTCCTGGAATTAAATTGCCCTCAGCATCTATTAATTCTAGTCCTATTGTTGTTTTACCCATAGGTAATCCTAGTATAGTATATGGGGCCCATTCGGTAACTAAGAATTCGCTATCATTTATAGTTACTTTAACCTTATTACCATTCTTTGAAATTGAGGTATTAAGTACAAAAAAATCAAGTAAAATTCGTTCTGTATCTTTTCCAGAATAGGTCCCTTTTGGTCTGCTGTAAATTATTGTGGGTGCCGATATATCTAATTTGGTTGAGTCTAGAGTATTGGAACCTGTAATAAGCTTTCTAACAACAACCGAATTTTCATTTTTTACTGACTCATGATAAGAACGACTTAAAAAGGCAACTAAATGGTTCACTCCATTAGGAATATCTTTTTTAAAATTGGGACTATAATGAGCTGAATAAGGTTGATTGTTTAAAATGAAATGGATGTGTTGTCCTTTTTTAGAGTTCGCCAATTCATTGGTGTTTGTGCTTTCTGTTTGAGCTCCTAAACGATAATTTTTAACTTCAAAATCGAAGTGAACGGTGTCTTTACCTGAATAGGAAGTACTATCTAGTTCTTTCAATTTTAAGACAGCATCTGAGTACAATGGAGAGTTTTTAAGTTTTTTAAGAGTAATTTGTTGAGGGACCTCTTTTTTAGTGTTTTGGTTTTTTTTACATGATATAAACATCATAATTATTACCAACATAATGTTGAATGGACTTGGTAAATGTATAATTGAGTATTTTTTAAGTTTCATTGTTCTATTTTTAAAGGGTTGTTACCTGTTGTCTTTTAGAAATTAAGAATTCGTTAGTGTCTTTTCATTATCTGGGTGTTTTCAATCTAAATTGAGACTCCTTATATGATTCTTAATTTCTTGAAGTTTTTTACTAAATATTTTGTTCCCATTTTACTATGATGTATTGTTTTAGCAAATGTATATTGGAAGCATAAATATTAGCTGGGTCAGGTTAGCAACATTTATATGCCAATAGTTTTCATCAATCCGTTAAACACATATAGGCTTGGAAAACGAAGATACAAAAAGAGGACGATACTGAAGCGATTATTTGAGTGACTGCAGA
>Ga0115006_10002370_pt1 | contig 12362 bp, 15 predicted proteins | sample ArcOceMetagenome_3_FD_88943 | JGI IMG/M metagenome (GOLD analysis project Ga0115006, IMG submission 88943) | Marine eukaryotic phytoplankton communities from Arctic Ocean - Arctic Ocean- Svalbard ARC20M Metagenome | ecosystem: Environmental > Aquatic > Marine > Oceanic | place: Arctic Ocean...
CAATCATCCCAAACTCCCTCCAGTCTTGCCATCTCCCCACAGAATATGAGAACAAAAGCGAACAAAAGGTTAAACGACAAAAAGGATGAACTTAGAAGAGAAAATGGCCAATAATGCAAATCACTTCGGTGTTGATGGTGGTGCTGAAAGTTGAGGAAGGTTTGGCTCGGCCTTGCCCTTCGGGGGCCCTCGCGTGCCTGAGGCTAAAGCCCATTCTACATGATCGTTCGGTCTCATTACACTCTTGTTCTCCTTAGGATGATCCTTTTCTCGGTCTCCTCTCGGCGGGTAAGTAGTCGTCATGCGTGCAATCTCTTGCACATCATCAACTTCCCTTGCAAAGAACGACTTTGAATTTGACTTTGGCTGGAACATGGGGTTTTCGGCACCGAACCTAGATCCACGTCGCCCGGTGTCGACTTCAGTCAGCTCTGTCTCTTTTCGTTGCTTCTTCTGGCGCCAATTCTCCAGAACCTTCTTTCCCTTTACCTTGATGCTGATCACCACGATTATTACCATCAAGGTGGGACCAACCCCTTGCATACACACTAACATAAGGTCGAAGCCAGAAGACTTGGAGATCTCACCTCTGTCACCTGCAGGGTTTGAGTTCTCGAATTTGATCATCATGGCGGCCAGCAGCACGAAGAATATCTGCCACTGCATGATCTCGTGGAAAATGTTATGGAGCTCCTTATGGTAGGGTCTCGAGATGATGAGGATCTTGATCGTTGCGACACAAATCACCATAGCAATGACTATCTGAGTGAAACTTCCTGTGATAAGAGAAGCGAGTTGATTTTGGAGGGGTTATATGGAAAAAGCAGGTGGCAACGACACAAAATTAGAAAGACCGTCAAATATGGAAAGAGAAAAGCGAGCCGTCCCAGCTCTTACCTGGACCAAAGAAGACCAACGCCCCTGTGAGATGGAGCTTTCTAACCGTCTCGACAAGTTCTGGGAATGTGCATATGTGACGGTTAATTTTAAAGACACCTGCTGATCCCCTCCTTCCCGCCCCAAACTCACCGAAGTAGTAGTAGGACGGCTTGTAGCTACTATATAAGAAGCCAATTGAGAGTAAATTGGGGAAATTCTCCTCGTTCTTTTCCCTCTCCTCAAGCGCGGATACGGTTGAAAGTTTTTTATCGGCTCCTGGGTTCACTAGGTCCCTCTTACGGTAAAGCAGCGTCATATACATAGTGGGGATGCCGAAGGGGTAGACGAGGATCGCGAGAAAGGCGTACATGTTAAAGAGCTTATGCTCCGGTGAGTTACAGTCGATGCTCAAGTCAACCTTTAAGTAACTGCCGTAGTCACCATCAAAGTCCTTACATGCGAAGTTGTAAAAGATCTTGGTACTTACGCTCGGTAAAACGAGAAACGAAAGAAAAAGAAACCAGCCGAACAGTGCATTCGCGGCCTTCTGCTTCATCGCTCCTATCAGTGCCTTGTACCAGATCATCATCAAAACGCTGAGAAGGAAGGGACCGGCGGTTATCACTACCAAACTTCGGTGATAGTTGTACGTCGAGAGGCATCCGAGCGGCATCAAATCAAAAAATTCCAAGTTGACGATGGAGCCAAAGAACTCGAAGAAATTCGTTAGCAGCGGCGGGAAGGCGAGATCCAAAGCAAACCCGAGGCCCGTTACAATCTGCAAGTAGCTCGTCAAGATCTTGGCGTAGGGCTGAAAGTCCTCGATCTTCTCCGCGGCCGAATCGATCCTGTCCAGGGTGCGTCTCGAACTCCCTGCCCTTTTAAGCTCCTTCCTCTCCTCACTCTTTTTTGATGCGAATATTGACATAGCGACGAAGGCGACGAAAAGGAGGAAGAGTAAAATCGAGTATACCATAATTGTCTGGTTCGCGTCGCCACCCGAGCAGGTAACGCACTTAAGACTCGAGCCGGTACCGATGCTGGCATAACCCGGCGAACATACACCGCAGAGCGGTCCTTTGTGCCCTGTCTTGCACTGCTTGTTGATGTCGTTTCCGCCCAAGCAATGCTCTAGTGACCTGCACTTGGTCACGATGGAGCTCGACGCTTTAGTCCTCCAGAAGCCAGGCTTTAGGTCTAAGGTCGTAATATTCATGCCGACGACATCTGTTTTAACACCGTCGACAACCTTCTCGCACGAATACGTCCCATCGTCACGGAATTCCCCTGCAGGGCAGATGCAGCCTTCTCTCGACTCTGTGCCATTGCTGTAAGTCACTGAGCCCTTTACAACATCGTAGTCGTCACAGAATCTGCATTCGACGTTTCCCTCTCCTTCCGCGTACTTCCCCATCTCGCACACAGTGCACTCGGAAGAGGCGACGCCAGAAATCTTTCCAGCAGGGCAATTGATGCAGTTAGTCTTGTCGATGTTGGCGTACTTCCCAGCTGGGCATGCGAGGCACTCTGACTTTGCGGCGCGGCTGGCGTATTTGCCCTCCTCGCAGACCGAGCAGGAAGAGGAGGCGACGCCTGCAACCTTGCCGGCAGGGCAGACTAGGCATCCGGTCTGGGCGTCATTCGTGTACTTCCCTGGGTCGCAGGTGAAGCAAGTCGAAGATCCAGGTAAGGAGCTAACGAGCGAAGCGAGTCACAGAGAATTTGATGTGTTATGACGTTATCGTGCGAAAGAAAAAAAGGACAACGAATGAAAGTTTGGGAACGAAGCAACGGTATTAGAAAAACATCAGAGACAGCCCTTCAATCACTGAGGCCCACCTTCGTATCTCGCTCTTCGCACACTCTCACCTGTAGAAACCGACTTGGCAAATGGCACACTGCCACAAGCCGATTGCTCCCGTTGCGGTAAATTTCCCGCTAGGACAGGCTATGCAATCATTCTGGGGCTCGTTGTAGTACTTGCCGGAGGAGCAACTCGAGCAGTAGCCGGAGCCAGGGGCAGCATACTCACCGATAGCGACGTTGCAGTCGCCGCAACCGGAGATATCAGCAGCGCCCGATATTGATGCGGAATTCTTAGGGCAATCCTGGCAGATGTTCTCGGTCTCATTGTAGTACTTCCCTGTCGAACACTTCTCGCAGTACTCGCTTCCCGGCTGGGAGTGGCCACTATCCTCGCAAGGGAAGCAACCAGATATATCGGTGGCACCTGATGGGCTGAAAGTATTTTTGGGGCAAAGTATGCAAGTAGTCATGACCTCGTCGTAGTAATTTCCTGTTGAGCATTTCTCACAGTACCCACTTCCTGGCTGGGAGTGGCCGCCGTCCTCACAAAGGGCGCAGCCCGAGACATCAGTTGCGCCAGACATGGTGAAGGTGTCTTTAGGACAAAGTTCGCAGACGTTCGTATCCTCGTCGTAGTACATCCCCGTCGAGCACCTCTCGCAGGCTGAGGAGCCAGGTGTCGAGTGCCCTCCGTGAGAGCAGTCGGTACAAGTATCCGTTCCTCCAATGCTAAATGTACTCTTTGGGCAGACTTCGAGTCCTGTGCGGTCTGCACGGGGCTTGTGGCCAGCAGGGGCCGTCTTGCATACGCTGCTTAAATTTTCGTCAGCGTACTGGCCAGGCCCGCTACACTCAGTGCACGCTGTCACTTCTCCTCCCATCGAAGCCTGTCCAGCAGCGCAGTCTGCGCAATGAGTTCCGCTTGAAGGGGAGCAGTCGGCAAGCTTGAACCTCCCGACAGCGCAGGTGGCACAGGTAGAGCAGCCAGCGGCGCCCTCGGTGCTTGTCTCGCCCTCCCCGCACTGCGTGCACGTGTCAGATCCTCCTACTGAAAAGGTTCCTGGTGAACACTTCACGATGTCAGTGCGGTCTGTGTTGGGCTTGTGACCAGCAGGAGCAGTCTTACAGTCAGCTGAGCCCTCTGCGTCTGAGTACTCGCCAGGCAAGGAGCATGATAAGCATATAGTGGCTCCGAACTCGGCATGCTTTCCTTTTAAACACCTCTGACAAATACTGCCAACAGGAATAGTACCAGGTGGACAGGGCGAGCAGCTTACTGCACCCAGCGAATCAGTTCCAGAGGGACACAAAGTACAAGCGTTGGTGCCACCGACGGAGTAGGTGTTGATTTCACATTGCTGACACTGGTAAGTGATACCGTTGGCAAAGAAGCCGGGGCCGCAGTACTCACAAAAGGCCACTCCTGCAAGGCTCACCCAGCCACCGGCAAGATCACAGTCGGTACAGGAATCACTGGCAGGGTGAGAATATTTCCCACTAGGGCATAGATCGCAGCTCTGGCGGTCAGCGTTGCCGCTCTTTCCTCCAGGGCACGCAGCACAGGTGACGGAGGCGTCACTTTTGGCGTAGGTGCCGAGGGCACAATTAGCGCAAGTGAGCTCACCCGGGGTGGAGGTGTATTTTCCAGGGGCACAGGCGGTGCAGGAGTTGGAGCGTTCATCGGAGGATGCTCTGCCAGCGGGACAGTCTGTGCATATTGAGGCCATCTCAAAGGAGTATTTGCCCTGTTCACAAGTAAAGCAGGAGGTGGCACCAGCAGAGGAGCTATACGTGCCAGGCTCGCAATTTTGGCACTGAAACCTTGATTTTGCTGCAGACACTTGTGAAAACTTGCCTTCTGAACAGCTCATGCAGCCATTGATGTCGGTTGCAATTTCGTTTTCCTGATATGTACCCCTTTGGCACATCAAACAGGAAGAATTCGAAGTTGCTCCCATGGTTTCACTATACATTCCCTGTCCACATGGTGAACATGATAAGGCGTACTCTTCCGCCCCAAAAGTCCCAGGTTGGCATAAAGAGCAAAAAATGCCCTCAGTGGAAAAAGAGACAAGCTCACCCGTCACACCCACCCCACTTAAAAAAGATGCTGGAGGAGGATTATACTCTTCAGACAGCACTCCATGTCGGCCTTTGGGGCAGTTGCTAGCAAAAGACATAGATGCACCCTTATTGTGAACATTGCTTGACCCAGCAGTTTCAGGTTGCCTAAACTCACATCCGTAGAAATTAATGCTTCCCTGATAGGCATACAGATCTGAGCCATAAACTGGTGATTTATTCGCGAGAAACCGAACAGAATGTAGACGTACGTAGTCAATGGACCCCCAAACGAAGATACCTCCACCCCCAATAGAATGATGGGTTGCCTCGCAATTAGTGAAAGTGGAATGTTGTATAACAACCCTGCCACCTTCGACAAATAGGCACCCTCCTTTGTCGATCCTTCCATTCCTCCAGATTAAGTTTTCAATCAGGAGTTCGCCGTCCTTCTCAACGTCATAAAACGCGAAAATCCTTTTCTCCGTGTTTCCGTCTAGGATACAAGTGCCAGCACTGCCTGAGCATGACACAGAGAAAGAAATCCCTGTAGTCTAGTATACCGTGTGTGAATATCTGCAGCCAAATGAGTTTTCATCTAATGAGTTGTGCATGTATGTCCCAGCATTAAGCTTGATGTGGTCACCTGTTGATAGAGGCGAAGAAGATACTTTCACACTGTCGCCTACGCACATAAGATTGAACAAAGATGTTTGATCATGGACTATAAACACATCTTCACCTGTTACAGGACACATGAGAAAAGAGAGGAGGGAAACGAGGAAGGCGGTAAAGTAAGGAAATCGGGTGCAAGAAGACCAGTGCCCCTGACGGAAATTAGCAGTCTGGATCGCAGATCCTGCAGGCATCAGGTTATTGCAGAGTTGCATGTCTTGGAGAAATCTGCTGATCTTGAACTTGTACTTGTCGATGACCGATTTAACCTTATCTACCGCACTTTCGTCTGCTGCGACCTGCTGCAGACGAGTGCTGAAGAACAGCTTTTGGACGTCAACGAGCACCGGACCCTTTAGCGCCATCAGACTCGAGGAGGCGGTGCGGCTTCTGCTCTGGTAGTATTGTTTGAAAGCGCAGTATGTTGTGGAAATCACTGAGATTCGAGAATATAAATGAGTAAGAATCTGCCCCATGTCCTTTCACTCCTGGCGTCTGCAAACCCCCCTTTCGCCCCTCTCACCTAAAATTACGACAATCGCTCTTACTGCGCTTATGATGTTCGTCGCGCTACACTCTTTGGCATGATAATTAGCGCAGTAATCAGAAGTGCGGTCGCATAGGCCTCCATCCATGCAAGGAGTGACACAGTGACTAGCAGGCCTCCAGCCCATTCCATATCCCTCGTCGTCCGCAATATCTATTGACAAGACCAGTCCCGTTTCTCCAGCCAGTGTTGCACCAGCACTGGACACGCATATGACACTGAGGATTAGCGGGCCATGGCCAACAACCAGAGCACTGCCGTCATTCTTCGTGAAAGCTTTCTTGGGTAGGAAGCTAAAGTCAGATAAATGGAGTAGGATCAAGCCCGCGAAGCAAACAATTGAAGTGAGAGGGGTAGTCTTACACTCGCCCAACCTGCCAGATAGTGACAGCTGGTGCCACAAATGAGAAAGGTCCAAAGCCGCAGCCAAGCCCTCAAGAAGCAGGAAGAGGAAAAGGAGATATATAGGAAGTCGCACAATGAGAAACATAGCTCAGATGTGATCTTGGGTCTGAAATACTTAAGGGTAAGAAAAAAACAAATGATGCCCAATAACCAATCCAAACACACCCAAATTTATCCATTCCCTCGTCCACTTTCCAGTTAGGAGTCAATTAATTGTAACTTTTCTCTGTAAGAAGATGCTGACAAAGTCAATATAAACGTGTTTAGCACCCTAACTCTGCGAGCCCTGGTATGTTGGGAAATGGGAGGGGGGTGATTGCCGAAAAAAGGGGGGTTTTCCTCTTGCCCAATCCAGGCAGGCGAAAACGCTGGGAGGTGGATGTGAGGCTGGTGCCAGGCGTCGGACAGAAAGGACTCCATCTGCAGCAAGAGCTCGATCCTCCGGCTGCACCTAAGCTTGCGGAGGCCAAAGTGGCGTCTGCTCTTGGGGCAGGTGCCAGCGCAGTTTACGCTTTCCACCTGCCCGAGAGCTTGGGGCGCTTTCAGGTGCAAATGAGACGCCGCACGACCAAGACACCGCAAGACAGCCGGAGAAGGGGTCCTCTCGTATTCCGAAGAAGAGGGGCCGTCGAGAGGCCACCAGGGCCGCGAGGACACCAGCGCTGGAGGGGTCAAGGAAACAAGAGAAAGTCCACCAAGGTGACCGCAACCATCACCTTTGTCCACCCTCCCAGTGATCGTCGGCCCGCGAGATTCGCGACGAAGCCTCCGAAGGCGAGTAGCGCCTACGCTCAGCTTAGGCCTGCACTGTGAGAAGGTTCACGTCATTCATGGGGTCCCCGTAAGCGGCCGACTGCCCGCGGCATAGGCATGCCAACCGCATGAGGTGGTTTGCGTACTCCGGGCTGATCACCACGAAGACGATGGCGCCCTTGGTGGTGGTGGCGCTATCCTTTCCCTGAAACCCTTCAGAAGGTTGATCAACGAAACGACTCTGCTGCCGCCATGTCGATATTTAGCTAAACATCTAACCTAGGACTAATTCAACGCCTTATACTTCCCAAACGATGCTAAGCTAATTAATTTGTGAAGCTCTCCCTTCTTGTAGCACCTCTACAGCTACTCCTACTAACCCTAACCCTATTTATTGCGCTCATCCTTATCCGAAAAGGATGCTTTTGGATATATAGGGGCGCAACAATCTGATAGACGTACGATATTCTCAAATAATTTACTAAATAATAACTCCTTTGCCTTTAACCAACTAAACACATATCTCCACCCTTCGACCCACCCTTCTACATTGACCAAAACCACTCCCAAAACTAACGCTTCATACATCGAAATTCGTTCTAGAGCCCATTATTACTGCTATGTTTCATCACTGATACGAATCTATAATGACGATTCTGACCAAAAGGCAAAGCCATTCCGATAGATTAGAAGTTGTTACCGCCTCATTGCCTTAGACCAGCTTATGAAACGCAAATCTTATTACCAATACCATCCACGATAGTTGGACTAGAAGCAACCCCCGCCAAAGTATGGTGCCTCTCGTCCAGATGCAACTGGTCGCCAAAGCCCCAGGTGGGGTTGGGGCAGGCGCGGATACCCTTCCCCATCTGCCACCAGGAGGGAACTGGAGCGGCAACTACCAGTGCCAGCGCAGTTTTTCGCGCGGCCCTCGTGCCCTCGGGTCTTTACTCAGCACTGTGTACGACGGATCCCCTTGAGGCGCTGCTTACGACACTCCCAAAGGAGCTCTCTATCCATATGGCTTGCTTTCAAAGCAAACGCGGGCCGCCTCCTCCCTTCAACATCAACAACACTGGGCGAGGCCCTCCGCGCGGTCAGAGTAGGCATCGCGGACTTTCAGAGGAGGCCTTGCGGAAGAGGAGGATAATGGAGTTCGAGAGGAGAAAAGACTGGAGGGGCCTGCTTGACTTCGCATTTTACTCGTCTACGTGCTTCGCCCAAATTAATTGGGCGACGACGTTCTCGAGGCTAGGGAGGTTCAGGAGGGAGGCCAAAAGCATTCCAAGCGACTCAAGGTTCAGGTCTTACGGATAGGATAGTCAAGAAGACAACCGAGCATGAATTATGCAACATCCTCTGGTCTCTTGCAGTGGTAGATGAAGAGCGGCGAGGAGCGAAGCGACGTTCTAAGAAGGCGCGTTTACGGGATATCGATGTCTATCTCAAGAACTTCCATAAGTAACGACGCCGATGCCAACTCCACCGCTAATTCTAAAGTCATGAGTTCCCCTTCTTTGCGACTCCCTTCTCTCGTCATAGGTAAGATTAAGGCAAACTAGAATGTGGTGGAAGTACTGTGGTGGGAGATAAACAGGAGAGAAGAGGACAGGATTTTGGAGGACAGGTGGCGGCAGCTCAAGATCGTGAGCTTGTTTGCGAGTTGTGAGGGTATGCGGCTCATGGTAGGGGAGAGCTATCAACGCGAAATAGAAGAGGCGACGCTCCTTAAGATTTCCTAAGGGTAAACCCTAACCCTTTGTACCACGTACCAGGCGACGTACTCAACGGTCCCTTCTGACACTCCATTATCGCGGTTTACTACAGATTTTTCTTTTGCCCAAGATAATCGACAATTTCCCTCTTTCACACCAAACCTCAAGTCACCCCAAAATGGCCCATTTTCGACTCTTCCTTTACCTCCGTTAAGCCCGTCGGCGCAGTCTGGTGGGTGACGGTGTCGAGAATTTCGTCCTCCCCCTCCCCCTCCCCCTCCCCCTCAACAGCAGACGGACTCAGGATCGCCGTTTCCCAATGATGTATCCCAGAAGTTGTCTGAATTCTACATGGGCTCCTTCTTCAATTCCATATGAATCTCAATTCGCTGGTTGGGATCGCATCGCAAGGTGTGGGTGTCGACGATCTTGTGTGGAAGTCTCCCCGCTTCGCAGCTTCCTCGGAAACCACCAGAGAGTCCTCGGTATTCATGCCGTAGTAAGTCCCGATTAGAACCACCACGTTCTGGCCATAGCGCACATCCAGACTTTCTCGGTGGCAGTCCTGGCCCTAACAGGCTTCTCGGGATTAGTCAGGGAAAACGAGTAGAAAACGTTAGGGGATGGATCCCTGCACGCGGTGCTCTTCCGTTGCGCGCAGGAAAATATGGACCGGACGGCACTGCTGTGTTGGATTAGCGGCAGGGGGGACGCTTCCAAACCATTATATCGTCAAAAAGTCGGTCGAAGGTTCATGAATCAAGGTCCCATTAATGGGCTATGGCCGGTGAAGGACGAGTTTTTAAGTACCAAAAGGTGAGGAAATTGGTAACTGACAATGAAAACGCCGGTTGAAGGCGAAATACAGATCATCTCACATTATTCCTTAAGTTGCAACGCGACTCAAAAAAAGCGCCTATACCTGCGCTGCTGGTCAGAGTCAATCAAACATAGAATCCAAAATTTCAAAGTTTAGAATCAGGATTTCCGAACCACAATCGTTTCTTGGTCACGTCAACCTTTCAGTCCATACCATAGGTAGATATGTTATTCCGGTACTTAATTCTTACGAGAAACCTACATAGTTTACCCCAAAGAACTAAAGAATCAAGTTCCTGAAAACCTCTCCCCCCTTTCCTACCCCACTTTCAATCTTTGGTTGTTTTCCTGGAAGAATGATGAGAGAATGCTAAAGGTGAAAGCAAAAGAATGTTTTCCACGCAAGAAGATTCCCGACTTAATATAACTAGATTCCAACTTCACCTTCACCTTTACCAACAATACCAACATTCTTCCTGTTTTCTCTACTTTCGTCAATATCATCCGTCATCGCGTCAAGCTCCTCCTCGCTTATCAACTTGAGGTCAAAATTGTCCATAAGGAAGAGCTTCTTCTTATCACAGGGTCCCAAAGAACGTCGCATCGAGGCTAACAGAAAAATTGAGTGAGTTGGGGATGAAAGTTGCCTCCACTGCTACTGCCCTCACATTCTTCCTTCCCTCACCTGATTCTTCATCCTCAATTTCATGATCTTCGTCATCATCTCCGTATTTTTGTTTACGTAGCGCTTCGAACCCAACCGTGAACCAAAATCCAATGAAGAGGGATCCTGTCCAGCTTCCGGATATCTCAGACAGCATCTCCTGGTACGTAGTGTAGACTGTGAGAGGAGGGTTAGAATTGTCGCACGAGCATTGTGCGCGTCGAGATGAAGCTTAGGGACGCTCAACTTTTCATGCCATTCTTACCAACGCTAACCTCGCGCCTCATCCACGAAACCCTGAACGAAGCCGACACGAGAGGTGCGCTACCGTCCTCAAACATCTCAGAGGACGTCCCAGACGGAGTGTATTCGAATCCTGACCAATCGAACCACCTCATCATCTTGAAGGGTCCGTCATGGAACATACTCCATATAGGGTCATTGACGAGAGCGGTATTGTGGCGCAAATCGATCGTGAGGAAGGACGGCGTGTTTTGGTCAAGCTTCTCGTAGATCCACCAGGTCCAAGGGCCGACCTGGCCTGCGTCCTCCTTCTTCTCAATGAGACTGCGACGAGCGGAGCAAAGGGATTAGCAAGGCAATGAGCAAAGCAATGAGCGAAGCCAATCACAAAAAGGGTATTCTCACCTGTTCCCTTTTGAAAAGTCCTCCGTCGGAAACTGCGACGAGAGAAGCGATGCGACACGATGAGATGAGCGAAAAGTTTGATTTTTCTGCTGCGGCCACAGCTCACTATGCTTGTGCTCACTGCCCTCACCTGGAACCACACGTTCATACCAATCTTCTCTCCAATATTTTCATTGCTGATTTTCTGCTTTTCGCCCGACTCCGTGGTTGCACACTTTCCGCCAAACTTTGAGTCCCTCTGCCACGTCTCATTAAGACTCTTGGTCAATTTGACGCCAGGACTGCCGCAACGGTAGAGTTGGAACGTCAAGAAGGAATACTGAGGATCGCCAAATCTCCCGTTCAGCTTCCTCTCATTGTCCAGGATGCAGAAGACCGGCCAGGTTGCGGGCCCGGAATCCATCCCTCCATCCTTCGCCCTGTTATAACCTGCCTTGAGGCCGCAAGCTTCGTAACCAAATCCAACCTCATTGTCGTTCAAAGTAGTAACATGGTTGGTCCTATTCGTGAATCCGTTGTTCCAATCATTCCACGAGAACACCGGCCAGACGTAGTCGAGGAGCTCCCCCTCTTTGTAGTTTGGGACCTCTATCGTCAAAGCCATAGGCGGCATGGGAATAGCCTCATAGCTCGATTCAACTCCAGTATACTTGTCATTGAACTTATCTCCCCCGACGAGAATTTCAGAGATTGCAGGTTTGTTCTACGATGAGCGAAATCAGCTTTGGTTAGGTAGGCTCGGGAGGAATGAGGGGATCGGGATTACAGAGTTGCAAGTGAGGGGTGGGGGGAAGGGGGGCTGGCGCGTGTGGGGGACCACACTAAACAAATAGGAGGCTGAAGAGATTTCGTGACGCTGCAATTCTCACCTCACCAAACCTTGCCAAAGTCATGGAAGCGAACACGAGAAGTACAACATAAGCTATGAGACTTCCTCCAATTGTGGACCTCGTAGAGGAAGCAGTGGTCACCTCGGCAATATCTGATGACACGACGAGAAATGCTGCGAAGGAGGAGAGTGAGTTAGGGGAGTAGTACAATAATGCAACCCATTCTGCAGTGTTATCTCACCCTTCCCCCCCTTCTTTGCAACCCTCACACTGTTGGTAGAAACCCGAGTGGGGTTCCGTCCGTTAAGCCCGTCAATGTGACGCAGCAGTTGCCAGTGTTTGCGATTCAAGATTGGGGAGGTTGCGGGAATCGTTGAAGCATCTTTACCAGTGCCTTGTTGGACGGAAGCCATGGGGGCTGCGGCTGTTGTGCCAATTGTGGGGACAACAGGTAGAGTAGTCAGGTTGAAACGATGTTTGTCCAAACTGGTCCAGTAAAATAAACATTTTGTTGCTGGGTTGGTTCAATTCACTTCCTGTCAAAATTTGCTCTTTGAACA
>Ga0115006_10002371_pt1 | contig 12359 bp, 11 predicted proteins | sample ArcOceMetagenome_3_FD_88943 | JGI IMG/M metagenome (GOLD analysis project Ga0115006, IMG submission 88943) | Marine eukaryotic phytoplankton communities from Arctic Ocean - Arctic Ocean- Svalbard ARC20M Metagenome | ecosystem: Environmental > Aquatic > Marine > Oceanic | place: Arctic Ocean...
GATGACGGTCATCCGCAAGCATGCAAGTTTTCCCACCCGGAAGGCCGGTCGCAAGTGGGGCCCCGCTGGGACGCACAGCCGTCCGCGGCGGGAAATCTTGCAGCCGCCACAATACAGTAAACCCAGCGGACGCGAGCCAATCATGGCGAAGCGCGTAACAAAAACATGAGGCAAAAGCTATTACCGGAAAAGATTCATTTATGTTTGCTGCATGCAGGCAGAGATGGCGTCCACGAAGCTAACCCTCGTCGCCTCGCTCCCCGGCCACCTCGAGACGTGCGTGTGGCACGTCGCCTGGTCCTCGCGGGGCGTGCTCGCCTCGTGCGGCACCGACAAGACGATCCGTCTGTGGGGGCCGCACGGCGACGAGGGCGCAGGCGGGTGGAGGTGCCTCGCCGTGCTCGAGGAGGGCCACCAGCGCACGATCCGCTGCTGCGCGTGGTCGCCGTGCGGTGGGCTCATCGCCTCGTGCTCCTTTGACGGTGCGCCCGCTCGCCCGACCCCGCCTCGTCGCCGTGCGCCACCGCCCGTGGCGCCGCCGTGCTCTCCGCAGGCACGGCCTGCGTGTGGGAGGTCGTGGACAACGACTTCGACTGCGTCGCGTCGCTAGAGGGGCACGAGAACGAGGTCAAGGCGGTCGCATGGAGCCAGTCCGGCCAGTACCTCGCGACCTGTGGCCGCGACAAGTCGGTCTGGGTGTGGGAGGGCGAGGACGAGCAGTACGAGGTGGCTGCGGTCATCCACTCGCACACGCAGGACGTCAAGAAGGTGGCGTGGCACCCGAGCCTCGACGTGCTCGCGTCGGTTTCGTACGACGACACCCTCAAGCTCTTCACCCAGTTTGGCGACGACTGGCGCTGCGCCTCCACCCTGAAGGCGCACGCTTCGACGGTGTGGGGCTTGGCCTTCAACGCCGACGGCTCCGCCATCGTCACGTGCGCCACGGCAGCCCGCCCGCCCAGCGCTCACGACCCCGTGCCTTTGCGAGCCGCCCACGCCCCGTCTCACCGCCGGGTCGGCAGTTGCTCCGACGACCGCTCGGTTGTGCTCTGGCGCAACGCGAGCCCGGAGGCGCCGCCGCCCGGCCGCGGTGAAGCGCCGACGTACGAGGAGGTCGCGCGGCTCGAGGGTGCCCACTCGCGCGCAATCTACACAGTCGACTGGGCGGACACGGCGAGTGGCGGTCTGATCGCCACGGGAGGCGGCGACGACGCGATATGCCTGCTTCGCGCCTCGCTCGGTTCCGCCGACGAGCCGGCCAGCCTGCAGTCGGTCTCGCGCACGGAGGCTGCGCACGCTGCGTACGCCGCTGCCATGCCCCCTGCCAGGCCGCAAAAAACTGAGTACAGAGCTCCCAGCGCCCGATCACAGCCTTCACTCGCTGCTGTGCACATGTGGCAGTGACATCAACTGCGTCGCGTGGCGGCCGAGCAAGCTGTCCGAGGCGGCAGCAAGTCCGACGCCCCTCCTGGCCACGGCGGGCGACGATGGATACGTGCGCATCTGGAGTGGCGGCTCGTAGATGTTGAATTACAAGGTACCTAGAGATTCTCAATTCTTGCTTCTATTACTGTCGAGGAAGCGATGACTGGTCCCACAGCCAGCGTACGCGATATCGGCGTGCAGGGGGAAGCTCGTGAACGTCTTGCCGACGCCACGGTAGTGCAGATGGCTCACGAGAATGCGCTCGTTCGTGTGGCCGACGAGGTCGTTCCGCCCCAATGGGACCAGCCGACGAAAGTCCGAAAAGTCTGGATACAGAGAGGCGTACGCGTCCATGAGCGCAGGCGGCCCCACCGCGAACTGGTCGTTCATGACGCAACGATGACGATGCGGCACGCCATCGCGGCTGGCAAGCTTGTGGTAGTGGTGTGGCTGTCCAATGAGCAGGCGGCCCAGGGGCGCGCCAGGCGAAGGCGCGGCCAAGCGCTCCACCAGCGGCCAGTCAAAGCCTGCAGAGTAAGTGTGGTCGACCCGGGAGCGTATGATGAAGCGGAAGCGGCTGCCACTCAGCAGCTCATGCGCGTGCGCCATGCGGTAAGCGAGCCAGATGTGGCGGAACATGGACGCAAATGAGTACCGCGCCTTGTCTTGGAACTTCTTGTGCCGAGAGCCAATGGCGCCGAACAGAGTGCCAATGATCTGCCCGCTCCTCGTGCAATGCTCGGTCGCATTGAATATGCTCTTGCGCGTGCGCATGTCGTTTGCTTCGATCTCGTATCCGACGACGGATGGGTGGCGCGCCAGCGTGTCGACGACTGAGCTGGCCACTTGATTGGCGAGCTTGAGCGTCGTGGCCCGCATCAAGCCAGCATGCACGAACACGCATGCCTGCTGCTGCGACTGCAACACGTTGCGTGCCAGGCTGTCCATGGAGCATGCAAAGCCATTGGTCCTCCAACCTATCCCACCCGACACGGTGACTGCGATGTCGCACCTGCGAGGTGGCGACGTCTGTGCACCCACCGGCTTTGACACGGCCATGGGGAACGACCGTACACAGCCGGGTTCGTGAGTCTTTGTCGACCCCGGGAGCTGCATCAGGCTCCGGACGCTTGGCTCGGTTCGTGTCTCATCCCAATAGGAACAGCAGCAGGAGGCTTCGTACACACGGCGCTCGCCAAAGTGATTTTTGCTTAGATTTCTGGGCCTGTCTTCCGCGCTGTAGCAATCTCCCGCGTCTCTGTCCAACTGCGTCTGCAGCGCCTCTGCCCAGGAAAGTGGAGCCTTCGGTGGGACGTGAGCCACAATTGTACGCGTCTCTCGCTGCGCTTTGCACGCTGGTATGCTCGGCTGAGGCGCTGGCCACGGCATCGTGTGATAGGCGCTCGACGACTCGCCGTCACCACGTAACGCCAACTGGGGCGACGCCATCTGTGAGACCTTTTGTACTTGAATGCAGGAAGTATGCGTGCCGGCCCACCAGGACAACCTTTCCTGGGTGCATTGGCATGCGCGACGCGCCTACTCTCTGCGCGCCACCAGACACACGCGAATACCTCGCAGTGCTGGGAGTCATCACCACGCAGTCGACCGGCTGGCGACACAGCATCCGTCGGAGCTGGCTGCGGAGCCCAGATGATGGCGCACTTGTGACCCGTCTTGTCATGCGCGGCCTGAATGCCAGTGACGAGATCATCAGCGAGGCGGACCAGTTTGGAGACGTGGTATTTCTGCCATCATCCACTTCGCTCAATAAGAACCGTGGGCCGCTTCAGAGCACGTGGCAGTGGTTTGAATGTGCTTCGTCTGCTTGGCCACGCGCAAGCCTGATAGGCAAGGCTGAGGACGACGTGTGGGCGCACCTTCCTGGAATCCTCGAGAGCCTCCGGGCCAGTGCAGAAGTCGGTCGAGGTACCCGGGAGTTGTACTGGGGTATGATGGAGACCTACCACTGGAACACATCCATTCAGCGGCCTATCGGCTACGGACATGTGCGTCCGCATGCTTGCCCCCTGCCGCCAAAGCATCTTGCTCACGCGCGCCACACCTCGACATGCGCAGCGCTGGGGGCAGCGGCTGCCCCCGAGGAGAGACTCCACGCAGCTCAGCCAAGAAGACTTGGTTGCAGACCCGAAGATACGCTGCCTGAGCGACCGCAACGGAGACGGAGGGGCCCACGGGTTTGGGAGGCTCGTGGGTCCATTCCCGTACATGAAAGGGCCGATCTACTTCATGTCGCGCGACGTGGCGAGTCGTGTGGTGAAGGAGCTTGAACACCTGGTGGTGCGTGCGCTCGGCACGTCAGACAAGAGGGAGTATTCTGGCAGGCTCCGCGTGACTGCGATCTGGGAGGATGTGTGGATGGGCTACGCTCTCAGCCAGTTGGATCCACCCCCCAAGCTTGACATTGTTGCTTTTGATTGGTCGTTGTACTTTGAGAACTGGGGGTTCGCCATCCGGGACGCATCACTCGTGTGGCATGCGAAGACCAAAGATGCAGGGAGGCCGATCCTGATCCAAAGGTACATGGAGAGGCATCACTGCATGAGGCCACGCTCACAGCCCCTGGTCCGAAGCTGTTCCAAGGTCGGCCTCTCGTGCACGGGCGGCCTGTGGCGCTTGTGCGTGGAGACCAACGAAAAGGCCAGGTCAAATTGCTCGGACCAGCAAATTGACCTCAAATCGATGGCCAAGATGCGGAAGCTGAACGCGACGTATTCGGCCTGACAGCTGAGCTACCGGGGTGGTGGGCAGAGCACGTGTGGCGCAAAATGAAACCATGCCCATATCGCTTCAGCGGCCGCAGCGTTTAGTGAATCGTACATTTTACCGTATGGTTTAACGAACCGGAGGTAAACTCTCCAACCAAAACTCGCGGTCTGTGCACCGTGCACGTCGCCGCTCTAGCACCTCGCGTCTGGGGTGGGTGGCCACGCGGGCATGTCGCCACCCAGATCGACCGGCACGTGCTCCGGGGCAATTCCCAGTTTGGCGTACGCCTCCCGCGCCTTGGAGCTGGACGCCACCACCTGGATCTTGTCCTGCACCTTGGGTGGCGCGAGCGGCTTGACCACCTGCGATTTTTGGGGATGCTCACATGCATGCCAGCGTGTGGGTGCATGGCTGGCGTGCGCGGGCTTGCGCATCGGCACCTTGTTGAAGATCCATGCGAGCGCGCCCGGCAGGTTGATGATCATGATGGTCCCGAGGGCCTGCGGGTACATGTCATCGGCGGTCTTGATCGCGGGCGAAGTCATCAGCTTCTTGTATCGCTTGTTGCCGAGGTGCTTCTGACTGAGACCGCCCATGTCGAGCAGCACGATGTTCTTGGCGAGCGAGCCCGTGCGTCGACTGACAGCGTCCCTACGCTGGAAGAGCCACTCCTTGAAGTAGAGCTGATACTGCACCCACTCCTCGTCGGAAATCTTGGGCTGCTTCTCCGTGCCGAGCAGCCCGTCAAAGTCGTTCTCCGAAAGCCGCTGGAAGACAATCGTGCCACGATTTGTGTCCGGATGCGTCACGTGATTCGGCGTGAACTTCTGCACTTGAGCAAAGCCAGGCCAGCTCTCCCACCTGAGCGCGGGATCGAGGGGTGATGACTCTCAGTGGGCACATGTCTCACCACCCGGCGCGGGCGAGGGCTCACTTGAGGGTGTTCAGGGTCGCTGCGATCGCATCCATTCCGTTCTCCTCTCGCCACTTGAGGCATGCGGCAGCGTTCGCCGTCGCCTTGGTAACGTCGCCCTTCGAAGAGAGCAAGAATCTGAGCCTCCACAGCGTGTCATGCACGGTTGGCTTGAAGAGGGTGGGCTGGCTGGACGCCAGCGAGTCGGCCATCGCGTGCACCGCGGCGCTGTGCTGGGCGAGGAGCGCGCCCACCTCGCCCTTCGGGTGGGCCGTCTTGGCCAGTCCCGTCGTAAACAGCGCGGCATTGCCGGCAGCACGGAAGGCGGCCGCGCCGTGCGGGTGTGAGGGAGAGTCACCGGCCGCCGGGGCCACGTCGTGCTCCTCCTCCGGCATCGGCAGGCCGAGCGCCGAGGCGGAGAGCCTCATTACGCCTTCGCTCAGCTGGTCCATGGCGTGCCGAGGGCCTGCCCGTGCCGATGCGCTGCGGGAACCGAGAGCCGACGCGACCTCGCGCGCCGATGCCCGCGAGTTCCTGCCAAGGGTAGCTCTATGAATACTTACCCTGGCACAAGTCTCTCGTCCGGGGCAGCAACGCATGCAAGCGACGAAAGCGTTAAACGCACGCGCCGCAATGCTAAACTGACAGAACAGCGTAGCGAGAAGAAGGTCTATGGTGCCGTTCAAAACCTGTAACAACTGTTGAGGCTGTTCACAAGGCAAACAAAGAAAGCTTGTGGAGCTTGCGCAGAACATGCACGCAAAGTCGATGACCGACGGCGCCGACAGTCGATGTACTGTTGGCTTTTGAGACGTCACCCGGGCCACAAACCAGGTCCGGCTATAGTGAATCTGGTCTTCGTGCGTGTAACGGAGCCGAGGTGTGTAGTTGAGGTAAGCTAACAGTGTAAACAGCGTAAACAGCGTAAACAGCGAGTGAGATCCAAGCTTGTGCGGCTTCACGCTCTTGCTGTGAATCTGGCCTTGACATAGTGTGCCGACGGCCGGGGCAATTGTGCAAAACCAGGCTCGGCACGGCGAGATGGCCGTGCGTGGCGGCCGGCCACGACGCCATGCTCTCCGCGGGCCTCGCTACCGTCAAGGACAAGGTTCAGGATACCTTCGAGGGGCAGCTAGCGCAAAGTGTCGATGAGGTCTACCACGCATCTATTGAATTCTAGTCTAGCACGTCGAAGTCTGGATTTGCCACGCACCAGGCGGTGAGCTTTTGCAGCTCCTCCTCGGAGCCGCCGATGGTGTCGGTCCACTCCGCTGAATGGAACGCCTCGCGGCAAAGGCTTCGCTTTTGTGACGCCACAAAGCCCCGTACCTGCTCGTAGTTCGAGACCTTCTTGCTCAGTTCCTTCACAGCGTCCTGAGCAGTACCGTAAATGTCGGCAGTCCTCCATTTCTGCGGTTTGGACGCGCAAAACGTGTGTGGGTTTGCCGCCTGCTGGCACTTGCGGACTGCAAGCTCGTGCTTGGCCGTCATCGTCGGCGCCACATCCAAATCATGGTAGACAACCGTCGAGCGGCGAGCCCCGCCCGCAGCCTCCATGAGTGTCATGTGGCATGCGCTGCGGCGCACCTCATCGGAGAAGATGTCTGGAAGCTCTCTGATGTCGATCGGCACCTTGCACGAGCTGGCAACGGTCTGATTGCCTCCGACATACTGCTCGCAGCCCGCCTTGATCTTGGCCTCCGACGTGAGGCTTTGGAACATGTTCCGACGGAGATGCACCATGGAAACGTCTGAGCGAGCTGCGAGACGCAGCATTGCCGGTCGGAAGTGGCCGAGGCAGTTGTTTCCGAAGGTCTTGAAGCTCAACCAACGCTGGCCGCGTACTTGCGCAAGTCTGATCGCGGAGTCGACAGCATCCATAGGACGATCGCCAATTGCGTTGGTTAGCTCGTCAGTGGTCAATGGCGGAGAATCTTCTCGGGCGAGGTCCTGTCTCAACCACATGGTCACCGTCTCGTGCAAGCTGGAATCAAACACGTTCAGGTGTGCGAGATTATTGAAGAGCTCGAAAAGAGGCAGGACATCTGCAGACTCCGCAATCAACGAGCTCATCAAAGAGCTCCCAGTCCGTGGCTCTGCCAGCAGGACCATCACTCGCACGTCCGGGCGCGTGTTGGCTTTGTCCAGCAATCGGCCGTCCACGCACGGGGGCGCATCGGATCGATTATGGTTCTCGAGGCCGGGTGGTGGTTGCATTAGGCCGACTTGGGGCACGCCGGCCGCCTGGGACGCGCCGACTGCCTCGGACACCACCGCCGAGACAGAGGAGACGAAGGTGAGCATCGCTACACAGTACAAGTCTCAGCCGTGCCTAATTGGGCAGCTGCGTTGGGTGGTTCTGACCTCTGAGTTATTACGGCGACTAAGGAGAGAGTCCAGAAGGACATCAAAACACATCAGGCTCTGTAACAAAGACGGCATTCAGCCAGCAAAGGTGCGTCCCGACCACCTGCGGCAGCAACGGGCGAACGAACAGTGAGTGCGGCTCCTACGCTCCTTCCTACCTACTAGCTACCTAGTAGCTAGCTAGCTAGTACCTAGCTAGGTTGCGTCCGCTGGGCGTATCAGAAGAGCGGCGGAGCCGCAGACTGCCGCAGCGAGCAGGAGGATGAACATGGAGGAGGAGGCGTGAAAACAAACGTTAAATTACGCGGAAAAGAGCGTCTGGTTTAACGGGTTAACGCTGTTAGCTGACCTCAACTACACACTTCGGACCCCAAGCCAGAATTGGACCCCAACTGCTCATAGCCGGACCCGGTTAGTATTTGTTATAGACGGAAACTGTGAAAGCTTATTTGATGCATGCGACTTATGCAGAGAGAACTTTTTCGGGTTGGATTGTTCGAGGGAAGGGTTGCCCAGCTCATTGCGCTTCCACACGCACGTCCTAGCGGCCGCGGCTGGCGCCGGGCTAGCCCTCGCCCTGCCTGCCCTTTATCGCAGGCTGCGAAGCGCGGCCAGGGCCTCGACGCGCAGAGGCACCGCCACCGCCGCGTCCTTCACCGTCAGCACTGCCTGCGACGTCGACACCGCGGTGCGTGGCGCTTGCGCACGCGGCCTGCTCACGCCTGCGTCGACGCTCGACGACCACCCTCTCGGCTTCTTCTACGACCTGGACGCCTACGAGGCGTGCCTGGCTTCACTTCGCTCGGCGTTCCCGTCCCACTGGCTGCATGCGACTGCAGTCAAGACCAACCCGCTCGCGGGCTTGCTGCGGTTGTCGCTTGCGGCGGGGCACGGTGCCGAGTGCGCGAGCATGGGTGAGGTGCAGCACTGCATGCGGCTCGGCTTCAAGGGTTCGGCGATTGTCTACGACTCGCCGTGCAAGACCCGAGCCGAGCTGCGCTTTGCGCTCGAGCAGGGCTTGCACCTGAACATTGACAACATGCTCGAGCTCGAACGCGTGAGACAGCTGGTCGAGGAGCTCGGTGGCACCGAGGGCGCGAGCCGCGGCGTCATTGGCCTGCGCATCAATCCACTCGTTGGCGCTGGCAAAGTGGCGAGCCTGAGCGTCAGCACGCGTCGCTCCAAGTTTGGCGTGGTGCTTCCGCCCGAGGACGGGCCGGAGCGCGAGGCGGTCGTCGAGGCGCTGTGCGAAGCGAGCTTCATCGACGCACTGCACGTGCACACGGGCTCCGGTGGCATGACGCTCGCGCAGATGGCCGAGGGCGCCGGCGCCGCCACGCGGCTGGCCGCCGAGGTCAACGCGCGGCGGCGTCAGCGACGGGCTGGTGCGGCGCCGAGCATCAGCGTCATCGACATTGGCGGCGGGCTGCCGGTCGTGTGGGGCAGCGAGCGACAGATAGGCTTCGACGAGTACGCGGCGGCGCTGCGTGAGGCGGCGCCAGCGCTCTTCGACGGCAGCAGCTTCCGGCGCGTCGTGACTGAGTTTGGCGCGGTTCTCAACTGCCAGCACGCGTGGTGTGGCGCGGTGGTCGAGACGACCAAGCCGACCGACGGTGGCGGGATGATCGCGATGATTCACGCCGGTTCGGACCTCTTCATGCGGCAGTGCTACGCGCCAGGCATGCGTGCGCCTCACCCGGTGACCGCGTATGAGCCTGACGGCACACCCAAACAGGGCCCCTCGCTGGCGCATGACGTCGCTGGTCCGCTCTGCTTCGGCGGAGACGTTGTCTGCCCGGCGGTTGAGCTCCCCGGTCCTTTGAGCGCGGGCGACATTGTGGTGCTGCACGAGGCAGGCGGCAACTGTTTGTCGATGGCCACGTCGCATTGCTCGCGCCGCCGCCCGCCCGTTTACGGCTACCGCGCCGTAGGCACGGCCGATACCGACCCATCGGGAGTGCGCGACGGCCTGTGCTTCACGCAGCTGAGCAGCGGCACCACGCTGGATCAGGTGCTGGCTGTGTGGGCAGACTGACGCACGTGCAGTAGCTGAAAAGGAAGGTCAGTCTTTACTCTTTTACACAAGAGAGAGTAAAAATATCGAACAGAATGCGGCTAGAGGGTTCGCTAGGCGAGAGTCACTGGCGAAAAGTACGCTCGCCTGTCCGATGCGAGCTGGTCAAGCTCCTGCTGCTTCTGTTGCAGCATCACGCTGGCGCGCCGCTTCTTAGCTGCCTTCCTTTCTGCCCGCAGAACTCTCCTCATGTCAAGCTCCTCGTCGTCGTCATCCTCTGCAGCAGCGTCCTCCGTGTCGCTCTCCGCCTCGTCGAACAGCATGTCATCGAGATCGGGGCCAGACACGCGCATGTTGTAGCTGACACGCTCGGACGTGCGCGTCACAGCAGGGTCGTGCTTGCTTCCCTTCTCTGCTGCAGTCGCTGGCGCTGACAACGTTACCGAGCGTTTTCTCTGCCCGCCGACGCTTCCATGCCGCTGGGAGCTAAACGAAGGCTCCGCAGCCTCACTCCGGCTCTGCTCAGCGGCTGGCGCCGGCGCTGGCGCTGATATTTCCGCCGGCGCTTCCGCAGGCGCTTCCGCCGGCGCCTTTGCCGGCGCTTCCGCAGGCGCTTCTGCAGACGCCTCCGCAGGCGCTTCTGCCGGTGCCCGCGCGTGCTCCGCCTCGGTGCCTCGGGGCTCGTCTTCAGTATCCGACCTTGTCGACAGCTGATAGTGCGCAGCCGCAGGCGCCGCCCGGGACGCGTTCACTTTGCTCAGGCACCAGACGAGATGGTGCTCGAACTTCTCGATCGACGGCATCAGCTGGTCGTCGCTGATCTGTCCACCCGGCTTCACCTCGAGCTGGCACTTGTGCAATAGCAGTGTAAGGCCGGCCTTGGCATCCCACACGAGCCGCTGCGAGGCCAGCAGCTTTCGCGCATGCGTCTCTTTCGCATGCGAGGCCGCCTCCATGTCCGGCTGCATCGCGCGTTCCGCCTTGGCGACGGCAGCGGTCGTCGAGCCAAAGAACATGACGTGTTGCAGCTCCTCCTCCTTCTTGGCGCACTCCTCGCGCAGCCGCTCGTTGCGCTCCGCTACACCGTCAGCGTCCGCCTGCAGGCTCTGCTTGCGATCGGAGATGGCGAGTGCCGCATCAAGGAGATCCTGTGGGGTTTCGATGCTCGATGGGTCGGGCATCGCAAGCCGCAGCCGCGTATACGTCTCGTCCACCAGCTCGGTCTTCTGCTCGGCCGACTCCTTCTCCAACTTCTCAGCTAGCTGCTTGGCGCCAATTTGGTTACTCTTGATCTTGAGCTTGAGCTCACCGGAGGCGTCGAGGTCGCCCGTAGCCTGCAGCCGCGTCTCTTTCGATGCCTTGGCGTGATCCGCCTCCTTTTTGGTGCGGCGTGAGTGCTCCTTGTTGACGGCCTGACGCGAGTTCTTGCACTCCAGGTACGTCTTCGCCTGCTCTTTGATCGCCTCCTTGGCCTGCGCCAGCTCCAGCTGTGCCGCCTTCAAGCTATCCGACGCCTCCCCACTGATAATGTTGAGCTCCTTGGCCTCTGCGTCCACCTTGCCGACCGCGATGCGCAGCTCGGCCACCTTGGCCGCGGCCTTGTGGTTGAGCTGAACGGTTCGGCGCTCCATGTGATCAAGCACCTCCAGGTTCGCCTCAATGGCGCGCAGCTTGTCATGCATCAGGCCAGCGCGGTAGGCAACGGTGGCAAGGTTCGGGTTGGCTTCTGCGGCGGCACCGAGGATCAACGTGCGGCCGTCAGAGAGTCAGCCACGGCGTTGTGTGCCTGGGCAGTGCGTGCAGGGTGGGGTGGACGGCGAGGGGCGAGGGCCGCGCACTGGAGGCCGCGGCGTCCCCGTCCTCGACCTCATCGCCGTCCTCGACGTTGTCCGCCAACTCCTCGAGTGGCACTGCTTCGGTGAACGACGCACGGCTGGTCGGGCCGTGGAACGCGGCTTCGGACTGGCGGCGGAACTCGTCCTTGGGTCTGGCCGTCCGCTCCGCCGCGGTCACGCGCGCAGATCGAGGAGACGGCTTGTCGCCAAGCTGAGTCTCCAGCTTGAGCGACCGCTGAAGCGTGTGATGCATCTGGACACGCATAAATGGGGGAGGTGGGTTGAATGGAGATGGCAGGGGCGACCTGGGCAACGTCTGGGCGCAAGGTTGAAATTGGTCACGGTCTGGAGTTGGAGGGCGCACCTGCTCCTTGCCGATACACTCGGCGTGCAGCGCGTCGTACGCACGCTGGAGCTCCTCCAGTCGTAGACGGGCTCGCTGCAATGCGACCTCACGCGCGCTGGCAAGGTCGGCGGCCTCCGATTCGGAGGCTCGGATGTCGTCCACCATGGCAGTCGTGCGGCTGCGGATGAAGCCGGACAAGCCTCCCGCTGCGTCGACGACGGCGGGCTGCGATCGCCGCTGCTTCAAATGGCGCGTTGCGATGCGCAACTCGGCCTGACTTGGCGTCGCCGGGCGCGCCTCGGCATCGATCCGCTCCTGCTGCTTGGCGCGCAGGCCCTCGAGGTCGGCGTGGTGGGAGCCGCGCCGGTTGGTGACGATTCGCACGTCGGTTGCCATCGACGAGGCGTTCAAGTCCTGCGACATCCGCTGAGATTGGCTGCGCGACCCTGCACCGTCGTCCGACCGGTGTGAATGGCGCGAATCGCGCCGGGTAGAATTGAGCCGCCCGGACGGTGGGATTGTCTTTGCTTTGGTCATTGGGGCGCGGAGGCCGGCCACGGTCTCGCGCGGAGTGAGCGAGGTGGGCTGCAGCGAGGCCTTGCGCGGCGTGTTGAGCGACCCCTTGCGTGGGCCCGAGGGTGGCTGGGGCAACATTGCCGCCGTCGCCGCCGCCGCTGCGTGTCGAGAAGCGAGGCTTGCGGCTCAACAACTTCGTTTCCCGTTGCGGCA
>Ga0115006_10002372_pt1 | contig 12355 bp, 6 predicted proteins | sample ArcOceMetagenome_3_FD_88943 | JGI IMG/M metagenome (GOLD analysis project Ga0115006, IMG submission 88943) | Marine eukaryotic phytoplankton communities from Arctic Ocean - Arctic Ocean- Svalbard ARC20M Metagenome | ecosystem: Environmental > Aquatic > Marine > Oceanic | place: Arctic Ocean...
GCTCGGCTGCACCCAGCTCAGGTAGCGTGTGCCGCCGCCGTCGGCGGGCGCGCTCTGTGCGAGCTTACTCACCAGCGAGCCGTCACTCATAGCAGCGGCGGCCGCCGCCTTGTCGGGCCACGCAGGCGGCGGTGCGGCGGCGGACGCAGGCGGTGCGGCGGCCTTGGTGGCGGCAGCGCGCTCGCCGGCGGTGGTAGCGGCGGGGGTGGCGCTCTTGGCGTGCGCCTTTTCGGCGGCCGCTGCAGCAGAGGTGCCGACGTGGGCGGCTTTGGCGGCGGCAGCCTTGGCGGCGTTGGCGGCGTTGGCGGCGGCGGGCGGCGTCGCGGGCGGCGCCCCCGCGAGCGTCGCCTCGGGCGAGTGGAGCCGTGCGTCGCCTGACCAGAGCTCGAAGAGCTGAGCGAGCAGCGCCGGGATGTGTGGCGCGAGGTAGGAGTCGTCGAGGTCAGCGTGGGTGAGCAGCATGCGCAGCGCGCGGCCGAGCTCGAGCACCGAGGCAGCGCGCGGCTCGACCTTGGTCATCTGCAGCCCCTGCCCGTGCGCCGCGCCGAACTCCTCAAGCGCGAGCTTGCGCAGGCACGAGAAGGCGTCGCACGTCGCTACCACCTCCGCCACCAGCGCCGCGCATGCCTGCAGCTCGTCGGCATCCGGCGGGCCCAGCGCGGCGAGCTCCTCAGCCGCGGACTGTCGGTCGGCGCCCTCCTGCACGCCGCCTGCGCGCAACACGCGCCGCGGCCGCGTGCTGCACGCGAGCGCCGCCTGCAGGGCCTGCTCGTAGAGGCGGGCGGGGAGGCGGCCGCTCAGCGCCGCGGCTCGCTGCGCCTCGAGCAGCGGCGCCGCCACGTCGCGCTGCACGATGGCCGCCGGCTTGGGCGTCGCGAGGTACGCAGCGGCGTTGCGCTTGGCGGTGAGGATGGCGCCGACGTCGAGCGAGAAGAAGGGCGAGCCGAGCAGCGCGGCAACGCTCGGCCGCGCCGAGGGGCGCGGCTGCAGGCAGGCGCCAATGAGGTCGAGCAGCAGCGGCGGCGCCGGCTCGGAGTGCGTGTCGCCGCGCTCGGCCGAGGGCAGCCACGAGCGCGCGCGCGACGGCAGCCGCGCGGCGGGCGCGAGGTCGACGAGCGCACGCTTCCGCTGCGCGATCTGCGTCTCCGCCTGGCCCGGCTCCACGCCGTCGCCCGCCCCACGCGGTCCTCCTGCCGCCTGCGCCGCCGCTGCCTTTGGCGCGGGCGGCGTGAGCCTGGTGAACGGGTCGTAGTGGTGCGACGGCGGCGCGCTGTCAGAGTAATCGGTGGGCTGCCCCGCCGGCGGCAGCGGCGAGAGAGTCTCGGGCACGAGCTGCTGCAGCCCGCTGTGCGCCGCCTGCCCACACTCGTGCCAGTGGCGTGCCACCGAGGCGGAGAAACTATCGGGAGCCTCCCCGAAGTGGAGCTCGAAGAGCATACGGCCGAAGAGCCACACGTCGCACGCGGCGGTCAAGGGCGGATACGCCGGCGTACTCGCCGCGCCGCCCGCGGCCGTCGCCCCCGAAGCCAACACGGGCGCGGCACCGGGCGGCAGCGGCAGCGGCACGTCGGCCTGCGCACACACGGCGGGCAGAAGAAGCTCGGGCGCGAGCACCTCCTCGTCCAGCTTGGCTTGCGGCGTCTGCGTCGGCGCGGCACTCGGCGCGGCGTCGGCGTCGGCGGTATCGGCGGCGGCAACCATCTCCCTGGTGAGCGGCCCGTCGAGCGGCGGCAAGTCGTTGGCGACGAGCAGCTTGCCGCCGCCGCCGCCGCCTTGGGCTGAGCCGTCGGTGAGCGCGACGTTGGCGAGGGCAGAGGGGCCGAGCTTGAGCCTCTGGCCGTCGGGCGAGATGGTGAGGTGGCGCAGCCGCAGCGTGCGCAGGAGCAGCCGCTGCCTGTGCGCCGCCTCGAGCGCGAGGAGTAGCTGCCGCCCCCACGAGCGAATCACGCACGTGAGTGGGGCGGAGCGCAGCGGGCCGTGCGCCTGCACGAGGCCGTGGGCCCCCCGCTGGTGCGCGAGGTACTCGTACACGATGTGGAGCTCGGGGTCGGGAGACATCAGGGTGGGTGGATGGTTGATGCTGCCCAGGCAGCGGCTGAAGAAGGAGCCTGCCGAGCCGGCGAGCAGCTTGGCCACCGAGAGCTCGAGCGCCGCGTGCTCGGCAGGCGTGCTGCTTGCCGTCGCCTTCTGCCCGCCCGCCGCACCGAACCCCCCCGCCCTGGGCACGGTCAGCACCGCGACGCACAGCCGGCGCGCCACGCCGTCGCCCGCACCGTCGAGGTCGGTGGCGGCGTATACGGCCCGCGGCGGCTCGTCCCACTCGACCAGGGGCGTAGTCCTCTCGATTGTAAGCGCCGGCAGCTTGGCCTGGCCTGGCCTGGCCTGCGGCTGGGGCTGCGACGGCGGCCTGGCAGGCGCGGGGAGGAGGGCACGCAGCTGGCGCGCCACGAGGACACCCGCGTGCGCGCGCACGCACGCGGCGATCGAGCTGAGCTGCTCGTCGAGCTGCTGGCACTTGGCGCGCCACGACTTGAGGTGCCGCTCGGCGGTGAGGCGCGCGGCGCCGCGCGGCTTGGGCACCTTGGCCGCCAGCTGGCCCACGAGTGCGGCGAGCTTGCCCGCGCTGTCGCGCAGCCGCGCGAGCGGGTCGACGTCGTTGAGCAGCCGCACGAAGACAACCTCGTCGATGACCTCGCTCCTCCCCTTCCGTGCGAGCGCGGGCGCGGGCGCGAGCGCCGAGGAGGAGGCGGGCGGGTCTTGCTGGCCGGCAAACGCGGGCCTCGCGGGCTTGAAGTCGAGCAGCTCGCTCAGCCAGGTGCGCAGGTCCGTGGCTTTGCTCAGCTTGCCGCCGAGCAGCTTATGCGAGCTCAGCATGTTAAAGGCCTGCGCCTGGCTGAGCGTCGTGACGAGCGGCGCCTCGGGCGGCGCCTCCTCGTCGAGGGCGCCTGGCGGCGGCTGAATCTCTCGCCAGTGGCTTGAGCTCTCGCCGGCGCCGCCCTCGCCCTTCCGGGGCGGCTCGCGCTCCCACGCCGACCGCGGGCGCGCGGCGGCGCGCTCGGTGAGGAGCATCTGCTGAAGCTGTGAGCGCAGCTCGTCGCCGCGCCCCGTGTCCGGCTGCTTGCGGCCCCGCCTCACCTTCTCCTCCTCCACGTGGCGCGCGTGCATCAGCGCCTCTTCAAAGGCCTCGCGCAGCGCGTGCAGCTGGAGCGGCGCGTCGAGCCCCGCGGGGCCGCGCTGCAGCACCGCCTGCCGGAGCAGCTCCATGATACGCTGCTGAGCGCGCTCGGCCCGATCCTCCTGCTCATCTCCACCCTTGCCCTTGCCGCCCTTGCGCTTGATCCTGGTCATCTCCTCGCGCCAGGCGGCGGCGGCACTCGCCTCGAGCTTCATGTACTCCTCCTTGCCGAGCGGCTCGTCGAAGCGCCACGCCTCGACCTCGGCGGTGTTGCGCGTCACACCCCACAGCCCGAGCGAGCCGCCCTGCAGGTCCTTCACCTCGAGACCGGCCGGCGCCTCGAGCTCGGGCCGCACGCAGAGCGCGAGCAGCGACTCGGGCGTCGACGAGCCTGAGGCGAGGGCGAGCGACACGGGCGGGTCCTCGGTCTGCAGCAGCAGGCAGTTGACGTAGGCGGGGTTGGTCAGCGTCCACTCCGGCGCCATCGGCGCGAACACGCCCGCGGAGACGCGCACGTGCGCACCGCCCTCGGGCGCCGTGAGCAGGTGCGGCGTGGCCGTAGGGTCCCAGAAGCGGATCGAGCAGTCGAGCCTGGAATGCGCGCGCGTGCGTGGGTGTGTGTGTGTCTGGGTGGGTGGGTGGTTGCGTGGGTTCGTGCGTGGGCGCGTGGGTGGTGGGGTGGTTGCGTGGTTGCGTGGTTGCGTGGTTGCGTGGTTGCGTGGGTGCGTGGGTGCGCGCGAGTGCATGCACTCCCACGGGCATCGATCGGCTCACCCTGCCGTGACGAGCAGCCTGGCGCGCGGCAGGAAGATCACATCCGTCAGCGGCCCCGCGTGGCCGACCAACACGCGCTCGCAGACCACGTTGAGCGGTGGCAGCGTCTCCGCCTCGCCCAGCAGCGCCGCCTCTCCCGCGTCCCCCGCGCGCAGCCGCCAGAGCCGCACGGTGAAGTCGGGCGCCTCGGGCGTGCCGCGGCCGCCCGTGGCGACGAGGTCGAGCGCCTCGACGTGCCGCAGCAGCGGCGGCTCGCCGGCGTGGCCGCTCAGCTCGACCTGGAGCTCGCCTTCGGCGGCGTCGAAGCCGAGCACCTGCGGGGCCCGTTCGAAGGAGACGAGCAGCAGCTCGAGGTGCTGCAGGTAGAGCAGCTGAGCTGCCTGCACCATGCCCGGCGCGGCGCCCGGCGGCGTGAGCGGCGTCCTCCCCACCTCGTCGCCCGTGGTCGGCTCGAGCAGGCGCACGCTGCCGTCGAGCCACGTGCAGTCGAGCAGCAGATGCCCCGAGCGGCAGTCGGCGGTGAGCAGCGGCCGCGCGGGCGGCGGCATCGCGGCCGCCGCCTCAGGCTCGATCGCCTTGGTCGCGTGGCGGAGCTCGCCATTGCGCGCGCCCCATACTAGCAGCATGCCGTCAGTATGCAGCGCAGAGACGCAGCCGCTGCCGGCGTCGCAGCAGACCGACTGCAGCGGCGCCATCGTGGGCAGCTTGGCGGGCGCCGTCTTGACGAGCGGCGCAAGGCGCAGCGCCTCGAGCGAGGTGCCGCCGAGCTGCAGTACAGGGAGCTCCTGCGTCCCGCACACGACACAGGTGCCGCCGCCCTCGGGGACGAAGGCGAGGCTCGAGGCAGAGTCGCTGCGCGTCGGGAGCGAGACGAAGAGCGAGGCCGAGAAGACTGGCTTGGACAGCGGCCGCTGCTCCCACTCGCGCTGGCGGCGCCGCGCAGCGAGCATGGCCTCGCCCTCCTTGGCCGCGCGCTCGACCATCGGCGAGACGACAAGCTTGTCGAAGAACTCGCGCAGCTGCTTCGTGGCCGCCAGCTCGGCTTTCTGCGCTCCGGGCGCCTTGGCTCCCGCGCGGACCTGCCCTCGCGTCGGCGGCTGTGAGCGAGCGTTCTTGCCCAGCGTTTTTGAATGCGCCTCGGAGCTCTCTCTGGTCCCCGCCTTGGCCGCTCGGGAGGCTGCCGCCCTGGACCGGGCATCGTTTCGAGCGGCGGACGCGTCGACGCCAAGCAGCGCACGAGGCCGGCTCCCGGTCTCGCCGTTGACGTCACCGAGTGCGCGCGGCGTGAGCGCGTCACCTTGGGCGACATCTGCCATCCACGACCGCTTGGCTTCGAGCTGGGTGCGGTCGCGGTGCCCTCGGAAGGCAGCCTGGATGGGCAGCGCCGGCACGTCGGCGGGCTCCGACATGGCTCAAAGCGCTCAGCGGTTGCTTGAGCTTGGCGCACTGTTGCTGTTGGGGGGGTCAAGGGCGGAGCCGCTACCGCGTTTGCCCGCCAAGATAGATAGATAGATAGATAGATAGATAGATAGACCCGCCAAGATAGATAAGAGATTGTGTCTGGGTGTGAGTAGGGTGTGAGGGGCCCAGGCATCGCGGAATCGCGTAGCGTCGTGAGTCGTGTAGCGTCGTGAAACCCAACAATCTGATCTTATCTTATCTTATCCCGCCAAGAGAAGACTGAAGAGATAAGAGAAGAGATAGATATTGCAATAGAGATATCTATCATCTTATCGATAAGGGGGAAACTGAAAAGATAGATAAATTTTCCCCTTGGAACAATGGAAGTCTTATGCGCATGCTAATCGTACACGCCTCTCTCGCTCGCTTCAAAATCATGGCTCAGCGCCGGCTATTCGCGGCAAAGAAGCGGAGCACCGCGGGTGCTACGTCTGCGGCCGTGACCTCAGCATCGCGTGCCTCCAGGTAAGTATCAAAGTCCAACACGAAGAGGCGCAGCGCCTTGGCCACGGGGAGGAAGGGCGAGAGTAGCTCAATCATGGCCTCGTCCACACCCGTCCAAAGAAAGGAGATGTGGTTGGGGAGCTGAGACGCGCCAGCAGGCAGCACGCCGCCGTCCTTGTAGATGAGAGCCCCCCGCTGAGGCGGCGACTTCTCTGCATACACGTCAGAGGCCTGCGTGTACATGCGTGTCTCCCTGCCTGCCTCGGCCTCGGCACGCAAATTCTCCTGCACGTCGACGCCATTCGAGACGAGCAGCTGGTTGACCGCGTCGCCCTCTGAGGCGATGACCAGCAGAGGGTCGGCCTCGTCGTACCCACGGTAGCCCGGGCAGAGAGCACACCGGCCCAAAGAGTACGTTCCGGGCTGCTTGAGGGTAGTGCCCGCGCCCGCCGAGTGGCCAAAGAGGCCCCACCGCACCCCACGCCCCCCGTCGACGAGCTCGCGCGTGGCGGCGACAATCTCCGCGCGGGAAATTCCGTCGGGGTTCTTGAAGCTTGCGCAGAGCGACTCGGGAAACTCAGGGGCAGCGACAGTGAAGCCACGTTCTGCGAGCGCCTCGCAGACATGCGACATATCGAGAGGAGAGCCGAGGAAGCCGTGCGTGAAGATGATGGCATCGCCGGGCTTCTGTGCGGCGGAGCTGGATGGCGACGGCTCTTCGTAGATGGAGCCGGATGGCGGCAAGCTGAATTCCTTCCGCGGCAGCCACCCAAGCAGCCAGCCGACGCGGAAATTCCTCGCGATGCCACCGATGTCGATCACGTAGGAGTATGCGCCACGCGCTTCGCCAACAGAAGGCGACACGCCTTTCGGATACCAAAGGGCCACGGGAACGCGTGTCCCACTCACGTCAACCTCACCGATGGCATGGTTCGCCGCCATTTCCACTGTGGTGCCACGCTGCTGAGCTGAAGAAATCGGACTTTTAGCGGTGGCGGCAGCAGCACTCTCGGCGGTGGCGACAGCCGAGAGAAATCCACGGCGCGATAGCAGCCCATAGGAAGCTGATGGGCACAGCAGAGTGGCAAAGAACACGAATCGCATCCGTGTGGCTGAGGCTTCAGCCTTCACCAAACACGAATCGCAAGAACACGAATCGCATCCTTCGTGCTTGGTGCCGAAAGCCACCACAGCGCTGTAGAGTGTATTTCCAATTCCATCACGGAACATATGGCCAATCAGTCAAACAAGAAAAAAAAGACTCCTTCGCTGTGGCTCCTAGCTTCGAGTGGGCGCACTCGTAGCTCGCGAGTTCGGCGGCTGGCTCGCGCGTTCGTTGCCATCTCCAAAGATCTCCCTGAAGCGTTCTTCGGCATTTTGCTCTAAAGAAGACAAGGGCGCCTCACTCTGCTGGACTCGACTGCTCGAGGGTGCGCCAAGACGACCCTGCACCGACGGTTTGAGATCGCTCTCCGTTACGCTGAACGCAATGGTCATGCCCACGGCTGCGCCAATGGCCACTCCTGGAAGCGTTGGGAGCACCGGTGCGAGAGGCACCTGCGGCATATAGCTGGCCTCGCACTCGTCAAAGCCTTCGCACTGGTCGAGCGGTCTGAAAACCTCCCCGTAGGAGCGCAGGTATAGGCTGGCAATAGTAAAAGCAGCCCCGCCGACAAGGGCCGTCGCAGGCAGCGCGATAGCCTGATCGAAGATGGTCACTGACTTGACGCCCACCGCGAGCAGCAGCGACGATAGCCCGAGCGCGAACGAGACTCGCGCAATCCGAAACTGCCCCAAAAGTGTATAAGCCACGTCGGTCAGAGGGAATTGGTGGAGGAGAGCAGGGGAGAGGGGAGCAGGGAGCAGGGGAGCAGGGGGAGCAGCACCTCAGCACGGTATTGGTTGACCAGCCGCCCCAGAGCCGTATCGCGCCTATCCACATTGTCGTCGGTGCTGAACCTGATCGTCCCGTACGAACCGTCCGCCAGGCGGTAGATTAAGAGTTGCGACGCGGCGACGCACACCAGCATTAGGCAGAGCGTCGCCGTGTCGAGCAGCACAAAGGCCTGTAGCAAGGTAGAGTCAGAGATAGGCTTTGCCGTTGTGACGGTGATACCTTGCGACAAGACGACCTTGGAAGTAGATTCAATCAGCGGTGCCGGTAAATTGAGAGACCCAAAGGCGAAGGCTGCAAAGAGGGCAGCATTGGCTTTCAGCTCGGCCATGATGCCAATCGCCGAACTTGGGTCGTCAGGCGTGCTCTCTCGTAAGATGCCGGGCTGCGTCTCAGTCTCAACCATCGCAACGCTGCGTGAGCGAATATACGGCGCAACAGGAAAGTATGCAGCCGACGGCGATCGAAAGCTCAAGCTGATCGGAAGCTGAAGCAGCAGCATGCCCTGCATGCGATCGCGCGTCGCGATTATCCAGATGGATGCCGCTAAACTCTTTACGGTACACCGTACCAGACAGAGATAGATAGATAGATAGATAGATAGATAGACATCTAGACATCTACATCTCCCCCGAAGGCAAACACGGACTAGCACAAACGGTTACGTACTGCAGGCACCGACCGGGTCGAGTCCCTGGTTTTACAGGGGCGTATCATCATCGCCGGTACACCGTGCATTTTTTGTCTGGGTGTGGGGGGGTCCACACAGCCGCATTGCGGGATTGTGTAGCGTCGCGAGTCGTGTACTTCAGCGCGTGAAACCTAATCATGTCATGTTTTATCTTATCTTATCGAACTGATGTTTTTTTAGCAGGAACACAAGCCCGCGTTTCTAAGGCACGCAGAGGAGCAGGTGGAACCTCGACCCAGGCCACTCCGCATCTCTCCGCGGGCAGGTTACGGCGGGGCGCGCTACGCCGAGCCGTAGGAGGGCGTGCTGACGACCGGCCCTGCCCCTCTGGGCGTATCTTTTCGTTGAGGCTGCGCCCACGTCCAGTCGCCGCGATGCTCGGACTCGGCGGTGCCGGCACGGCGGTAGTCGGAGCCGGGCAGGACGTGCGCGAAAAAGGCGCCCAGATGTGAGAGCCCCGGCCTGCGGGCGGGAAGCGGCCACTTTGGATTGGTTGACCTTGCGGGTGGACGGCGGGCCACGGGCTGTAAGTGTTCAGGGTCGGCGCCGCGACGTCGCTGCTCCTCGCGAGTGCGCGTAGCAGCGTCGCGCCAATGGCGTCCGCAAGCTGTTGGCCCGAGGAGGCCCAGGGCGGCGGCCAGCTGCGGCGCGGGCAAGACCGCACGCTCTTTTAAAACATGCCGCCCGACGGCAGTATGAGGCGGCCGGTGAGAACGGCATGCGTAAAGACGGCGCAGAGCGTCGAGGTGAGCGCACTCGTGGCGAGCATCGCCACAATCATCGTGAAGAGCGAGTACCCTGCAGGGGTGCAGGGGTGCAGGGGTGCAGGGGTACAGGGGTACAGGGGTGCAGGGGGCAGTGGGCAGGCGGGCGGGTGGGCGGGTGGGCGGGCAGAGGCGATGGAAGAAAACGCTCACCGCCCTTTAACGCGTTGCCGCCCACCGCCCCGACGGCTGACTGCAGTAGGCACGCCGGCGCGCGGCTGTTGGCGGTGCACGTGAGCGGCGCGTTGGAGACGCTCCAGTGCGGCCGGTTGGTGCCGCGCGAGGTGCCGAGCATGCCCGGCCAATCGAGCGCCTTGGAGAAGACGACGATGCTGCCTTCGCTGCTGGCCATGTCCATGCCGGCGTCGTCGAACGGGAAGTAGAAGAGGAGCTGCTGCTCGTCCTGCGCCTGTAGTGGCTTGCGCATGCGCTCAACGATCTCGGAGTTGCCAATCTCGCGCGTCCATACGCGCACCTCGTCGATGGTCCCGCTGAAGAAGCGTCCGGTGTAGCCCCCGCCCATGTTTTGCTGGTACAGCCCTCCAATCTGCATGCCCTCCTCGCACAACTCCGGTGTGCATTTGCTCGCCATGGTGTACCCTTGCGTGTTTGGCGTCTTGGGCTGTCCTGAGCCGTCGTCGAGGTCGCCTCCCGCCACCTCGAGCTGGCCGTCCACGTAGAGTGACAGCTTGTTGTCGGCCGCGTGCGCGCTCCGCCCGTTCCACGTGGCAGCCAGGTGGTGCCACTTACCGTCCTTCAGGAGGGGCGTCGTCCCTTGGTACGTGTACCATTTGCCCGCGGTGTCCTTGAGCTGCGCGACCGCAAAGCCGTCGTAGGTCATGCCGAGCATCGGGTGGCGGCCGGGAAAGCCGACGATGTTGACGATCGTGCCCGCGGCGGGGCGCTTCTGCTCCTTGAGCGGGTAGATCCATGCCTCCAGGCTCCACGAGTCGATCAGGTCGTGGTTCATGAGCTCGTGGTGCGGCACGCGCACAATGTCCATGTGGGCCGCCGAAAAGTTGAGCGCAAAGTTGTTCGGGTAGAAGGCCAAAGGCCCGAGCCCGAGCACGGTCGCGAGCATTGGCACACGTGGGCGCTCCGCGCGCGCACGAACTAGATGTATGGGAACTCACTTCCGTCCTTTTGCAGCGGACGCGGAGGATAAGATAAGATAAGATCATCTCATCCCGAATAGTGTTGGCGTTTTTGCTCCCTTGACGAAAGGGACCAGACCAGAGTATAGGACCCGGGGGATTCATTAGCTATGCGGTAGGTAAGGTAGGGATTTCGTACTTTAGGGGGATTTGGGCCACCCCCGAAACGGGCGGACGCCTGCAGTATAGCAGCCTGCAGGGGTCGAGCGCTCGAGCCGTCGCCCCTTCCTGCCTCTGCAGGGGCTCCCACGCGCGTGCACGGCCGCTCCTCCTTCGGCGCGTTCGTCGACAAGAACGGCTCGGTCACACTCAATGGCCAGATAAGTAAGTAAGTGCGCCTCCGGTTCGAGGAAGGACCGCGGCCTAGATCCAACCTCGTGCTGCCGCCGTCCATCACATACAACGAGTTGTTAGGACCCGTGCGCGGGTGATCGAGCGGAATCGTGCGCTTATATTTCGCGTCCCGTCTATTCGTACCTGGTGTTGGTGCGGGGTAGGTAGGTAGGTAGGTATCTACCTACCTACCTACCGCTGGCTGGGGGAGTGGGAGGTCTGATCGTCTGATCAGTCCTTTTTTGCCAACACGGACATCTTTCTTCGCCAGCCTCTCTCCCATGTTTTCAACTCTAGTGTTAAACCCTGGTTGCATAGTCTCGGTCCAAATCGGGGCAGGTGTTCTATTTTATACCACGGAAGCAAACTACCAGACATTTGACCCGTGGTTGTCCCCCCCTCGCCAGCTTGGCCAGCTGCTGGCGAGCTGAAAGGGAGGTAGCAAACCAACAAGGGTCAAACCAGACATGCGCGACGCGGCGCGCGTCACGCGCGACAACCACCTACTGGACGCGCGGTAGCTCTCAATGTCCCGCCTCTGCTGTTTTGGCAGCCGCGCGATTAGGCAGTACCGCACAGCCGCTGTGGCACAGCTAGGGTCCGCACATGAGTACGCGGAGCTCGTCAGAGCCGGCAGTGGCAGCGTATGGGTCTTCGCCTACGGCTCTCTCATGTGGAGCTCACCTGAGGGCGTTAACATTGCCCACCGCGTCCGATGCCGGCTGGATGGCTTTTCACGGTCCTTCTGTGTTCATTCACGCAACTATCGCGGGTCGCCGGCGGCGCCAGGTCTCGTGCTGGGCCTGCAGCCCGCCGAGAGCTCTGCCTGTGAAGGCGTCGCTCTCTGCCTGGGCGACCCGGACTCACCCACAACGCTCGCTTCGCTCGCTCTCATCGACGCGCAGGAGATGATCGCCCAGTCCAACCCGACGGACGTGTACCTCCGGACGGTTCAGCCTATCCGTCTCGACGACGGCCGCTCGGTGCCGGCGCTCGCCTTCGTCGCCAATCCTGCCGACGGCCCCGCCGCAGACCTCACGCTGCAGCAGCGAGCTGCGGTGATCCTCAGAGCCCGTGGAGCGCGCGGTTCGAACCGCGAGTACTTGGAGCAGACGGCCGACCGCCTGGCGTCGCTCCTCATTCACGACGCGCCCATGCAGGATCTCTGCGACTTGGTTCGTGCGGGGCCGCCCCTCGAACACGAGCGTGAACGTGACGCGGGTGTTAGTCACGTCGTCAAATCGTAACAGCGTCAAATTCGTGTAACGTGGAGTCGTAAGACGTTCGCTTTCATCACCCCTAGAACACGCGATATCAGACACCAGAGACGAGAGAGGGCGTGCTGTCTGCTGCAGGTCTGCTGAAATGAGATACACACACGTACAGTCGCTCTGTCTCTCTCGCTGACGTGTATCGTGACAGGGCCAGGGGCGCTGAGAGGCCCTGTTCCGGAGGGATCTGACTTCTGACTATGATGTGGACTGTGTGCAACTCAAAATTGGTGCACAACACGTGTGGTATATAGATGATAGATATAGTCGAGTGTACTTTTGTCTTTACTTATAGCCCCCCGTTCCCCTGCCTGACGGTGGTCGGGCGGGAACGGGGGGCCGGGACTTCGTCTACGCAAATAGTAGTAAGAGCGCGAGAGTAAAGTGAAGCCCA
>Ga0115006_10002373_pt1 | contig 12354 bp, 9 predicted proteins | sample ArcOceMetagenome_3_FD_88943 | JGI IMG/M metagenome (GOLD analysis project Ga0115006, IMG submission 88943) | Marine eukaryotic phytoplankton communities from Arctic Ocean - Arctic Ocean- Svalbard ARC20M Metagenome | ecosystem: Environmental > Aquatic > Marine > Oceanic | place: Arctic Ocean...
AAATGGTCTAGGTCCTAGGACCCTCCTACGTGATATTATTACTACAGGGCTGTTTGTTATATTTGAAACCACTTTGACGGGGACGTGAGTTCGGTGTCGGGACCAAAAAAATTGTCTGGGCAAACATTTTGGTCCATCCGGTTCGTGGCTGCCACTACGGAATGGACAGCCGACAAGGCACACATCGGCCGCGCGCGCGCGCGCGTGCAGCAGCGACGGGAGCCTCCGCAGCGCGAGAAGCGTCCCACCCACGCATATCGCAGGCGAGAGCTGCGGCGCGGCCAGGGGGCGCAGAGCAGGGGGACGGTCCCGCGCGTGGGCGTCTGCGTGCCGCAGGTAGCTGCAGCCCGGTTGTCTTCTGGGCGGCAATGCTGGGCTGTGTGCTGGTGCACACGCCCACCGAGGGCTCGACCATGCAGCGCTGTGTCGAGCACATCGAGTGCGCAGACGGCTCCTTCTGCGGCGTTGCCGTCGCTGACTCGTACGAGGGGTGGCTGTACAACGCAAGCTTCTGTCGGCCGTGCTCCCAGTGCGGATGCCACGATGATTCATCAGACGGGCGATGTCCGGCGGACCGGTTCGCATGCTCGTTTCATCGCAGTTTCTGTGGCGTCGTGTCGAACGGGGCAGGCAGTCGCTGAGTTGCCGGTCGGCGTGCCGCGTGCGCAGGTGTCCAGGCGCACCATTTCGCATGCTAAGGCACCTGGAGGGGACCTTTGTGTCGGCGACGTCGTTCGCGAAGTACGGGGGAGATCTCTGCGTCACCTCTCTCACAGGTCATCTGCGAGTAATCGTCCCACACTCATTCAGTGGCCGCAGAGTGCCACACTCCGCGCGCGAGTGCGCGTGCCCCATCCATGGAACCCCCGCTCAGCGCGCCCTCCGCCCCGCCCCGCGCACACCGCTCGCACTTCGGTGTCAAGCCCCAGACTGGCAGTAACGGTGACCCGTCTCCCGTTGCGCGTGCTTGAGCTAGAGGTGCAACCTGATGCTTGGTTCGTGCTGCGCAGTGCGATCACATTTCTTCCGCATGGTGTCGTTTCGGGTTCGGAAGGAGACTTTCGACTTGTCAAGCGCCAGCGCCCTCGGCTACAGCGTCACGAATACGACCGGACCGGTACTGCCCTGCGGATCTGCGTTGTTGCTCGCGCATCGCATCCGCGCAATAGCGTATCCGCGTGGTAGCCAGGCTGACCCGCAAGCTCTTTGTTGTGGTGCGTACGCAGACTTTGTGCGACTTTCCGGATGCGCCCGGGTCCAGAGAGGGCAGAATCCGGACAGAGCCAGTGACATCACCGGACATGGTAGCAAACCTCGTCCTCACCTACATGGATGGATTGCCAATGGGCACCACGCGCGTAGTCCAACTCTTTGATCGCTGTCCGCTGGGCTTTTCTGCGAGCTTCGGGCCGATTCAGATCGTGAAGACGGGCTTCGTTGAAGAAATTGGCATGGAGACACCGTTCTACGAATACGTCTCAGGCCAAGAGGGTCAACCTCGAGCTAATCTTCCATCGTCGGGGTACGTGAGAAAGGAACACGCAGACGTGTGGATTGTCGGTGTCCGATTGATTGGGCCAGCTGGGGGGTATGGCGGACTGCTGGGAACATACAGCGGATTTTTTGAATTTGGCACCACGCGTAGCAGGTCTTTCTTTGAACGTCGCTTTAATCATAGGGATCCCCCAGCATGGAGACACTTTATAGTTGGTTCTATCTAAAAGACCTGAGTCTTTCTATAGTTGGTTCTATGGATATCTAGTCACTCTTCGGATCAAATATTCAAAGACTACTGGAACAGTGGCGGTTTGTGCCTCCGATTTTGTTCGCCGCGCTTGCCGCAGGCTCGAGAACTGATATGGGAAAATCGTGTGAGCAGCACCGACGACCTGGGAAAGGTCGACGCCATTATGTGCAACATTACGTTTTCTTTTGACCGCGGCCACGAGGGCATCAGCCCGTGGGATCAATCCATATGGGGATGCCGTCTCAGGACTCCTTATACTGCATCATCGCGATACGCAGGTGGCCAGAACCATATGCCTACACATATGCACGTGGACCAGACGCAGACACCGAATCCATCCGAGACATCGAGATCAAAATCATATGCATCTCATGAGAGCGCACTGATGGAGGGTGATAGACCCACACGAGATTTGCTGGCACGAGAAACATGTTCGCCGGGCTTTCATCAGATCTATGAGACCACAACGGAAGGACAGGCTGAAATGCTAGAAAAAGGGGAGATACCTCCGAGTAGAAATGATCCTGAGTGGTCGTGCATACTAAACCCGAGGTACTGCTGCGAGGCGTGCGCGATGGGTAAATATCAGCACGAAAGCAGCAAATTTCTTTGCCTTTCGTGCCCTCACGGCTTTACGAACAACAAGAATGGGTCTGCTGCCCTGGAGGAGTGCTGTATACCTGTAGATGGCATCGGGCTGTATAATGGAGGCGACAAGACTTTTTACAATGAGTTTGGAATTAACGGGTCAGAACACAAGATTTATGCTGCATATTATGTTTGCCAGGGCCGCGATACCTTCAATGTGGAGGACAAGGATGACATGGACAGTGGGCTCAATCATAGATATGATTTAGCTGGTTGTGGCGTGAAAGAGGAGCACATCTCGACGATCCCGAACGTTACCGATGATGTCTTGAAAGACTTTAATCTTGGTTCGCCCGGACCCATTTGTGACGATGTGCACTTTACGATCCAGCCTATGGTGGGTGGAGCCTCAGTGGCTTCATTCATAGAGCTCGACTATGGATGCCCTAATTGCTTCTTTGATCTGGGGCCTCAGGGTTCGTTGAATGTCAGTTTCTTTCTGGTTTCGGATGGAACAGTCAGACCCCCAGAACTGACCTTCAAGATGACCGAGCCGCCTGGTGTTAGCCGACCTCGAGATACACAACTCAAGACATTCGAGAGTCGAAAGTGGAAAGGCATCCAACAGTCTCCGGCGCTTGACTACTCATTGGATCTGGACTTCCCGATCGACCAGTTCAGGGGCTCTGATACGCCCTTCACCAGACACTATGCAAAAATGAAATGCGGTGCCAACGTATCTGACCCGCAGTTTGACAGTTCAATTGAAAACTGCAGTGCGATTCCAGTGACGCCTGTGTCAACGGAAATCGTTATCGGCAAGATGTTGTCAGGATTCAACTCGGCGCATGAGGAGCAGCAGGCACGATTTGCATGCGAATACGAAGATCCTGTTATACCAGGACAACTTCTTGTGCACCCTTGGCAAGGCAAGGCTCTTCCAAGGTGCGAGGAAGAATATTCGACACGGCTCCGCATCTTAAACGATTCATTGTTCAATGACCACACTCCTTATCGTCAACACGCACCGAGGATGGATCCTTTGCGTCTTGGTGTGCGCATACACGCACGTATCACCCCAGGCCATGCTGGTTTCACATTAGGATATAGATTCGCTCAGTCAAGTGATGTCTGTCGTGCAGGCTCCTTCTCCTATAATGGAGTTGGGCCCTGTGATCTGTGCCCCGCAGGCAAATTTGCACCGGTTGACGCGAAGACAAGTTCCTGCTTTGAATGTCCCAAGGGTACGTACAGCGACAGAAACGGCGCCGATCGATGCTCCGCATGCCCTCTTGGGAAATCTACCAGTGATCGCGGAGCAAATTCAACTCAAACGTGCAGATATTTTTGCACTGCAGGAAAATTTTCGGCCTCGGGGCTGGAGCCCTGCGACGAGTGTCCCAGAGACACGACCCAGAGTAGAGTTGGCGCGACTTACTGCGAGTCTTGCTTTGCAGGTGGTATCACGACAGGGAAAACAGGAACAGGATTCACTAATGTGTTTCCATGGATATGCATGGACTCGACTGGTCTGCAGTTCGGAATCGAAGGACGACCGGAAATTATTGGACGACAGATTCAAGTCAGAGTGCTGTGGGACATCCCTGAAAAATTTCTCGACGTGGGAGACATTATTGCTATCTTCAAGGGCGATGCTCACGATTCCATCCGACAGCTCGTGTGGATGTACGCAAGTGCTACAGACACCACGTGCACTGGCTGGACTGATCCTGGAGACTCAGGATGCCGACAAATGGGGACGAATGTGGTGCCGCGGGCGAGCACAACTTTTAAGTTCGATTCCGCAGGTCCAGGCACATACGGCGTAGTGTTTTATTCACAGCGGCAGCAGCTCCGGATTTTGACAGACACCTACGTCTGCCTAACTGAAGATGAGCTCACTGGCGAGACGAGTAAATTCAATTTTGCGTGTCCGCCTGACCTCGGAGGCTGGGAGGCGAGAACTGGACTGAAAGTGTGCGACAAAGGAAAGTTTTCGGCAAATGGCCAATTCCCGTGCTACGACTGTGAACCTGGCACCGTAGCAGGATCGTTTGCCTCGACGCAGTGTACAGAGTGCGAGCAAGGTTATTATTCAAATGAGCAATGCGTTGCAGGCCAACCTTGTCCCGTTGAACTCCAGGGACTGAATTCCAGGGAAAGATGCGTCCAGTGCCCAGCTGGAAAGTCAACGTCGCAATCCAAATCTGTGGAGCAAGATTGCACATTGTGTGAGATTCTGTGGGAAGAGACCGACGAGGAGGTTCCCTTCTGCGCTAGGGCTACAGAGATGATTTTCAACGGTACTACACCACCACTCACAACCACGCCAGAGCCAGATTTCTGCGGTAATGGCCGAGTGAGGAATACGGAAGAATGCGACGACGGCAACCTTGCTCCCAGCGATGGCTGCTCTGAAGAATGCACAATTGAACCTCGCTACAAATGCATGCAAGAGGTACTCACGATTTCATTCGTTCACTAACCCCTGAGAATTGTCATTCAAAATTCTTGCAGGTGTTGCCAGTTGTTTCACGGCTGACTCTCACGCGATACTCTTATCTTGCAGGATGCGGATTCCCCAAGTCACTGCTTCGTGGCATGCGGCGACGGACAGCGAGAAAGTGCTCGAGGCGAAGAATGCGACGATGACAACGATGTCAACTCCGACGGTTGTGACCAGGTAGTGCGAGTTGAGAGTCCCAGTGATTGCGTCCTCACGCTCGCACGCGCAGGTGAAAACCTTTTGAGGACTTCCATTTTCTCATCTCTGACTTGTGCTTGGAATCTCAGAATTGCAAAATAGAAAATAAGTGGAGATGCTTTGGCAAAGAGGGCGAGTTGTCCATTTGCGAAACATTACCGGTGTGCGGCACTGGGCGGAGGGAATGGGAAAAGGGAGAAATTTGTGACGATGGCAACACAGACTCTGGGGATGGCTGCAGCTTCGAGTGCACCATAGAGCTTAATTACGTTTGTACGAACATTACGTTCACGAGGCCCGATATATGTTGTGCCACATTGGCGCTATGTGGCAATGGAATTCTCGGTAACGTCCATGTTGTTTGCTGCACTTGTCGTCCTTGCTTTTGCCGGATGCTATTCTTCGTCGGGTCCTGTGATTTTGATCTGACTGGTGATGATCTGAATAGACTTGTGCGAAGATTGCGACGATGCCAACCTTGTCAGTGGAGATGGATGTAGCGAAGAGTGCGTTATGGAAGACTTGTCCCGCTGCCGAGATGGCTGCAGCGGTCCGCTGTGCCAAACGGAGGAAGGCTGCCAGGAGATGTTGATCGGTGCAGATGCGCAGGTACCAGCTCTCGAATATCTACAGAATTAGGGAAATTTAGCAGCAGTATCACATCGGGGACAGCAGTCTTGGCGACATTTTAGTTAGAACTTTGTGAACAAAATGTCATCCCTACGTCCTCACGATAGGCTGGGTCCTTTTCCTAACCTTTCTGGATCTTCAGGTGATTGAAAAGAATGACATTTTGCGGTGGTTTGACATCGGGGATTCAGTTTACATGGGCACACCAACACAAAGGTGGCCAGATGGCAAGTTATCCTTCAACAAGGATATTACAAGGACGGGAAACACGAGGGTTAGCACCTCCAGAGGATTGATTTTGGAAGGCCTTCGAGGTCCATTCTTCTTCAATACGCTGAATTTGCTAGCTGCAAAGCCTGACCTATGGGTTCCTGATCTGGGATTTCGCGGCATCTCTGGACGGGCAGGCTTGCCCACTCAACTGGCGTGTACGTACTGCTCTGGAACCAGGACACTCGATTGGCACGAGGGAACGATTTCTGAACCCCTCGGGATGATGGTCAAAGATAGCGAATGCGTGTTCATCATCACAGGTGCGGAACCAATCGGCGCAAACCCCGAAAGGCGCGGGGTAATAATCAAAGTAGAGGAGGTCAATTTTCAAGACGACGCGGAACTCTTGGTGGTTTCTGGCGCGCAGGCAGGATATCCTTCATGGAATCAAGAGTTCCGGCGCGGCAGTGCGACGCCTGTCATTTTGCACACGATACCACCCGTGCAGATCAATTTCGTTGGAAGGTCGCATCTTGCCAATCGAATTGTCCCATGGGCCTCGCCCTCGGGCGTTAGGTTCAAGGTGAGCTTTCACACACTTGAAATTGGGGACGAAAGGGGCTTGAATTGCGCTGCACTATGCCAAAATCAGCCCAAATGCCTTGAGCAGGACAACTGCTTTGTCGACGGCGCCATAATGAACACCGAAGACGACTATTTAATCTTTAATAATGATGATGACCGCAGACGGCTTCCTGCATTTGCTGCGCCCCTGCACCCAAATTTCATGCAACAGCCTGCTGAAGAGGGTCAGTCGAACTTTATGTCTACTCGCCAAGCCCTGTCAGACGTCGACATTCTAACGATGGCATTTGAAGGAATGTCTGACGATCACGAGACGATACCGTGTGACTTTGCTCAAAACAAGCGACAATTGGTCACACAGGTTCAAAAGCAACTCGACATATGGCAAGGGGCAAATGGCGTTTGGGATGGGTTCTGCTACACACAAGCCTCTGCTGTCTACTGCGCAGATGAATCAGTTCAATGCGAAGAGGGAGAGAAAGTTGGTGACGCGAATTACTTTGACGAAGATAATGCGTGTCAAATTCGCATTGAAATAAGCGATCGTACGATACGAGAGTACAGATACGATTGCAATGGTGGCAATGGACCGGACGGACTGGCATACGGGGTCATAACAGATCTTGGTCCAGCTGAAACGGTTTCCAGTGCAGTGACAGGCACAACATTTATTTATTTCCGTCGGATTGAGGTAGTCACTTCCATTCGCCAGGACTTGCATTTGCCATTACGATTTCGTTCTCCATACTAACTTACGCTGAATGCGCAGCTGATTTGGACCCGAAGCACTCTTCTTGATGACAGGCAATCATTTTGGGGGGGTAGATTTCGCGGTTGTGATGGTATTGTTTGCTGAGGACTTTGCTCACACTTGATATCATATGTATGTGTGACAGACCGGTTGGAGTTGCCGTCAAGGGCTTCCTGACGTTTGGTGCGCAAGCGGAATTCGATGGGAACAGTCGTGGCCTGCAAATTGCCTTGGTGAGCCTGCCAAAGTCTCCTTGACAAATTGAGTGTATTTTGTAACGTTGACTCTCTGCATTTAGGTGCTATGAACGCAAGTCTTACAGTTTGCAATTGCAATTATTTTTCGCAGGCGCCGCCGGGGGCAAAATTAAGTGATCAGCCCATGACGAACGAAAATTCTGGAAGATTTAACATGCGCGCCGGGGCTTGCAGACGTTGGGACCTGACTCCTCTCAACAGGTATGTTGCAGTCCAAGAAGTCGATGGATCGGTTCTGAGAAATGCCGGAATCGTAGGTGATCTGCGAAATCTGCAACAGTATGTGCTCTGCAATAGTACATTCCAGCAGCTTCAAAGTCTGTCGAAAAGCTCCCCCGAGTGCAAACATGTCCTCGATGCTTTCCTCTTCAGGGATGTTGACAGCAGCATTGCGAATATAGACAAGAAGGTATGCAGCAGTAGATGCTTTGAGATGGCGAAGCTGGCCCTCGAATCTAGTGCCAACACATGCAGCAAAGCGTGGAAGCAGGACCAATTCACAGGCATTTATACGAAACTCCTGTACAAGAAAGTCTACATTGTCTCTACCGCGCTTTTTTGGTCAAATGTGGCGTGCCTTGCCAATCATAAGGAGCAGCAATGCACACGTCCGATTTTTGAATATTCAGAGCTGTTTGCTTCATGTCCCGTGTTCAATACCAGTACAGGTCCGCATGGGCTCCTGTCGGCACCATTTTCTGTCCCTGCTTCTTCTGTCAGCCCCGTGTGTCCTGCAGGGTGCGCCGACGCCTTGGCCGAGTATCAAAAAGTGGATGGATGCTGCGCAGCTACCTTCGCAGAGGCAGCTGCGACATGGGCTAGCTTGTTGTCGGTGACAGATGACAAGACGAGCGGGGATGACAAGACGAGAGGGCTATTCCGTCTGAATTTGGGAGAATCTGCCAATCCTTGGACGCCTCTCGGCAATGATGCTGGCGCCAAAGTCTACGGCCCCAGGCACGACTGTCCAACCGAACCCAGCGCAGAATGGCGTGGGATTTATCCGCAGTGTTTGATGACGTCGCCAATATTTTGTGATTCTCCAGCCTGGCGCCCGGCGTGCTGCAGCTTTCAATGTCAGAATGATGGTTCCAAAGCAGAAACAGGAGACTGTTACTGCTCTTGCCCGCTGGATCGCGTTGGCGCGGCATGCAACCAACAGTCAGCTCATGCGAGGGTCGAAATGATTTTTCCTGCCGAGGACAGGTCCACCTTTCATTTTGGAAAGATAACATGGTTGACGGAATCCCTTGCATTTTTGACTGAAGTTCTGCCAGAGCTTGATTCAATCCAAGACCTTGCGGGGCGAGAAGGAAGGCGCTTGCAGCAGTCAGCGCCCGTGGGGGCGAGGGTGATCGTTCGCCTTGTTACCGGGTCTGTTCGCGAGGCCTTGAGAATGGCCGATAAGTCTAATGATGCTATTCTCGATGGCCGGCTTGCTGATGCGATTGCAAGCAGGTCGAAGAACAGTTGGGTTCCTATTCTCCAGCCAGGCACTTATCCCGCTCTTGGACTAGACTCTTATGGTCGCGAGCTGTGTGATGACATCCAGACCATGTGCGTTCTTGGAAGAGAGCAGCAAGAAGCCCAGGCACAAAATGCCACGGTGGAGGTGGAACAGGGCAATGCGACTCTCGTTACTGTGACAGCGAGCCTAGGGTCCGCTGCAGTGGCCTTGATGCTTGCTGCTGTCTTTTTTTTCGTCTGCTACAAGGAGGGCTCGGTGTTTTGGATATTTTTTGCGAACATCAAGACAACCACAAATGTAACCGGCATGTTGCCAAAATCTCATGATCGAGTGACAAAACATGCTCCTGATGCTAAGTTCCAAGATGACTGGGGCAATGCACGCGAGAAGAAATCTAGTGTCTTTTTCGGCGAATCTAACAGACGTGCCGTGGCCCTGTCCTTAAACCCTAGTGGAAAGAAGTCTGGAGACAATTTCAGTCTCAGCGATGATCTGTTTGTGTCCTTGGCACCCAGCGGAAATCTCTACGAATCATTGGCAGCGAGCGGTATCCGATCTGGAGATAACAATGATCCAGTGAACTTCGCAGTCTCGTCTGATCTCGTCTTCGATGATGCGTTGTCTGCCGCGCCTTCGGCTGCGGTACCCACTCGCGAGGAGACTGGGAATGTGCATGGAAAATTGATCGTACAGGGCAAGGGCAATCAAATTGAGTCACCGCACGTGTCAAAAAACGGTCAGCTTTTCGGAAGCGCCCGAGACCCGCGGCGGAACAAAATCGAGGCACAACTTCGTGTTGGGGACGGTAACATGCGACGGGGCTCAGAGGCAACTGCTAAAAATGTCACCTTCTCCCACTTCAGTGCACGTTCTGTGACGGGGTCAAAAGCTGCTCGTGCGCCAACTGGATTGATTTGGGTTGAGGCGGGCTTTTCCCGGCCGAAGACTGGTACCGAAATCAAGAATGTGGCGCTGGCAATGGCCCTGCGCCATAAATCTGACTTCTCTCAATCGGAGTTCGAAAGATTTCACGTGGAAGGATTATCGAAAGACAGCTTCGTTGCTGTGGAAGGAAAGTACTTTCGGCCTGTCCCAGGGACGTTGCCCTCGAACACCGTGTCGAGCATCCGCGAACAAAGTAGCGAGATGGACCAAGTCTCCGGGCCCCAGAGCTCGGGACGATCTCCCCGAGACAGCGAAGGCGCTGAGGGGTCGACTGCTGAGCAGAAGAGGAAGGAGCTTTCTCAGATGATAGAACATGCGGTGGGCCGCAAGCAAAATTACCACTATACGCCTGGTGAGTGCTTGGAATGGCCATGGCAGTGTGCCGAATGAGCTCGCCCTCAACCCTAAAGCCCTTTGGTGTTGTGCAGAGACTGTGGGAATAGGAGTAGACGAAGCGCAGTTCCAGAAAACCCAAATTTTGCAGCGGCTGAAACTGATTCAAAAGGTGTTGTCAATGTCTTTTGCTAGTTGCTACCTGTCACCGTGCTTGATGATCGACTTGATCATTGACCCGTCTCGTCAATGTATTCAGATGCGAGATCAGACATCCGCTTTTCTTCATGCAACTACGTTGTCGCAACCGACGCTTGTATCCGATCCTGACGCGGGTTATTTCAATCACGACAGGTTTGTGCGTCTCTTTGCGGCTTTCGTGTTACGCGACTACAGTTGCTATCTGCTTATTGTCACAAGCTTTGGTGTGCTGTCTAACAGGAAAGAAGAGCAATGGGAGAGGTTAAGTGTGAGCAAGCAGAGCAGCAGTAGTGCAATGTACAGCGGGCCATTCGCCAGTGTCGTGTCTCGGCCTCCTCTAGCACGTCCTCCTAGTGATCCCGTGCGCAGTGCTGCGGCTCAAGCAAGCACTTCTGCAGGCGGCATTGCGATATCAGGTGAGTTTTCTTAAGTCCCCGCCCTCGATGTGAACTTAAGCTACAGAACGACTGCGAGCCCTTGGTGTGCCCGGGCTCCGCGCGCGGCCTTTCACACGGCACCACCACTGGCGTAGATGTAAGCAAGATAGCGGCGCAAAGCGCAGGGTTGTGAGGCACGGGGCGCAGGACGCGAGGGGGCGCACCTGTGCAGACACAGGGAGACAATCAAGGGCGGGGGCTTATTGGATACTCGGCATGCTCTTATTCTGTACGTGGTTGCGTGATATTGCTTTCAGAGAACCCTCGCAGCCCTGCTATGGCCTTTGATGTCACCAAGAATTCCATTGGACTAAGTCTTCTCGACGCTGCGAGCGCCACTCGCTACGGACATGAGCCTGCCGCAAAGGTTCATAGTGCGCTGCTCCTTGCCGCCGCTTCCACACTTGCTCCCTGCTGGCCGTGTTTGCGGCGCCGCAGGCAAGTTCTGAGCGTGCTATCATGCGTGCGGATATTTGTTGCGCAGCATGCCGGCGCGTCGGGGGGCGTCGGGGGCTCATGTTCTTCATCGAGGCCACTGCCAAGCGGGGTTCCTGATGACGATGCAAGCTCAGTGCTGGGCGCCATTTTGCCATCGCAACCTCCCAATGCTGCTGGTGCGATACGCGCCGCGCCCTCCGTCGGGGAGGAGGTGTCGTGATGCTTGCCAAGGGAGGAGGAGGAGGAGGCGCGAAGAGGCGGGTGTAGTGGCGATCAACAAGTGTCTGAAGTTGAGTAAGCACAAGCCCCCGGGCAACCACAGGAAACGTGATGCTTGCCAATGAGACCTTTGTCGGATGCGCCAAGTTGTTGTAAGAGAGAGAAAGAGAGAGAGAGGGAGAGAAAGAGAGAGAGAGAGAGAGAATGGGTGAGTGAGTGAGTGAGTGAGTGAGTGAGTGAGTGAGTGAGTGAGTGAGTGAGTGTGTGTGTGTGTGTGTGTGTGTGTGTGTGTGTGTGTGAGAGAGAGAGAGAGAGAGAGAGAGAGAGAGTTGTAAGTGCGCACACCAAAAACGTTACGGAATTGCTCGCTGTACAAAAAAAGCAAATAAAACCCAGGTCTCAATTCCTGCGAAATGAAAACTTGCATTCCAGGACAGCACTCTCAGCGCTTGCTCTCCATGAACGTGATAAGATCTGTTTGACCTCGAAATAATCTCGTCTCATCATCAGCGCTGCATGCTCATCAGCTGCACGCTAACCACTCACACAATCCTGTGTAAATACTGTTTCCTAATAATGTCTCTCTCTCTTTCGCGCGCGCGCGCGCGCGCGCTCTCTCTCTCTCGTCCTTCAGCATCCGCTGAGCCGAAAACAACAACCCCCCTAGTGTAGATAGGTCGTGTGCACGCACATCTATACACACACACACTCACTCACTCACTCACTCAAACTAGTGAGTTTTGCTCCCTCGTCACATGCATACACACGCGTATGCGTGCACGTCGACACATGCTAAAGAGTGCGCGGGAAAAGGGGGGCAGCGCAGCAGACACACTCT
>Ga0115006_10002375_pt1 | contig 12351 bp, 8 predicted proteins | sample ArcOceMetagenome_3_FD_88943 | JGI IMG/M metagenome (GOLD analysis project Ga0115006, IMG submission 88943) | Marine eukaryotic phytoplankton communities from Arctic Ocean - Arctic Ocean- Svalbard ARC20M Metagenome | ecosystem: Environmental > Aquatic > Marine > Oceanic | place: Arctic Ocean...
GGCAGCGGTGGCAGCGGTGGCAGCGGCAGCAGCGGCAGCAGCAGCGCGGCGGCCGCCGCCTCCTCCACCTCGGAGCGAGCGGCGGCGGCGACGGTTGCACTCGCGGCGGGGGCACGCAGCGCTGCCAAGCCGGCGGGCTCCGGCGGCATGCTGGCAGCCAAGCAAACGGCGGCCGCCGCAGCGGCCGCCAGCACGGCGCGCGAGCCGACCGACCTGGAGGTGGCGCGGGCCATGCTCGCTTGCCTCCGCAAGGCAGCGGCGCCGCGCTCGCTCGCGCAGCTCGCGACTGCCACCAAGGAGACCTACCCGGACGCAGGTTGGAACCTGGCGCGCTGGCTGCAGGCGCTGCGCCGTGGGCAGGGGGTGCGCCCCTCGTGGTTCGCGGGGCACGAGGGTGACTTGCTCAGCGTGGGCCCCGGAGCGGGGAACGTCGGCGCGCGTGCCGGGCTACCGACGCCGCTTGCCGCCCCCACACCCGCGGCACCGCCAGCGGGCTTGGCAGTCGCGACAGGGGGCGCAGCCGTCACGGGTGGGCCTGGGCTGGTCATGGGTGGGCCTGGGATGGCGGCGGTCGGTCGGCGGCCGGCGGCGGCGGCGGCGGCGGCAGCCTCGGCCTCGGTCTCAGGCGCGGCGAACGGCGAGGCGAGCGGCACTACCGACCTAGAGGAGGACCTCTTCGGCAATCTGGACGACTTGTGAGGCGAGGAGAGCGCCAATAATGCGCCCACATAACGGTCCGAGCGATTTGATCGATCAAGACTCGGGGTTCCGTGCAGAGGGGGCCAGGAGATTCTACTCGTTTTTAATTTATCGTAGTTTTAAAGCGTAGAAAAATCCCTATCCTGAGCGCCGAAGCCGGGGAGAGGGTCGTAAGCACAATTCCGCCCGCGGAAGAGCTGCCCAAGCTTTCACGCCATCACGTCGGGCTCGCAGTCTCTCGTCTCCTCGCTGTCCACCTGCGACACTGCCGACGTTGCCGCTGCCACCGGCGCCGCAATCGCACTGTCTTGGGCAGCCTCACCCACCGAGGCTGCTTGGTAGTCCGGATCGAGCAGCAGTGCTCTGGCGGCGCTCTCCTGCGCCTGCAGCGAGCCCCACTCGAGCCCGCACGTCGCGCAGTAGCCGCGCACCAGCTGCTTCGCCGCCGCCGCGTCGAGCTGCCGCGCCTGGGCCAGCCGCCGGAAGCTGGCGTCGCGCCGCGTGCGCAATACGCTGGTCACACGGCCCACTGCATCGTCCCAGAAGGGCATCGTCTCCGTGAGCTCGGCCGGCGCGTCGTGCACGCTGAGCTGCGGGAAGTTGTGGCTGTCCTCCACGTCCGGCTCGAGCGCCACGACGAAGTAGGCCACCGCGCGCTCGCGCAGCGCTTGCCCGAGGCCACGGTGGACGCAGCGATAGTCGAAGCAGAGGAAGCCTCCCGCTGGGCAGCCGGGCGAGACCATCGCCGCCATCGCCGCCGCGTCGCCCTCGAGCTCGGGCGCCGCGTCGGGCGCCGCGGGATCGAGGTGCGAGCCCGGCCAGAACTGCGTGCCGTCGCAATCGGGCGCCACGTCGACCAGCGGCACGAAGACGTTGACGAGGCGGCCGGTGCCGTCAATGTGGAAGGACTGGCAGCCGGCGCCTGGCCGCGAGACCACCGCTCCCGACATGAGAATGCGCGGCGTCGCGCCACCGCCTGGCGCCAACGCGGCGAGCTGCGGCAGCGCCTGCTCCTCGACCTGCGCGCGCAGCGCTGCCCACGCCGTGCTGCACTCCGGCATCCGCAGGTCCCACCGCAGCCGCTTGCGGTGGCAGATCTCGGCGAACGAGTACTGCTGCTCGACCACGTCGCAGCCCGCACTGACAGTGGTAACAGGGCAGGCTTAGCTATTCAGGCCAGTGCCCGGGTTTGAGCGGCAGTCGGTCACTCGTCTGCAGCGTCGAGCAGCTCGCATAGCCTATCTGCCACCGCTTGCCTCGCGTTGTCCACGATGACCTTCGGCACGGCAGCCGCCGGCAGCAGGCCGAAGCCTAGGTCTTGCAAGGCGGCTGTGGGGCCCTGCACGAGCATCGCCGCGACGCACCGAAGGGTGAGCAGCAACGCGAGCTCGAGCATGGCTTGAGCTCGGGCGCGCCACCACAGCGCAGCCAACCTCCAGCTTCAACCTTTACATGTAGGTTGAATGGGAGAAAGAAAAAAATAGAGCGGAGCGCATTTTCGTCCTGGTTTTTGGCCGATTATCTCCCCGGACCACCTGCGAAATGAGATTTCATCGTGGAAGATTTGGCACGCCTCTCCTGGGAGCCTGCCGTGTTCCCTGATGGCGCTCGTTGGCGTCTCGTTGACCATCATGGCCTTCGCCTGGTTGCCCCTGCACCACCTGGTTCCGCCTAGGCCGCCCCCGACGCGCGGCGTGGTCCTGACGCCACCGCTCATGTGCAGCGATTCGTCCTTGCTGAAGGAGCTCGCTCCCTCAAGGAACCGGGAGAGGAGGTGGACGGCGAATGAGATGGGGCTCGTGAATGAAGCCACGGCCACGATAACGCGCACGCAGGCTGCGCTGCGCGAGAAGACCGCCGAGGCTTCCGAGGCGACGATGGCGAGAGACACGGCCGCCGCCAAGCTTCTTGTTGCAGAGACGGCAGCGCGAGACGCCGAGGCGAGAGCGCGCGCGGTCGGCGATTCGGCAACGGCCGCGGTGCAGAGCGCAAAGGTCGAGGCAGCCGCTGCACGCGAGGCGCTCGACTCCGCCGCCGACCGGTTCGACGCTGCAGACGAAGCGGTGGCGGCGGCGCAGGAAGCGGCGCAGGCAGCGGAGCTCGAGCGCGCCGAGGCAACTGCGCGTGCGGAGGCCGCCGAATCGGTGTCGGCGCGCTTTGCTGATGCGCTCGAGAAGAAAGCGGCCGAGGTGCGTTGCGCTGCGCCTCCCTTGTTCCTCTGACTCGCTTGAAATGGTCCCGAGCTGAGCCAAACCCTCGCCCTCGCACCTCACCCTCCATTGCCCTCGCCCCCACCCTCCCCTCCCCTCCTTCTCACCCTCGATCTCACTCTCGCCCCAGGCGGAGGAGGCACGCACGGAGCTCGAGGAGGGGAGGGAGATGGCGCGGGAGCGAGTGGGCGCGCTCGACGATGCGCTCGAGTTCGAGCAGGACCGGCTACGGCGCGCGCAGAGGGACCTGAAGGAGAGGGCGGCGCAGGCGGAGATGATGGAGAAGCTGCGCGACGCGGCGGCGGCGCGTGCCGCGGCATCAGAAGAGGCGGGTGCGGAGGCGGAGGCGGCGCGGGACGAGCTGGAGGCGAAGGTCGAGGCGACCCAAGCGGAAGCGGCGCGCGCGCGTGACGCGCGCGACGCGGTGGCGGCGCGCGCGACGGCGGCGGAGCAGGCGCTCGAGCAGCAGAAGACTGCCGTGCGCGTTGAGAGTGAGGCGCGCGCGGCGGCGGAGGTGAAGGCGGCGGCGGCGGCGGCGATGGTGGCGGACATGGAGGGTGTCGTGGTCTCGACGCGGAGCTCGCTCGCCAGCACCCGGGCGGAGGCCGACGGGCTTAAGGCGAGGCTGGCCAGCGCGGAGAGCGCCGCCTTGGCGGCGGTGACCGACACGACGCAGGTGCGGGCCGAGCTCGTGGGCGAGCTGCGCGAGGCGCGCGCCGCCGCCAAGTCGGTGCAGCGAAAGAGCTCGAGCGACCTCGCGGCGGCTGACGCGGTGGCGTCCACGCTGCGCCGTGAGCGGGACGACGCGCTGGCGCGTGCTGCGGCGGCGGAGGCGGCGGTGGAGGAGGCCAAGCGCCGCGGGCTGCTGGCACGTGCGGCGCGTGCCAGGCGCGCCCTTGGACGCGTTCTCTTGGGCCGCGACAAGCAATCGTCATGACATGCCATGCTCGACTGAGGACGCGCGCGGGACGTGGTATACTGCATGCAGAAGGGGTTTCCATGGAAGCGGACTCGTTGCCGTACCGCTCCGCAAGAGGCAGCGAACAGGCAGCGGCCGCATATGACTCATGACGAGGCACGGGGGCGACTGTACCGGCCTCCCGAAATACGATTTGTGGTGCACGTGTTAGTGATGGCAGTGGGGTGGCGTGGTTCCCCCCAGCGCTGGGTCTCTGCCCCCTAGTATAGTGCGCATGTGCATGCTGTATGTGCGTTTTTGCCTTTTTGTGGTGTGTATTCCTTACTTTGAACACCTGTTTTGTGATACAATAATCAATATGTGCGTATTGCCCACTGTTTCCGATATGCGATAAAAATAAGGGAACAGAAGATAAGAATGGTTGGGTTTCACGACGCTACACGACTCGCGACGCTACACAATCCCGCGATGCTATCTTATCCTGTTTTCTTCCCCCGAGCCCGCGGTCTCAAGCCCTTGCTTGGAGTTTGCCGACCCCGACGCTCGTCGCGCGGCCGCCGCCGCCGCCGCCGCCGCCGCCGCCGCCGCCGCCGCCGCCGCCCAGCCCGCCGCCCAGCGGCACAGGCGTAGCATGCTGCGCCACCGTCTATCGGCCCTGTCACGCGGACGCCTTGCAGCCTCTGCCCTCCCAGGCCTCGTCCGCCAGCGGCAGCTGTCACGGCTGTTCTCAAGCGCGGCCCAAGCTGCTTCCGCGACGCTGCCGCGCGGCGTGGACCGCGTGCGGCTCGATCTGTCACCTGGCGACGAGCTGCACGGATTCCGTGTCGAGCGGGTGGAGGAGCTGCCGCAGTTCGAGGCGACGGCGGTGGAGCTGCTGCACACGCACACCGGCGCACGGTGGCTTCACCTGGCGGCCGACGACACGAACAACGTTTTTAACGTCGCCTTCCGCACCGCGCCCAAGGACTCAAGCGGCGTGTCGCACATCCTCGAGCACACAGTCCTCTGCGGCTCCGAGCGGTACCCGGTCCGCGACCCGTTCTTCAACATGCTCAAGCGGTCGCTCGCCAGCTTCATGAACGCCATGACTGCCTCCGACCACACGATGTACCCATTCGCCACGCAGAACGCCGAGGACTACTCTAATCTACTCTCCGTGTACCTCGACGCCGCTTTCTTCCCGCTGCTAACCGAGGGCGACTTCCGGCAGGAGGGCCACCGGCAGGAGTTTGCGACGCGCGACGACCCTTCATCTCCCTTGGAGCTCAAGGGGATCGTGTACAACGAGATGAAGGGCGCCATGGGCTCGGCGGCCTCGCGCTTCACGCGCGCGCTCACCGCTGAGCTCTACCCGACCTCGACCTACCACCACAACAGCGGCGGCGAGCCGACGGCCATCCCCGAGCTGACGTGGGAGGGGCTGCGCAGCTTCCATGCGGCACACTACCACCCGTCCAACGCGCGCTTCTTCACGTACGGCGACCTGCCGCTCGCCGAGACGCTCGCACACGCGCAGGCCGCGGCACTGGGCCGCTTCGAGCCGCTACCCAGCGCGACGCTGCAGGCGGCGCAGGTGGGCGACGAGGCGCGCTTCGAGGCGCCTAGGCGTGCGGCCATCACTGTGCCTGCTGACCCCGTGGTCCAGGACCCGGCCAAGCAATCTCACGTGAGCGTGGCGTGGCTGCTGCTCAACCAGGCCAAGGAGGCCGACCCCTTCGAGGACTTTGCGCTCGCCGTCGCCTCCAACCTCATGCTGGCTGGGCCGCAGGCGGCCTTCTACGAGCCCCTCATCGCGTCGGGTCTGGGCTCGGGCTTCGCCCCGGGGACGGGCTATGGCAGCGACAAGAAGGAGTCCTCCTTCGCCGTCGGCCTCAAGAACGTCACGGCCGAGGCGGCGGCGGAGGTGGAGGCGGCCATCGACACGACGCTGCGCCGCCTGGCGCGCGACGGCTTCCCGCGCGCGCAAGTTGAAGCGGTCGTTCACCAGATCGAGCTCGACGACCGCGAGGTCAGCCCGAGCTTCGGGATTGGCGTGGGCATCTCGTGCATGTCAAGCTGGCTGCACGGCGGCGACGCGCTGCGCCCGCTGCGCACCGCCGAGATGGCGACGCGGCTCAGCGCGCGCCTCGACGCCGAGCCCGACACCTTCTGGCAGGGCCTGATTCAGCGGCATCTGCTCGACAACCCCCACCGCGTCACGCTGGTGGCCACCGCAGACGACGAGTACGACGCCAAGCTGCAGCGTGCCGAGGAGGCGGCGCTCGAAGCCACCAAGGCGCGGCTCAGCGAGGAGGAGGTGGCGCGATGCGTCGCGGCGGCGCTCGAGCTGCAGGCGACGCAAGAGGCACCGCAACGCGTCGATGCGCTCCCCACACTGCGTGTCGCCAGCGCAGTGGCGCGCGCGCTGGAGCGGTGGCCCTCCGAGCACGGCACGCTCGGCTCGGTCTGCGCCGCGCCGCTGCAGCTCGACGCGCGCGCCACAAACGGCGTCTGCTACGCCGCTGCGGCCTTCGAGCTTGGCCACGTACCCGCGCGGCTGCTGCCCTTCCTAGAGTACTTCCCGGGGCTGCTCTCGTCGCTCGGCAGCGCCAAGTACGGATTCGCCGAGTTCGCGCACGAGGAGAAGGCGCGCACTGGCGGCGTCGGCGCCTCGTACGGCTTTGCCACGGACATCGGCGAGGCGGGAGGGCTGCGCCTCTCCTCCGCCACGCTGACTCTCTCGGGGAGCTGCCTTGAGCGTAACGCAGGCTTCCTACTCGAGCTCTTCCACGAGCTTTCCACGCCCGGCTCGGTCCGATGGCACGCCGCGCCCGAGCGGATGGCCGAGCTGATCCAGCGGCGCGCGGCCGCGCTCGGCGGCTCACTCAGCAGCGCGGGCCGCTCGTACGCCGGCCGCCGCGCCGCGCTCACACCGGCGGGGCTGCTGTCCGACTCGCTCTCAGGCCTGCCGCACGTCATGCATGCGCGCGCGCTGGCGGCCGAGGTGGCGGCGGGTGGCGGCCGGCGCGACGCGGCCTTGGGCCAGGTGGCCGACGCGTGCGCCGAGCTGTCGGATCTACTCTTCAACCACAGTGCGCTGCTGCGCGTGCGCGCATGCGGGCAGCAGGGCGGGCTCGATACGGCGCTGCTGCCGCCGCTCGCGGCGTGGGCAGATGCACTGCCCCCCACCTCGGCAGCTGCCCGCACCCAGGGAGGCGCCGCGCCAGAGCCTTCGCTTCTCAGCACGTGGCGGGATGCGGCGGCGGGCGCGGCACGGCGCGAGTTCATCGGCGTGCCTAGCCAGACCAACTACGTCGTGCGCACGGTGAAGACCGTGCCGTTCACGCACGCGCACGCCGCGCCACTCGTGCTGCTCGGACAGGTGCGCAGCCTCGGCCACCTGCACTATCAGAGGGCCATACTTACTATGGCTGTACTCACTGTGGCGCAGGTGCTCAGCCTCGGCTACCTCCACAAGGAGGTCCGCGAGAAGGGTGGCGCCTACGGCGGCGGCGCCTCGGCCAGCGCGATGGGTGGAACCTTTACCTTCTCGTCCTACCGCGACCCGCGCCAGGTGGAGACCCTCGCCGCCTTCGACGCTGCCGCGGCGTGGGCGGCAGCGGAGGGCTCGGTCACGGCCCAAGACGTCGAGGAGGCGCAGCTTCAGTGCTTCAAGGGGCTCGATGCGCCTCGCGCGCCCAGCGCGCGGGGCTGGGGCCGCTTCGCACAGCCGGAACTAGACGACGACGCGCGGCAGGCCTTTAGGGAGCGGCTGCTCGACGCAACCCCCGCCGACCTTCGTGCCGTAGCCGCGCAGTACCTGGCGGCGCCCACAACACCGGTAGCCGAGTGCATCGTGGGCAACGCGGCCGCCGTGAATGTCGATGCTGCCGATGGGTGGGCGGTGCTCGGCCCGGACCTGCAGCCCCTCGGGAAGGGCGCTTGAAGTAGAGCCAAGGAGGCCTGTCATTGTTTGCGCCCCGGCGACTCGCTTGTACGTGAGGTAGGATCAGATAAGATAAGTGAAGATAAGAAGCTTCTCGGCCAAAACGTCCGGTTTCACCCCGCTCCTGCGGCCGCTGCCAAAACTCCCGCTACCTCCACGGCCAGACACGGGCCCTACCTCTTAGTTCGAGTACGTGTTCGGCCAGAACGCCACCGAGCACAATCCTGCGCCATCACCCTCCGGTCACCCGCTCCTGAGCGGTCCTCCGACCTTAAACGATATTCACCAGAATTCACCCCGCTCCTGCAAGTATGAGGTCCCGCGCTGGAAACTGGCTCCCTATTCCTCCAAAACTGGCTTGATGCCGTCGAAAAGGAAGAAGAACTCGCCCATCGAGGAGGAGGATGAGCCGCACGAGGTGCTGGCTAAAAAGATGGCCAACCAGAAGCAGACGAAGCTCGTGTTCGGAAAACCACCAGAGACGGAGGAGGAGGAGGAGGACGATGATGACGATGACGAGCTGAACATGGGATTCCTCACGAGTACGACCGACACCAAGGACAAGTCGCGATCCAAGTTCTCCGCGATCCACGCGAGCAAGCCAGCTGGGTCCGGCAGCGGCAGCAGCAGTAGCAAAGCCAAGGTGTGCCTCCGCCCAAGCCCGTGCCTGTCGTGGGAAAGTGCGAGCCCGCACTAACCCCTAATGCGAGCAGCTCGTGCCTGGCTCGCCTGATGCACCTCCTTCCCACGTGCGCGCAGAGCAAGGCTGCGCCGGCCGCGGCGCCTGCGGCGGCTGTCGATGGCTACCGGTCGAAGCACTCGAAGAAATCGGGCGTGCCTCCGCCGGTACCACCGTCGTCTAAGGGCAGGCAGGGGACGCTCGGTGCACTTGGCATCACGGGCGGCAAGCCGTTAGCAGCGAGCACAGGCAGCAGCGGCGCGAGCGGCAAGGCGAGCAAGGGCGGCGGGAGCAAGGGCGGCGCGAGCACGGAGGCGGCGGAGGAGCCAGAGGAGGAGGGGGACGGCGGTGCCGCCGCGCGTTTGGAACGCGCCCCCGCGGCCGGCCTCGCCACGCCGCCGCTGCCCGGCCTCTCCGCTCATGCGGCGCAGGGCTGCTCCTTCATATGTACACAGTGTGGGCTGCCCCTTCCCGCTGCATGCCACGGCAGTGAGCGAGGGGGGGCAAGGCGAGGGCAGGCCATGCGCCCTTCCACGCGGCGGCACGCCACGCGGCGGCACCACGAAGGGGGCGCTCCACGCACGCACGCACGCACGCACGACGTGCTCCCCACGGCAGGCGGCGAGGCCGAGGACGAGGACGACCCTCTGCAGATGATGCTCAACACCAAGAAGAAGCGTGAGCAGACAGACGAGGATAACCCTCACCCGTCCCCTAGCCCTAACCCTAACCCTCACCCTCACCCCCACCCTCACCCTAACCCTAACCCAGGTGAGCAGACAGACGAGGAGATGCGCGTGCGCGTCGACGAGGACGTGGAGCGCATGATGGAGAACGGCGTCACGATCAACCCGAGCGCCAGCCTCGTCAAGACTCGTCGCCTCGGTGGCGGTAGGGTTGGCCGCCCGTGGCGCACCCATGGCGCGAGGCGCCCTCGCGCTCTCGTGCGGCGGCCCCCCAGGGCTTGGGAGCAGAGCGGCCCGGGCCCCGCATTGCATCCCTGGAGCCTCTGCGAGCAGCCGCCAAACACGCCGGACCCACCCGAATTACGACCATCCAGGCTTCTCCGCGCGCGCTACGGCAAGGCCACAGGCTGAGTGCGACGGGCGTGGCATCCGGCAGCGGAGCTCGGGGCTCTTCGGAGCGGCGCGGCGCGCGGTTGGTCTCCGTGGAAGGTCTGAAAGGGCGCACCGCGGCACGCGTAAGAGTCGTTTGTGTGACGAGATAAGATATCTTATCTGATCTCTTTGTGTGATAAGAGATAAAGGTAAGATTGTTGGGTTTCACGACGCTACACGACTCGCGACCACAATTTCGCGATGCCTTTTATCTTATCTATCTTGTGTTATATCTTATCTTAAACTCAATGTTGGCTTGTTGCCCCCCACGTGCAAGTTCGAGTGGCCGCAGTCCCCACCTCGTGTACACGCTCTCGGCTGCTCACGACGTGGTCTCTTGCCGCACTCGCCATGGTGGTTGCGAGCGGTCGCAAGCGGGCTCGTCGCGGTCCTGCTGGCCCAAAGATGGTTTGTGAGTCCATCGTCCAGCCTGAGAGCGACAAGCGCTTGTATCGGATGGTCGAGCTGGAGAACGATCTACGTGTCCTGCTCATCAGCGACCCCGAGATGGCAAATCAGCCAGCTGTGCCCGCCCTGGAGGCAGGCGAGGAGGAAGGCGAGGAGGGCGAGGAGGGAGAGGAGGGAGAGGAGGGAGAGGAGGACGAGGACGAGGGTGAAGGTGAGGACGATGACGATGAGGAGAAAGAAGCGGGCTCGGGCGACTCGGGCAAGAAGGCGTCGTGCGCTGTAGCCATCGGCGTGGGCTACCTGAGCGATCCGGCCGACCTGGGCGGGCTCGCGCACTTTGCTGAGCACATGCTCTTCATGGGCACAAAGAAGTTCCCCGACGAGAATGGCTGGGGTGCCTACCTGTCGGCGCGCGGCGGCTCCGACAACGGCGAGACCGACGCCGAGCACACGGTCTTCTACTTTGACGTGCAGCCGAGCGACCTGCGCGAGTCCATGGAGCGCTTCGGCCAGTTCTTCGAGGTGCCCGCCCGCTCGCCCCAAGTGCTATATACGCGGTGCACCACATGCATACTGCATAGCATACATGCTGGGCGCACCTGGTGGGCGTGCATGGCCCGTGCCTGACTGGGCAGGCGCCGCTCTTCAAGTGGGACGCCTCGCAGCGCGAGGTCAAGGCCATCGAGTCGGAGTTCCAGCAGGCGAAGCAAAGCGACTCGCCGCGCGCCGCGCAGCTCCTGTGGCACCTCTCCGACGAGGGCCATGTGTACCACCGCTTCGGCTGGGGCGACCAGCGCTCGCTCGTCGAGCGGCCGGCCGAGGCGGGGATCGACGTGCGCGAGGCGCTGGTGCGCTTCCACCGCGAGCACTACTCGGCCAACTTGATGACCGCGGTGCTGTTGGGGCAGGAGCCTCTCGATGCCCTGCAGCAGATGGCGACGGAGACACTCGGCGGCGTCGCCAACCGCAAGCTGGCGCGCCCCACCTTTGGTGACGCGGGGCAGCCCATCAGTGACGACGCGCTGCCGCGACTGCTTCACGTGACGCCGATCAAGCAGCGTCGCTCGCTCGACATGCAGTGGTACCTGCCGCCGCTGCAGATGCACCATCGCGCCAAGCCGTGCGACTTCGTCTCGCATCTGCTCGGCCACGAGGGGGCTGGCTCGGTGCTGGCCGCACTCAAGGAGGCGGGGCTGGCCGACGGCCTTTCGGCGGGCGTCGACACGGACGAGCTCACCTCGGCCGCAACGATGATCTGCGTCTCGGTCGACCTCACGCCCACGGGGCTGGCAAACCTCGACGCCGTGGTGGGCCTCGTCTTCGCCTACCTGGGGATGCTCTCCCGGCTGCCCGGCGGGCCGCCCGAGTGGGTGCACGCCGAGATGCGCGAGCTCGCCGCGCTCCGGTTCCGTTACATGGAGGCGGAGGAGGAGATGGACTACACGCGCCGCCTCGCCATCTCAATGCAGCAACGGCTCGCTCCGGCGGAGAGCCTCAGCGGCGACACGCTGCTCACCCAGTGGGAGCCGGAGCTGGTCTCCACCGTGCTGCAGCACATGACGCCCGAGCGGCTCGTCGCGTTCGTCTTCGCCTCGCAAGGCGCCGACGCCGATGCCGCCACGCCGCCTACCGCAAACGCGGCCGCGGCTGCGGCACCACCGCTGACTGAGCCATGGTTTGGCACGGAGCACCGGGCGGAGCCGATCAGCGGGGCGCGCCTCGCGTCCTGGCGCGCCGCGTACGAGCAAGCCGAGCCCCGCCTTAAGCTGCCCTCCCGCAACGACTTCATCCCGACTGACTTCAGCCTGCGTCACCCGCCTCCGCTCGCCGGGGGTGCCGAGGCGTGCACGGCCGGCAACACCAAGGCACCGGCGAGGGGGAAGGCGGCGACGCAGAAGGCGGCGGCAGGGAAGGTAGCGAAGGCCAAGGCGGCCGAGGAGGCGGTGGAGGCGCCAGCGACGGCGGTGCGCCGCCCGCGTGCGCCGCCCGCGCTGCTGCGGGCGCCGCCCAACGGCCAGCTGTGGCACGCGCGCGACGAGCAGTGGCACGCGCCCAAGGCGGTGGTGTGCGTCGACCTCGTCTGCGCGGGTGCGGGCAGCTCCGCCTCGGAGATCGTGCTGCGCACGCTCGCGGTCGAGGTGGCGCTCGAGCTGCTCAACGAGGACAGCTACGCCGCAACCGTGGCCGGACTCTCGTACGACCTCGCGCGCTCGACGCACGGCTTGCAGCTGCAGGTCGGCTTGCATCTAACCCCAACCCTAACCCTAACCCTCGACCTAGCCCTGACCCTAAACCTAACCCTAACCCTAACCCTAACCCTAACCCTAACCCTAACCCTAACCCTAACCCTAACCCTAACCCTAACCCTCGACCACCCTAACCCTAACCCTAAC
>Ga0115006_10002377_pt1 | contig 12348 bp, 6 predicted proteins | sample ArcOceMetagenome_3_FD_88943 | JGI IMG/M metagenome (GOLD analysis project Ga0115006, IMG submission 88943) | Marine eukaryotic phytoplankton communities from Arctic Ocean - Arctic Ocean- Svalbard ARC20M Metagenome | ecosystem: Environmental > Aquatic > Marine > Oceanic | place: Arctic Ocean...
AAGGTTTATCAAAACACAAGCACACGCGTACCACGTTCATGGCGGGGGCAGCGATTTCAAAGAGCAGAGTGTTCTGCCCCTTGACAGACAGGCGGCGCGTTTCCGGCAAGTCGCCGACGTGCACGTGGATGACCTTGGTGCCCTTGGCCTCCAGCCGCGTCGTCGCTTCCAGTTTGCTGGCCGATTGCACCCGCTGTTTTTGGTGCTCGCAGAAGTCTTCGAATATGTACACGATGCCGGCGTCGGCCTCGTCACTCGCGGCGTCCAACGGCCCTGACATCCACGAACTTGCGTTGCCAGCCGGCGCGAGGAAGACTATGTCGCCATGCTGCAGGACGATGCGGTTGGTCACGCTCTCATTGTTCACCCACACTCCATGGCCCCCACTGCCACGGCCGTCGCCAGACTCTTCAACCACCCACCCTGCGCCTCCTTGTGCCTCGCAGAGGAGGCAGGCAAATGTCGGGGCGAGCGGCAGCTGCACCACCCTCCGCACCGCATGTGCGTCAGCAGGTTGATGACCAACCACCCCTCTTCCTGTCAGCATCACTTCCGGGCCCGTGAGCTCTATGAGAAGGGGCGGGGCATGTGTGGCTGGTGCGCGCAGGTCGTTGGAATCGAGTACCGCGCGATGCTGATCCGGGTTTTTGAGGCGCAGCACGAATCTCGCTCCTCGCCAGCTGGCCGGACGAAGATTTCCCCCCCAGCCCCCAGCGCTGGCTGCATCGGCAGGGGCCTTTTCGGCGTTACGCTGAGCACCATCGCCGGTCGTCTCTGGCGGCCCACTGCGCACGGCGAGGCCCATGAGCGTCTCGCCAGTGTGCGAGGGCAGGATGACGCAGCCCGCAGCGTCAAAGCGCTTAGAGAGCACTATCACGAATCTGTCCTTCTCGGGATTCCCGACCTGCCCGTCCCAGTCGAAGTAGGCGTTTGGCAGCACCTCTTGCTTCCAGCCAGTCCCGAGCAGCTTGCTCGGCAGACCTCCATCTCGGGGCGGCGGCACGAAAAAGGTGTAGACAGTGGCAGGGCTGTCGAGCAGCACTTCCACGGCGCTGGTGCCCAAGTAGCATGGGAGCTGGAAGAGGAAGCTGCCCTGCAGGCAAGCTGGCAGATTGCGCAGGCGGTAGTTGCGCCGGTCACTCGAGCCATCACGGTCGTGCCACATGGCCGCACCATTCTGACATCGCATCATGGTGAGCAGGCGCCCCTGGTGCCGAACTCGGGGCCCCGGCGCCTGCTCTCCACGCGAACCCGAGCTGCCTGCGGGCGCACCCATGGCCAGCTGGCGGGGCACATGATCGCCACCGACTTCGCCGCCTTCCATGGCGCTCTCGAGCGTCTTCATCTGCCCGTCGAGGTAGAATCTTGTGCTCTTGGAAAGCAGCTCGTCGCCATCCACTTCCACGCTCCTTGGAACCAAGATGCCATCGATCTTGACAAGGACCAGCCTGTGCGGCAGATCCGTGGGCTCGGGCCACACCAGGGGCTCCTCCTTCCATGGCTCGACGCGCAGATTCCGCTTCTGATCGTCGCCGACTTGCCTGAATTCCAGCGAAAAGTAGCTGCGATTGAAAAGGCTGTGCGGCACCGCTCCAAGCGTGTCGCGCACCTTGAGCATCACAGTGTTGGTTTGGTTCATCTCTGACGATAGCATGACGAGCCTTCCTGAGCTCAGGCGCAGAAGTATGGGTTCCGAGTTGGCTCCTCCTCCTCCAACCCCCCCACCCTGCCCTTCCATGCCCCACCAAACTTCCGGAGAGAAGCAGGCGCAAGATTTGTTCACCCCGTCAGCCTTGAGATTGATGGAGAGACGGCAATACTTTCTGATGCCCTCGGGATAAAGAGGGCGCGATTTACCGGCTGCAAGTGTGACCCGGGGTCCCTTTTCTTCGTTCAACGCCGGAAGAGCCCGTGTGGCACGTTGCCACACGAGAATATCCTCGTCCGGCAGACAATTCTCTACCACAATCACTGGCGCTACTGTAATCACAATGGTCCTGTCGAATCTCCCTACGCCTGCACTGGTAGACATTTCCAAATACAGTTCCCGAGTGCCGGCAGAGCCTAGGGCATGCTCTCCGCCGAGAGTACCGTAGCCGGCAAGGTCGGCGGCCGAAAGGGCCACGGTCGCACTGTGCTCCGACTGATCCGTCACGGGAAAGGGGGAAGAAGGGCCATATCCAGCAACTCGGAGCTCCACTTCCTCGCCACCGTCCCAACCCACTGGAGAGCCGAGCGGAAGAAGCCGGGACGGCGACTCTTCTGGACCGGACTGGCATTCCACCCGAAGGCCCGATAAATTCAGGAGCCAGAATCGGTTGTATAGGCACAAACGAAAGCCGCACGAGGTAGCATCCTGCATTATTTCGACCACCACCTCCTGCAATCCATCGCCTGACAAGTCAGGCACGGTGATGGTATTCTCCGTCTCGACATCCTCCGCTGAATATACAGACACAAGCGACGACCACGGTCCGAACTGACTTGCGCCAGCATCTGCACGCATAGCCCGAGCCCGGAGCCGCAGCTCACGGCGTAAGTCTACACTTGTTAGTTGGCGCGAAGAGCCCTGTGAGACTGCGGCGCGCGCAATGACGTTGCGTGTCTTGTCTACCAACTGCAGCTCCAAATTGCAACACGTTAGATTTTCCAAGATCCAAGGAGAATGCAGCTCAACAATGCAGGGATTTCCGGCCTTTCTGTCCACGCCCCTGCCTTGTGTTACCCCATCGACGATTGAAACCGTGAAGGAAAGACTGTCGCGGGAGCGCTGCAATTGTCGCTCGTACTCCATCACCTTGTCTGTGGTCACCTGGCCCGATCCACCCTTGGGCGCAGCCTGTGGTGTTCTGAGCGCATCTACCACGTTGCACGTGAGCGTTCGACACCTGACGCCTGAATCAGCAAACTGATGCGCATCATCGGTACTCGAGAAGGACTCGCTTTTTACGCCCTGCTGCTCAGCTCGCCAAAGTACAAGCATTTCCTCATCCACCACCTTGTCACGATCCCACTTTGATGACGAGAGGAAGATGCAGTCGTTTGCTGTGCTCACACACACGGCGTTGTTGCGCACTAAGAAGGATTTCCTCTTCTCAACATTCACCACATTTGCCCACGGAATCTTGCGCTTGCGCGTGCTTGAGTCGTCGTTGCTCATAAAGAGCAAGTGCTTTGAAGTGAGAAGTACCTTTCCTTCAGTGAATCCTGGATCATGGTGCCAATTCACGCTGTACATGGAGAGAATTGTATCCGAGGGCTCCAATCTGAAGAACCTGCGGGTCTTTTCGTCAACATCATCTTCCTGACTGACGACAGATTTGTTAGGCAGCAATTTCACGATCTCCCGAAAGGAATCCGCGCGGTTCTTGAACGTCCGGAAATAGTAGGTGCGCTGAGCTGTCTGAACACGGATGGCATTGGGGATCACAAGTGCTGTGTTGACTTTCTTCAAATCGACGATGGATGCGATGGGAATGATCTCTTTGACCACGTTGCCCACCACATTGCTGTAATGACACAAAAACTTCTCTGTGATGTACAAGACTCCGTGCCGCAGTCCGACGCTTTGTAGATCATTCGCACACGAGTACCAGTGCAAGAGAGACGTGTCCGCAGGCATCGAGGCACCAAAAATGCGTTGAAACTTTGCATCCACCTGCCCAGCAGCAAGTCAGCGTTAAGCACGCAGAAGCCCAAAGAAGCACAAACGAAGGATGGGGTGCGGGCAGCAGAGAAAAAAACACCATTTGCGTGACTCGAAAGGTCCCATCGTGTACTGTGCTCAGTCGGATTGCCTCTGTTTTCGTGTCGCACCATTCATACTCCAACCCGGAAACCAGGGGCTTGAAGACCAGAATGCCCTCGCGCGCTAGGTGAAGAGGAACCCCAATGACCCCGCTCGTGGGAACGACACCCATTTGGATTAATGCCGAATCTTCAGCACCAAGAATGGCACTGACTAACGGCAAGTGCGTGCAGTTGCGGACAGAAACCATGGAAGAGATCCTGAGGAACTTTTGTCCACTGCGCCGATACAGCTGACAGCACACCTTGAGGGCGGGAGTACCCGTCTCAGCATTCTCAGGCTCAATGTCAAAAGCGCTCGTGTGCTCCATCTCTATGGACATCGAACCAAAGATGCGGCTTGCACTGGCAAGTTGGAGACAGACCATGTTATTGATCCCCGTATCATTCGAATCCCGTGCATATTTGCTCAATTCCGAGCCCCTTCCCCACACTTGCGCATACGACAGCTCCATCCAACTTTGCGACTCAATCCGATACTCAGTGCCGTCCTCGGTAATCAAGAGCAGTGCCTCTGCCAGCAGGTTCTGCACACTGTACGGCACAAAGGTAGAGGCGTCTCGCGCGCTGCCCTGCGATTGCGTGAGAGACTCGTAGGAGGTGGATTTCGTGAGGACTTCGCCGTGACCACCAGGATTCTCTCCCCATGTCCGTCTGTCCTTTGACCACGCCTGCAGCGCGCTGAGACACGAATCAATTGCCGCTCGCGACACATGCGTGATGAGGGCATCTTGTGCGTCAATGTGAATTTGCGTCTGCCTGTGCGCACCATCCTCCCAGTCCAGGTACCGCACCTGCCATCATACACACACCAAGGTCAGCGTGAGCGATAGCAAAAGGTGCACCTGCTTTGCCGCTTCCAACGTCTGCCAAGATCGTTTCATTTGCAATGATGGGGTTTCATGGAGCATAAACGCACAGCATACAATCTATCGCACCTTTAGTTCAGCATCCTCCACAGCAGCCTTCCAGGATGAAGTGGGTGCGTGAAAATAGTCGAGCCTGGCACCCATCAGCAGGATGTCCATGGCCGAGCTTCTCCCGTTCAGATTGCTCTTGGGTAGGCCCACACGTACAAGAGGAATCCATCTGATTAAAGGTTCAGGAAAGGCAAGTTTAGAAGTCAGCAGCAGGCATATACATCAAGTTGCCCGTGCGCGCATGCGCGTGTGCATTTGCGTGCACATGCTCTCCTCGTGTCTGTCCTGTTGCAAGTGTACATGCAAAGGGACCTGCCGTCATAGTCGTCAATGAGCGTCAACATAATCCCCGATCCTTGAATCCGCAGGTCAAGTTCGGCGTGTTGCTTGGCTTCGCTCGCCAAAGCAACGTTTTCCTGCGCTTTCGGCGACAGGGCATTCTCAGCCCCCGGATACTTGCTTGGTGAGGCACGGGAAGGGGAGGACTCGCCTTGTGCTGAGCCAGCAAGCGTAGTGGTCAAGCAAGAGTAAACGCGCATGATGAGCATCATGTGCTCATATGTGACCATAGCACGAAGGTCCGATGCTGCAAAAAAGAACTTCGGGCGGCGATTGTGCTCAGCTTCCAGCAGTGCTGACACCTCCGATAAGGTCTCGGGCGACAAGGAACTCAACTCACGGTACCATTGCCAAGATGCCATCACACCACATGGTCGTACGACGTCCATATTGTGGTTTGATTTGGCGCCGGCTGCCGCCGCCGTCTCGCGCATTTTGAGCGCCAAATCATCCACTTTGACATGCAGCACGTCTTCTGACGCCGAGCTCGCGTACGTGACCGCGAGCGAGCCCTTCATGTGGAAGCCATCGGCGTCAGCCCTGTCGAAGGCGGTGACGAGATGGATGCTGGAATCCGGCAATTCAGTTTGCACACGAAAGCCGCCAGTGCGATTGACGACGTATCTGAATGCCTCAGTGTCGACGGCGGGCCCGTTGCTAGTGCCCAGCCACGAGATGGCATTCATCAGGAGCCCGACATCAAAGACTGTGTCGACGTTGCGCAGCATCAGATTGATGCCGGTGTGGCCCTGCGACAACTTGAAATACTGAAGCAGAATGTAATGATCCTCTTTAAGCTCCTGGCCTTGATGGCCGTCCTGATCACTACCGACGCTAGTTGATGCATCGCCACCTGCAAGGTCCGCCTTCTGCACCCCTGCACCGAGGTCTGCACCTGCAGCAGGCCTGCGCACAGCAAACAAGGGCTCGGACTTGCAGACGGCACCAACGCGGGTATCGATAAGCTCAAAGCGAGATAAGCTCCCGCTTGTGCACGAGTCTAAGCGCTGTGAGCTCCCTCCACCAACGGCACCGACAAAACTTTCATACCGCACTACAAGATCACCGGCCCTGGCGCGCAAAAGAGGGTCAATGTCCCATGATTCCAGATCTCCATCAGTGGGCTGTGAGCGATTCAACGCCAACTCAATGTCGCGAATGGTCAGTTTATACGCGCTTGTTGGAATCAAGTGCGCAGTCAGTCCTCGCGCAAGATCGATGATGTTGCCAAGTTTGTCGCCCAGGGTTCCATCCTCTGCCAAATGCGACATTTGCCTCCTCACGGTCTTGTACGGTGATGCCGAGCCCACAACTTCCGCCCGCTTCTCTGTGAAATTTTCGCCTACAATTGACATGAGTAGGGCGTACTGCGAGTCGGAAATAGAGCCCCTCAAGGAACCAAGGTTGATATTCACTGACATTTCGGGTTCTGCCCCAGCTGCCTCTGCCTCGCAGAAGTTGATTTGCGCTGTGCCATCGAGGTCGTGCACACACGATAGTTTCGCCTCTCGACCTCCGAACACGGCGTGCACAGTGTCAAGATGAGTTTCCTTGAACGACACCGTCCACTGGTCGCTAGAGTGGCGGCTAGCCCTCTCGATGTCAACGCGCCCGAGATCTGCGAGGAACGCATCCGTGCACGTCGAGCTTCGAGGCAATATGAGCTCAGGATGTTCCAAACTGATTTTTACCACAGTGCCCCGTTGCTGACACCCTCCACTTGGCACCGCGTTCTCGGTCTTCTCTGTTTGTAACGACGCAGCACCGTGTGTGGGTAGCGCAGTGTTTTCTGCTGCCGTTGTCGCGCCTGATGCTTCAGTAGCTGTCGTTGGGCCCTGAGCAGATGTGGAGTAGAACGATCGCTGATACTGAAGGAACTCGTTTACAAAACGCCAGAGCACAGTGATACGAGGACGGAAAATACTCACTCGCCAGTGATTCACAGATGCTTTTTCCCTGACAACGCTCGTCTTGTCATACAGGTGTATATCTACGTGCACCAGCGCATCAGCTTCTTCGCTCACCGTCATGAACTTGGGGTGCACTGACGCCGGTGCCGATAGATCTGAGATTTCTAGCTTACCCAAAGTGCCCACCACAGATACTGCACAGTCGGTAAAGTCTGTTTTCACCAGGTTTACCCTCTGCACTTTGAGCAGCACCAGCTCGTGAAAGTCGTCATCGATGAGCAATAGATGCAGTCCCACGGCATCGAGTGTAGTAGACATGCGAGTCTTTGCCGGCATTTTTCCACATTCATTTTCCTCCTCGTCACCCAGACACTGCTCAGGCACCTCTCCTGTCCCCCTCAGCACCATCAGCGACGAATATCCAGTCCTGTGCTCTGAAGGCGAGGACTCTGCAGACCCGTCAGCCAACACGTTGGCTTCACACGAATCTAAGCTCGCGTCAACCTCAGACGACGGCTCCATTCCGCCTTGAGCGGTGCCAGTAGCAACTTTGCGCAAGTTGCGCCAGTTATCCCAGACCTGCGCCTGCAGCTGTGAAAAACCGGCCACCGTGTGGGGGTCAATGCGCAGGGCAAAGGCCTTCGGCATCCGTATCTTGCACACAGTCTCTGCACCTTCCTTGGATGTAATCTGCAGGCCGATGCAAGGCAAGTCTCCGCCTTCTTCCACTGCGTTGGCAGGCGTAATACCGGTGGAAGAATCTGGCGCCAGTGCTGCTCCTGTGTCGTCTGCGACCTGCGACAGCAAATCGTACGGAGCAGTGTCGCTTTCCTGACCGCTTCCAGTGATGTGCACCTTCACAACCTGGGCCGTTGTGAGAATCTGCGAAGCTTCCGCCAGCACTGACCCTGACAGATCATTGACACTCAGATCTAACAAGCTTTTGGCGCTCTTGCTCTTCTTTTCAATCACGCATCGCATCATTCCAACACGGAAAGACACTTCATATCGCGCCGTTGTATCTGTAGCAGCTGCTTCATCAGACACTGGCGTCGCATCCTTTGATGTTGCGATCACGGTGTCCATTCTCACGACAGGCGCAGACCAGTCTCGCGAGGGATTCCGCTCCTTCTGCGCCTGCCAGATCAAAGCGAGCAGGGTACTGTGTTGGGCCTCTGCGTAAATCAACAGTGCCGCCTCGTCGCGCGTGTCGTCCTGCCACGGCAGCAGCGAAATAACCCTGTAGAAAGCGCAGCGTGTCAGTTTGTGCATCTATTTTCCAAGTTCTGTCTCTTGCCTGCATGTTCACACACTCGCAAATGTCTTACCATAGCCCTTTGTAATGCTCCGAAGACGCTTGTAGTGTGTCGAGGCTAACGAGTTGATCAAGCACCAGCTCATCCTCTTCGCGAAAGAGCTCAATGCCGCCACTCTTGAGCGCCAGCCAACGCCAGCACCACCCAGACTGCGACTCCAAGCCCTTGACGAGCACCTTGGCCTTGACCAGCGCCTGCTCACCGTGGTACGACATATGCGTCTCACGGTTTTTGGTCCACGAAGCCACTATGCGCGTGACATCCATCAGACTGGCTTCTCCTACGCAGATGCTGAGAGACGGAAGCGCCGCATCCAAGCTGTACGTGTCGCGCAGCGATGAGGCTGTCTGCAGCACCAGCGAGCTGGAGATGCGCGCGCGCAGCCGCGTGTCGCTGACAATGGCGCACATCGACTCGCAGTATACATCGTCTTCCTGCACTTCAGCATTGTGCAACAGGTCGACGCCCACACGCTCCACCTCGACAATATATTGGTTGCTCTTGTTCACAGTGACCACAGCCTCGGCTCCTCCAGAAGCCTCCGCCGGCATGGTGTCCGGCGGAGCGTCCTTGATGGACAAGTGCCCAAGTCGCACCATGAGCACACTGCCACTGAAGCCCGTGCTGCCATGCTCGCAAATGTAGATGTTGGGCGCATTGACATCGAGGTCTAGCGAGAGAATCTCGTCACGTCCCAGCGCCAACACGCTCGATTGTTCCTGGCCACTACTCTTCCTGCTCGCCCCGGCCGCCGTCGGCGTGCTGGTCCGCGCCGGATGCGGTCGGTCGTAGCGACTGGCATGGTGGACTTCCCAAAAGGCGGAAAAGGCAGCGAGGAAATGGGGATCGGCCGTCAGATCCAAGGCTGCCACTCGGAGGCGGACGGTGGTGCGCGGTGGGGTGATGGAACGGTCGCTGGTCATGGCGATGCTGAGCAGGTCCGAGCCTCCTGCCGTCACTGCGCATGGGGTGCTGACCGTGTTATGCTGCTTGCAAAGCGGCTTGCGGCCCAACCGATCCAAGACGTTGAGCGACACCAGCTCCCCTTGCCACGTCACCGCTTGCACCCGGCCCTTGACCTTGACGGTGGCATCATTGAATGAAGCCGAGACGTCGAGCTTTCCGGCATCCACAAGCCTCCCGGAGCACCTGTCGAGGCTCACGGCCACGGTGTAGAGCTGCTGCTCGGGATTTTTGCTTTGCATCAGCGAGGTGTAGGTGGCACCCACCTCAGACCCGCCGCCGGCCATGGCCGAGAACAGAGCTTCGCGCTCGTCCTCAGTCATGCCATGGAAGGGGTTGCTGTCCGCACTCTCGCCTTCCGCACCCGCGCTGTCACTGGGTCCGCCGCCTGCAGCGTCTTCATTTCGAGACAGGCCCGTGCCACCAGAGGCTGCGCCGCTGCCGCTTTTCCAGCCCCAGCCAGAAAACCACGTACTCGATGCGTTTGTGGCGTGCTCGCGGCGCTCAATGCGCCCAGCGTGCGACTGCAGCTGGCGGATCGCGCTGCAGCGGAAAAACACAATCTCGTGAAAGCCGAGGTCGTCCTCGAGCGCGTCAATCTCCTTGGTTTCGTTTCCCGCCAATTTGCCGTGCCGCTGGCGCAGGTACAAGTCCACATACCGCACGCGGCTTCGGCGCCGCTCCATGAGATACGCCGCGGTGCGTCGCCGCCGCCGGTCTCGCACGTCGCGCAGGATGAGGGAATAGGCGTAGTGCCACCATGCCTTGGGATTCTGCGCGACAGCGGCGGCAGGGCGTCCGGGTCTCGAGAGGCTGCTGCGTTTGGAACTGTCGAAAAGGTCGGCAACTTTGACTACGCACAGCAGCTGCTCGCGCCGCAGCTCCACTGCCAGCTCAGGAATCGTCGCAATCACTGAGATGCGGGGGCGGCTCAGGTCGAATTTGGCCTTGGGGCTGTCGTAGCCGATGCGCACGCTGGCGGTGCAAGGGTGCAGTAGATAGCACTTGTCGCGGTGCGCGTGCGCCTGCGACATCGCTGAGTGGCCTCCTGGTAGGGCGCGCGCGCCGTCTTCGGCCTGCGTCCCAGAGGCGTCGATGAAGAGAGAAAAGCCCGAGACCTTTGCAGATTTAATGGTGTGCTCCAGGAGGTCACTTGACTCGGACGGTTTGTGATTTTCCAAGGCGATGGTGTCAATGTGCGCGCCGAGCGTGCCGCTGGGGTCATAGTAGACAAAGTCAATCCGGGATATTGTAACCTCCAGCTTGTCGACAAGCGCCCGGTATGCAGCACTATTTCCGCCCTCCTCGCCCTCCTTGGCCGCGCCAGCGGCGTCAATCTTATCCGACGACAAGTTCTCGTCGAGACGCGACTCCCACTGCTCCAGCAGCTGCTGCTTGGCCTGCCTTTCAATTCGTCGCTTCTGTTCAGGCGTGAGCGCATTAGTGATGCGCGACTCTAGGATGACTGAGACGGTGTCGATCTGCAGAGAGACAGACTGCTCCTTTCGCCACAGCACAGTGAGCTTCTTGACCGTCCCCGAGCGCACGCGGAAGGGAATGTTGTCAATATCATCCAGACAATCCGTCTTGATTGCCAGGTCCTCTGCAACCAGTTTCCTGCTCACCCACGCGCGCAAGAATGTGGTCGGTGAAAATTACGAACGATGCTTCAACATGGCGAGCGTGCACGACGCAATATTACGTCCAAACATGGCGAGCAAGCACGCGAGGAAGCATGCGCACCAGACGTCGCTGTGGGTCTCGCCGTGCAGATTCTGGCGGTCCACAACAATCCACTTTCCCACGTGTCTCGACAGGAACCAGGAGATGACCCGCTGCTTCAGCCACTCTAGCATTGCGTCCTCTGCACAGCGCTCGAGTGCCTGTCGCTGGTTTCAATCGTTGCCGCGCGGCAAGAGGGCAGCCCTGCTATGACGAAGGACAGTGCGCACCAACACCGTCATCCGATCGGCAGGCTGCTCAGCTGTGAACGCCGCAGAAGAGCTGTTCCCATCTAGCCTGCATCAAGCGCTTGGAAACACGGAAAAAAAAAAGGAGGTTTCATGAAAAGTTCGTGGGGGTATAATAAAGGTGACTAATTTATTAGGACCCTGGAAGATGGTGAAGGCGAAGAAGTCGGCAAAGAAGCAGGCCTCGGCGAGTGCGGGGCGGGGTGGGGAGGCCGGGCAAGACGCGGGCCCGTCGTTTGCAGAGATGTATGGGCTGCAGGAGGGCGCTAGCGTCTTCCAGATTGAGGGGGGGGGTCTCCTCATGATGGGGCCCGCGAATGGTACAGTGTTTTTGCCGATGCCGGCAGGGCCCGGCAATAATTCGAGCGCGCTTGGCGAGCATCCCGCGCTGCAAGCCAGGGTGGAGGCACTCGAGGAGCTTTTCGGAGACTGCAATGTGGAGGAAGACTTCAAGCCGCTGCTGAAGCAGAAGAAGGAGGTGGCAGAGGTAGGAGCTCAGCTTGAGAAGCTTGCACGGAAGGATAAAGACAAGGGCAAAAAATGCGCTCTGCTTTCCGCAGCCTCGGATCTCTTCTGCCGCCAGGTACGAGGTATCGGCGAATGTGTTTTTCAGCCATTTTTTGGCCTCCTGCGCCTCCCGCGGGCCACCCCGTCGCATCGCGCGACGCGCGCGCTGCGTGCGGGCAAGCGTGCAATCCGCATGATTTGACTATCCACATGATGTCGCAACCCTTTTCTTCGCCCAGGCCGTCGCGTGCCGGAAAGAAGGAAAGCACGCAGAATCACTCGACGAGGGGAAGAGGGCGCTGGAGCTGGCGCAGGAAGCAGGCGACGAGACGGGTCAGGCGTATGCACTGTCGGGGCTTGGGGACGCCCTCGACAGCTGCGGGAAGTACCAGGAAGCCATTGAGGCTTACGAGCAGCGCTGTACCATAGCTCAAAAGCACTGCGACTGGGAGGGCCTGTATACCGGGCTCCACAAACTGGCCGTGACGCACGTGAGTGTGGCGATGTGAGATACTGAATCATGTGCAATGAAGAATGAGCGCTGACATGCTCTCCCTCACACCCACCATCCCCCCCCCTAACTTTTTTACTGACTTTACCAACAAGAAACATGCCT
>Ga0115006_10002379_pt1 | contig 12347 bp, 6 predicted proteins | sample ArcOceMetagenome_3_FD_88943 | JGI IMG/M metagenome (GOLD analysis project Ga0115006, IMG submission 88943) | Marine eukaryotic phytoplankton communities from Arctic Ocean - Arctic Ocean- Svalbard ARC20M Metagenome | ecosystem: Environmental > Aquatic > Marine > Oceanic | place: Arctic Ocean...
CCCCCTAACTCATAAACCCCCGTAACCACTGGCCAACTCAGCCGCACTAGTTACAAAGTCCGCGTCCAACGTCGGACTGCTGTTGATTGCGTATATGAGTTTCTCCGCGAAGATCTCCTTACTGCTGTACTCAGGAACGCACAAGCTGAAGAAGCACGTGCTGCTAGTAACCAGGCTCCCCTCCCCTCCCCCCTCCTTCTTCTGCAGCTTGAACGGCTGATCAAAGTCCTCCTTCCTCGACGGCAGGGCCGTCCTGGCCCACACAAACTTAAGGAACGCGACCCTCTCCTCGTTTGTCATCTCCGTAAGAATATCCCACAGCCATCCCACTACCACGTCGTCCTCCTTCCATCCCTCCAACTCCGTCACATCCCTGAGGAGCCCCACGTTAACCCCCTCGTTACCGCAGAAGACGGACCTCAACTCAGAACCCCCGAAAAGGGGGAAGATCTCAATGGGAACAACAGCACCCATGCCGCCCTTCATTTCCCGAAGTTCTACCTCCCCCAAGCCTCCCAAACCCTCCTCTGCACTCCTTAGCCCCTCCTTGACTTGCTTCAGCCCCAGGTAGTCGACCTCACCCAGAACACCCTCAAGATCCTCCTCCTCCATCTTCTCCGACCCCCTCTTGACCAGGAGGTCCCAGAAACTTTTCATCCCCAACCTAAGGTTGAGAGGTATTTTAAGTCTCACCGCGCTTCCAAACAGTTTACCAACAAACGCTCTACCCCCACCTTTCTCCCCCTTCCTCATCCTACTTTCCATTTCCCTCCTAAGCGCCCTCTCCTCCGGACCTCCCTTTCCTCCGTCTGCCTTCCCCTTCCTCTTGAGCATGTGCAAGTTCTGCCCCTCTCCAATGCCCGCTCTGTTGTTCTCGGTAGGGGCGAAGATACTCCACTCGCTATCATCTCCCTCCTCCCCGACCCCTTCCCCTAGCAGTTCTTCAACAACATCGTCGAACAGAGCCCTCATCGGCCCACCGTGGTCGTCCGCTCCTTCTCCAATAAGCTTGATCCTGAAGAACCTGGCCTGCCCCCCGCTGCCCCGAGCAACGTAGCACCTCCTGAAGGCCGCGCTGTTCCAGTTCTTCATCTCCCCGTACATTTGCGCCACCACGCTCTTCTTCTTTGCGATCCTATTGACCTTAATGGTCTTGATTTCCCTGGGGATCTCGTACTCATCGTGGGACGGCGCCGTCGGGGTTACCGTGGACTGAAGGATGGCATTGAAGTGCCCCGCCTTCGTGCTCATCGTCAGCAGCTTCTTGGCGTTAACAATGAGGTCCCCGGCGCAACTTCCGACGACCCAGTCGTCCCCGACCCTGACGTTACCGCCTCCGCTACCGTTAAGACCCCCGAATAAGGCAGTGCCCTCCTGGGAGCACCTCAGGCAGATCAAAGGCAAACCGCGAGCGACGATCTTATTCAGAGTCACGACCTTACCAATCTCGATCATGACCTCCCTGACGCCTTTCTCGAGACCGTCAAGGTGCTTTAAAGCAATCTGGTTCATCAAGGCACCTGACACCTTGCCGTCTCCAATGCCAAGTCCGAACGCCACGCTGGAGCTCAAATCGTCAAAGGCCAAGTAATCACTCCCGCATTCCCTCATGATTTCGTTCAGCATCTCCACAAGCTGCTCCCAGATCTCCTCGCCGCCTTCCTTGGCGAAGTCGCGCTCCCTTGTCATCTGACTTTCCCCCCGCATGATTCCCTGCAACTGAAGGGCGACCCTCATGGCAATATCAATAGCCTCTTCTCCCCCCTTCTCTCCAATCTCCTCAACAATCAGATCATCCCCTCCACCCCTGATTCTTCCGCTGCACCAACCCGCCCTGGAAATGTTCCCGCCCAGCTCCGCGCCCAAATCCATCTTAACCTTATACCTCGTGATTGCACAGCTGTTGACCCTTCTCTCGAGGTACTCGAACTCCTCCCCCTCCTCGAGAGTGCCGATATTCTTGCTCGAGTCCAAATCGATCTCCAAATCTGTCCTCACCACGGCGCCGCCTCCATACACAACCTTAATCTTTCCGCCGCAGAACTCGCGAGAGAGAGGAAGGGAGATGTCAAGAGTCCTGTCATCGACACGCTTGAGGACCTCAAAGCCATCATCGATACAATCACATGCACCGAATTGCCAGGCCCGACCTCCTCCCTCGACTAACGACCCTCCCTCTCCCTTCTGGCTAAACAGCTTGTAGTACAGATTGCCATTATGCGCACCGAGGATCGTCGCCTCCTCTCTCAGCTCTAGCACCCTTCCACTACTACGCTTGACTCGAATCACATCACCCGGAAGTAAAATCATCTGCAGCCCGACGTTGACGCAAGCCTCGATGACGTCGACTGGCTCCTTACTCATCCTCAGCGTGATGTTGCCCCTTGAAAGCTCGTCGGTCACCCTCTGATTTTTCCAAGTCTCGAACTGTTCAAAGGAGAGCTTGTTGAACCAAGCGGGCATTTCTTCACCATCCTTCCATCGTTGGAGAATCTCGCAGCCCCTAACGACGTCATGAATGGTGTCGAGGGGATGGATCTGAGTCCCTATCGTCGAAACGTACTTACTATTGAGCGTCACTCGATCATTGATTCCTTTGAGTCCTATCACAGGATACAGAGGCTTGATAACGCCCTTGGGCCCGTTCATGCGCCTCCCCTCGCCACCATTGGGTGCGCCCATGCCCAACCCTCCGCTACCAAGCCCTTCGCCGGCAAAACCGAACGGCGAAACTCCCTCGAAAGCCGGCCCTAAATCGGCGATGCAGTGCTCTCCATACTTGATACCATCAAGGAAAAAAGATAGGCGTCCTGCGTCGCAGTCCAGTATCACACCGACCGTGTCGCCTGGGTGATAGTGACATCCGTAGATACGCTCGGCGCCCGAATGCGTCGTGGCCCTAAAGTTGACGAATCCCATGCCGGTCCAACGCTGGAACTTGGAGTTTTCATCGTTCGGTTTCTCGCTTATACCAACGAATACGTTCCCGGCCTCTCCACTCTCGACTTTGACCTCCCAGTAATGCTGGCCGGTAGTGAAACCAACGTTAGCGTAGACTAACCCACGACATTCGGACGACGTCGCCCAGCACGACATTTTGTCAGACGAGACCATTATGTTCTCGGCGCTGGCAGAGCTATCAAACGAGAGAACAGACTTGGTTCCCCTCACGGCGCTCAGTTTCAAACTGCTCTCAACGCAAAGCTCCCCCCCCGTGTCTGTGCGGAGGGTAGCCGGGAGGAAAGTGGTCGACGCGGTAAGGGTGGCACGTTGGAGGTCGGGGGTCGGGTTTGTGATGAGAAAATCGTGTTCGAGCCCTGGCACAAAGCTAGCCTGTCCAAAGCGCTGTACCCAACCCACGTGACCTGCACCCCAAAGCAGCTTCTCCTCCTTGATTGTCATTCGGTTATCTTCCCTCGTCGCGCGTACTTGGATTCCAGCTCCGAAATGGGGCAACTCAAGGAAGCCAAACCACTGCCTACCCGTGTCGTTGTCGGTCGACTTGAGCTTCAGAACTGCACTGACCCTGAGCTCCTTCTTTCCGAATCCACTTCTCGCCGCGTAGCTCTCATTGGAGTCGGGGGCTGCGTAGCGGAGCTTGGTCTTGGTCTTCTCCTTGTTGACCTCAACATGAGTGAGATCAAAGCACCCTCCAACCCCCCACCTGTACGTTCTTTCCTCTCCAGTTTTGTCCCACCTCACAAGCCTCCCCCCTCCCTTGACCCCTGCGTAGTCGACTATCTCAACTACAGTGCCTGTAGGTAACTCTGGGAGGCCGGTGATCGATTTTGCCGTCAAACTCAACTTTTTCCTCCTCTTTTCCTTCTGAATCTTTTTCTTCTTCTTCTTCCTCTCCTTCCTCTCTCTTTCTCTCTCCTCGATCGCAACAGCTACGGCTTCAGCAGCTCTCGCCTCTTCCTCGCTCTGCTCTGTGTTGATGCTTGCAATGGTATTGTCATCGCCTCCAGTTTCGACCGTGGCAGCATCGGTTGCAAGGGAGACCGCATCGACGGTTGCGAGAGAGCCAGCATCATCGTTCTCGTTCTCTGCCGTCGCATCGTCATCCGAGATATTGGAGGTCAGTTGCTGCTGTTGGGGAGATGTTGCTGCTTGCGAGCTGTTGACAGAAAGCGCTGAGGCGTCATCATCGATATCTTCAGAATAATCATGCCTCTCGTTCTTCTCCTCCTGCTCCTTTTCTTCCTCCTCTTCTTCTTCTTCCTCCTCCAGCTCCTCCTCTTTCGGCTTCTCCTTCTCAACCTCTGCTTCCTTCTTTTTCTCCTCCACCTTGACCTCCCAACCGTCCTCGACTCCGTATTCCTCCTTCCAGTCAGGCCCCCTCATCACCGTCATTCCGACGTCTAAGAAAGGAGGTCCCTCCCCGCCGTCCATGAGCGCCCGGATTGCAAATTTTTTCGACTGGTGTATTTGTTTGAAGCTTTCATCTTCGACCTCCCCCACGATCATCTCCCCCTTGAAGGTTACCCAGTCGTCCGTAACAACATGATCATCTATCCCAAGATACGGACGAGGGAGCTGCGAGGGGACGGTATTATCCGGATGTTCCACGTTTCGAATGCTGGAGTTTGCCCCAGCAGCCAGCAAAAGTTCCACGAGGGCTTGAAGATACTTAGAGTAAACAGGGGCGGCAGCCCTCTCGGCCCATATCCTCCTCACGGTCATCTCGGTGAGCCTCTTGAAGAAATCCTTCACCTTTGGCTCTGATACTGCTGACAGGGTAGCGCCCTCACGGAGAAGAACACTGGAATGGTTCGCCGAAATCATTCTGAAGGGCATCGAAGGAGATAACAACCCCCCCGCCCAACCCTCGAACAACCTCTGCCTGACCTCCGCACCTTCTGCGCCCTTGAAGGTGGAAAGGAGTAGACCGGACAGCCACGAAGCGAAGCGAATGTCCCCACCGCCAATACCGACGCCTATGGAGTTCCTTGAGGGGTTTAGGGGGGACGAGGAGAAGTTATCAGGCCCATCGTCATCATCGTCGTCGTCCTTGTCGCCGTACCTAGCCTTCGAGATATTGGCTATGGTCTTCTCAATCTCCTTGATGCATTCGTCCTTGAAGCCAGGCACCTCAGCACAAATCCTAACGAGGCTCCTCTTCAAAAAGGGCAGGCACTGAAATCCACCAAAACAAAAGGCAAACTCAGCCGCCCTTCCAAGACTGACGTCGTCAGAGTTGCTCAGAAGGTTTTCCTTGAATTCGTTCATGAGCAAAACGCCAAATCCGTTGTTCGTCCCGCTCTCAAATCCACTGCAACCAAGTCCTAGGCACTCGGCGCTGAGGGCCATCGCTCCAGCCTCGCCGGTGATAACACTACTGCAAGTCGTCTTTATGAACCTGAAGACGTCCTTGACGTTGCTGGCGTTGACAACATCCTCCCCCCTCCTAAGAACCTCCAAGGTCCCTCTCTTCGCATAGAGGACGCAAAGCTTGTATCCCGCTAAGCCATACTTGAACCTAGCCTTCTCCTCCTCCTCCTCCACTTCCTTGCGAGGATCTTCATCCCTGTCAACCCACCTCTCAGCCTCCCCTGGTCTCCTCCTTCCCATTCCTGTTCCTCCAAGGTGAACGGAAGCGTCAGCTGCGTTGTACCTGTGCTGGTGAGCAAAGAGCTCGTTGCCGACCTCAGAGCCCGAAAAATCGAGATATTTCGAGTGGGTCTCCATGAGGAAGTCGCCGAGAGGCTTGTACCCCTGAGGAAGGTGCTTCATGCCCCCACCGTCCTTCAGGTGTTCCCCCCCAAGAACGACCCTGCACTTCTCCTTCCTATTGAAACTAAGGCACATCCTGACACCCCCGCAAGGCTTGAAACCGTCACTAGTGAAGGCCAACCCACATCCACTTTCCTCCCCAAGACCATTCCTCCAGAACGACACCGTCCTCTCTTCCATGTCAACGCCAACTCCAATCACATCTCCCTTGCGCCACTTCGAACCCCACGGAACCGGAGCCTTGTGCCACTTGTAGCACCTCCATCCATCGAATGCCCAACTCCCAATTCCATCGCCGCAGCCGTCACCTCTGTCACTGTTCGCATTGTAGCAAGCATCAGCCCAACCAATCTGCATGCAGCCAGACGTTTCGAGGACTACTTCGTAATACCATTTGCCCGATGCGATCAGTGAGCCCGAAGTTCCCACACTTGCAAAACCCCCACCGGCAACTCCTGTCAGTTCCATTGTCCGCCTATTGATCCTCGACCCCCCCGAGATCTTCCTTAGAGGGCACGGCATCCCCGACCAAGCAAGATCACCCTCGACGGCGACCTTATCTCCCTTCGATTTATTATCCTCATTTCCGAGAACACAGTCCTGAGCAGAGAGTCTCTCCAAGTTCTTCATAATATAGGCCAAGGCCCCCTTGATTCCGACCTTTCCCTGTCCAGATAAGGCCTCGTCGATCCACCTGTCAGGGTAACCCATCCTAAGGAGTGTCTTCAGCGACTCATCATCAAGGCCATCTTCATCAATTTCCTCGTCGTCATCTTCCTTGCTCGAATCACCATCCTTGGCTTTCTTGCTGTCTTGTTCCTCCTGCTCCCTTACTCGCTCCCTCTCTCGTTCACGCTCTTCTTCCAAAAGGGCATCCATCTCACCACTCCTTTCAAAGCAAAAGTGAATGGCAGCCTCAACACTGCCTCCCACCCTTCTAAGGGCTAGAGAGCACCATTCAGGAGGGAAGCCCATTTCGAGCATCTGCTGAAAAGCTAAAGACTCCGAGGACGCAGATGCATCATCCTCCATGTCATCACCGTTCTCCTCATTCTCCTCATCATTATCAGAATGGGACTCACTATCTTCATCTTCATCATCGTGGTCGCCATCGCGCTCGTACATGTCATCTTCATCGTCTTCTTCATCTCCCTCATTCTCTTCCTCTTCCTCTTCATCGTTGTTCGGAGGCTCTAAAGTTGTCGGAGGGGGCGTGATGAGGTCTCTTGACGAGGGTACTGAGGGAGGCGGAGCGACAAGATCCATCTCATCGCTGCTGTCCGCCAGGTTTGGCGTTTGGTCCGAAGAGGAGAGCTCCGATTCTTTGGTCGTTCCTTCCTCCTCCTTTTCAGCCTCACCTTCATTTTCCTCCTTGTCCTTTACCACCTCCGCTTTCTCCTTTTCTTTTCCCTCATCTCTTGCATTATGTACCAGCATTTCCTCTTCTCTCTTCCTGAACTCGACGAGCTCGTCCCGCTTTTCTTCCCAAGCCTTCTTTGATCTCCAGTAATTTCCCTCGTGCTCGCCAAGGTCAGCCAGCCAAAGGTCGAGCTCAGTCTCGTGCTTGGCCTGGTTCTCGTTAGGGGACTCGTCCGAATCAGGAAGCTCCAAGGAGGCTACGGAAAGGAGCGCGTGGAAGTTCTCCTTACTTCCGCAACCCATTGCGACTGTGGCCCTGAGTCTTTGCACAAGTTCCTCAATTTCCTTTCCATCCACCTCCGCTACAACACCATCCTCGACCGATCTCTTCTTTGAGACCGTCAGGACTCGCTTCCCCCCCTCAGTCTTACTGTCGCTTGTGATCCCGTCGACAATGTTGCAAAACTGGTGGATTCTGAACCTCCTTCCGCCATTGTCCTCCTCGATCTTTCCCTCTACTCCGTCGGAAATAACGCCTCTCACGGCCTCCTTGTGTTGCACAGAAAGGGCGTGGAAGTAAAGCCTCGCTTTCATCAGCTCAAGCTTGTTCACAGGACCGGAGAGTAACCTTGAAACAAGCTCATCTCCGATTTTCATTCCAATCTCCTGCACAATGAAGGACTTGCCGCCCTTCTCCCTGCCGGGCTTTACTCCTCTGCCCTCAATCTCAAGCGAGCCGTCGTTTCTGATTATCTTTCCGCCCTTGAGCGACTTTCTCTTGACACCCATGCCGACCTTGTCACCCTCAAGAGAGGAGGAAGAGTACAATGCGTGGGCTCCACCGGTCCAGCCTGCAGGAATACCAGATAAGCAGTAGAGTACACCCACATCGTCCATGCGGGAATCAATGTAAGACTCAACCGGCGAAACAACAGCGCAGAGCCGGAACAAAGAGACGGCCGAGATTCTAGTTGGAGTGCTGAAGTTCTCGTCACCGGCGATCTTGACGATACTATCCAGGAGACCATCAGTTACCGCAAGAGGACTCGAGCCCATATTATTTACAATCGATCGCAGGAGGTACCCAACGCACTCCATTCCAGATCCAAAATTGAGAGCTGCGATGAGCGAGCGGAAGAGACGTTGTTAGTTACGGCACTAAGAGCGATGCGACCGCTCTTAATTCATTCTCACCTTTCTCCCAAACGTCAAAGTCCCCGAATTCTTTGAATCCTTCACCATCCTCGAGGAAACTCTCAATGACTTCGAGAAGAACAGCAAGTTCTCCCCGCCGAGTACTGGGAGGGAGGCACGGAAGGACGTGAGGAGTTCTGACGAAAGGGACTTCCTGTTCCTCTTTCTTTCCATCGTTCTCACAAGCATCCAAGCACTTCTTGAGTTCGACCCAAAGTACCTCGAACCCCTTCGACCTGCCCTCCTCGCTCCACCCTCTGCCCTCAGACTTGAAAACTTCGATACTAACAAGCTTGCAACCAGCATCCTTGAGCTTTTGCCAGTCTTGGATATCGTTCGAGCTCACGAGTGAGCCGAGATTCTCATAAACTGAGCAGAAGGCAAGGGACGAAACGAAAAGCCCCCAACCGCGTCCGCCCCTACCCCTGAAGCCGTCGAGCTTGAGAAGAGAATCGCTGGGTGGAAGGCTATAGAGGGCTTCAAAAATTCGATCCTGGATGCCTCCGACCCATGATTTCACGGAGAGACTCACGCCGTCGTGCTGTACGCTTGGACCCGAAACATCGTCTATCCTGATTTCAGGTAGCCTAGCCAGGAGGCTTCGCCTTCCTGATTCGTCCAAGTTCGACAAAATTGATTCGAAGCAGAAGAGAACAATTCCTCCGACGGCGTAGTTCTGGGTTGTGGAGTCCATTACGGTGGCCAGCGTTCCGAGGTAGTTGTCTCTTGTCCCACCCTCCCTAATGGAGCTTGCGAACTCTTTGATAAAGGCATCGAGGTCGTCCAGACCACTTGCTTCATTGGGGTGGAGGCGATTGAGGAAACTCGCAATGTTTTGGGCGTCACTGCACGCGTCCTTGACCCCATCCTTGACTTTGGGGCTGGGTAACTTCGGACTCGGCGATATCCTAACCCTGCAGAGTTCCTCCATGGCAAGCTTGGCAGCCTTGAACGTTGCAACGTTCTCCTTTTCATTCGGGTTCGAGGACACGTGACGCAAGAAGGCCGAAGTAAGGAGCCTGCGTGCATCGGCGAAGAGCTGCGGATGTATCTTGGCCATCATGCTGCGATGAGCGAAGTGAATCGCGAAAAGGTTAGGACGAGTGACGAGAATGATTGCCGTGATTACAGAGGAGGCGCGTCTTGTACGAAAGTGCGAGCTCGCACGGCTATTTTTTCCATCGCCAACGATTTCAACTTGTCGCTTCGCTTCTCGTCCAATCTCACCTCTCCCCTCCAACTTTGGACATGTAGAAGAGATCGTCTTCCGCTTTCACGGGCTCGCAGGACTCAGTGCCATGCTCGACGGGCGGGGTAAGACCCTCGAAATCGCTCCACCCGTCCCACCCGATATTTCCGTTTCCAACAACCTTTGGTAATCCACGTCCTCCAATTCTCTTCCTTCCCCTCCCTAGCCCTCTCGTGACCTCGGCGAAGGCTTGGGCGACCAAAAGCTGCGTTGGGAAGGATTTCTTTTCTTCGGACTTTCCCTTGGCCTTCCACTCCACACCGTCGATGTCGACCTGCGATGAGCGAAGGGAGGAGCGAAGCGACGAGTGGAAGGTTGTTAGTTATGTAGGGCGGCAACATAATTCTTTGCTGTCGCTTCGCTCCAGCCTTCGCTTCGCTCCGCTCCAATCTTCGCTTCGTTCCAGCCTTCCCTTCGCTCCAGCCTTCGCTCCTCATCCGATCTCACCTTGCCCTCAAAGACTCCTCCACATACGACCCCCTCCCACAGCATGTTTGAGCCCGTCTTGAACCTGCAGTAGCTACCGAACGACCCGGGCTCGATGAAACCGGAAATGTTGGAACCAGAAATATAGGGGTTCTTTCCCTTCAACCGACCGGCATCCTCCTCGAAGACGAACGTCTCCTTAATGACTTCCTCATTCTCCTCGCGTCTCCGCACTCTGCTGATGAGCGATCCAATCGTAGTTACCGTCCTTTTGATCTCCCACTTCCCCGACATGCCCGTTTCCTCGACCTTCAGTTTCTCTAGTCCCTTGAGTCCCTCGATGATCTTCATTCCAACTCCCTCATCAACCCCCTCCCCGAACCTCCATATTCCCGTCAGGAGACCGTTGATGACATTCTCCCTAAACCAGTCCTTAACGTCGCTACCGTTTCCGCACCCGTCCTTGACCTTCTTGATCCATTCCCCCACTCCTTCACCCCCCCCACCGCTAACGAGTATCTCAACCTCGTCGTCCTTCTGATACATTCCCACCGTGGGGTAGATGTCACCGTTGGCCGGTAGGTCCTTGAACGCCGGGCCGTAGTCCTTGACGATCCCGTCCTTCCCAATGACTGCGAAGCTCATCTCCCTCTTCTTCCTGTCCACCTTGACCTCGACCCTGTCACCAGTTCCCCAACCCTCACCGTACGCCCTCCTTTTCTCACGGCCCCACCACACGGCCTTGGTACCAATTACGCCCCACCCCTCCCTGTCCCCACCGACGTAAGTCTTCAAGCTGCTGCGTTCCGTGGTAACACCTAGGAAAGTGTGGCTGCGATGAGTGAAGAGAATCGCGAAAAGGGTTAGGATGAGGGACAAAAATGATTGCCCTGATTACAGGGGAGGCGTGTCTTCTACAAAAGTAGGAGCCTGCGCGGCTTTCGTTCCCAAGGCTAATGTTAGCAGCTCGTCGCTTCGCTCCTCGTCTGATCTCACCTCTTGGGAGACACCACAATCTGCACCGCAAACGAGTAAACCTCCCCGGGCCTGATCCTCCTGTTGGTCCTGACGCTCCCCCAGGTCTTCCCCAGATTCTGCACCGCCCTGTTCCCATCGCTCACAGTTATGGACGTAGCGTGTTCAGTGAACTGTAGTCTTTGCCCCCCCCCCCCCCCGTTGGGTTCCATGAATAGACCCGGGACCACAACGTTGTTCAACACAGCGACGACGGTCACCAAAAAATCGGAGGGTTCCGAAACGCCCCTTTTGGACCACACGTAAGAGGTGAGAACGTCAAATGCGTCCCTCGGAAGGCTCCTCCATCCTTCCCCGCCGTACCCCGCGATTGCTGTATGCAGCAGTGTGCCTTCGTTCTCCATAGCCTCCTTTATGAAATCAACGTTAAGCCACCCTCCCATTCCCCTCCTCGCGTAAAGCACGGCGTCTTCGGTATCCCCAATACCCGTTTCCTGTGCGTACCTCAGGTCCTCCCCTCTGGTGCTCGCTCCCCTCTTGATGGCCTCCCTTCCCGCGTTCCTGACGCCCTCCTTGACCTCCTCAACTCTCCTCCTCCTCTCCCTCTCCTTCGCGTCCTCCCTCGCCTTGACCTTGCGCACGAAACCCTTGCGTTCCAAAGTGTCCACGTACTCCTCCTCCTCCTCGTCGTCAGATTTACAGCTGGAGGTAGGGGAGCTGGGACGGGAGAACTTAAGCGTAGAAGCCTGACTTGCGGGGTCGGGCAAACATGTTGTAGTGTTCGCGATTTCGTCGTCGTCGTTATCGTTTGCGCTGTTATTGAGCCGTTCGACCTGGAGGTCGTCGGAGCCTACCACGATGTCGCGGCATAGCTTTAATATGTCGCACACCACTCCATTGTCGGCCTTCGTAGGGGGCATCGAGGTTAGCATTTTAACGAGCAGGTTCAGAACTACCATCTGCAAGGGTGCGAGCGAAGGTGGTTAGTTAAAGGCGAGGAGTGTAGTGACGTGCTGGAGGCTTTTCATTGGCAAATATGCTGTCGCCTCGCGCCAGGCAGCCTCCCATCTTACCTTCCCCACGGGCTTTGCGGTGGTTGGTTCCTTGGTCTGCGTGGTCTCGCTAGGTGGTTTAGAATCCGACAGGCTCATGGCTAGTGCTTCCCTTAGCATTTTCTCCTCCTCGTCTTCACTGTCCATCTCCTCCGCCTCCTTCAGCCCCCCAACACCATCTTCTTCCTCCTCGTCCTCGAGGAGTCCGGCTCTGACGAAGGAGGGGAATTTGAGGAGGGATGGACGGCAGTCCCAGGTTGGGGTTGAGAAGTAGGTGAGGAGGATGGTTAAAGAGAGGAGGAGGTTGGGGGGAGTTATTGGGTGGAGGACTAAGGGAGGGGGGTGGGAGGCTGGGGGAG
>Ga0115006_10002382_pt1 | contig 12341 bp, 14 predicted proteins | sample ArcOceMetagenome_3_FD_88943 | JGI IMG/M metagenome (GOLD analysis project Ga0115006, IMG submission 88943) | Marine eukaryotic phytoplankton communities from Arctic Ocean - Arctic Ocean- Svalbard ARC20M Metagenome | ecosystem: Environmental > Aquatic > Marine > Oceanic | place: Arctic Ocean...
TGGTTTATTAGTAACGAATAACACTACTTTACATAAAACAACTATTGAAGGTATATTCGATGCTAAAGATATAGTTAATGCAAGTAGTCTTGAAGTAACAAATAATACTACATTAAATAAAACAACTATAAATAGTGGTTTAACTGCAAATGCACAAGTAAATGCGAGTGAACTAACGGTAACTCAAACCACCGTATTAAATACCGCTATTATTAATGGAATATTAGATGCCAATAGTAAAATTAATTGTAGTAGTTTACAAGTAAATGGTTTAACAATTATAAATAATACATTATGTATTGATAATAAAGAGTTGGAGAAGGATTTTGAATATTTTCAATGTAAATTTACTTCTGATAGTCAAAGTATATGTTCATTAACAATAAATTCTCCTGCAACACTAAACGATTCTGAACCTTTTCAAATTAAGTCAAGTAATAATTTATCAATTCAAACAAATAATGGTTCAGAAGTATTAAATATTAATCAAAATGAAAATTTAGGTATTAATAATCCAAACCCTGATGAAAGATATAAATTAGATTGTAACGGAAACATTAACATATCTACAGGAAGTAATTATTCAATTAATGGTAATGTAATACCTCAAACTGTAGTTAGCAATAATGGATTGAATATAAATCAAACTTCTGGGGAATTAAAATTAAATTTTTCATCAACTAATAGTACTTCTACATTAGATATATCTGATAAATTTTTATTACAAAATTCTCAAGGAACGAGTATGAATATAAGTTATACAAGTCTACAATCTGAAATTAATTATTGGTCTGAATCAAGTAATAATCTCAATTTTAATGGTGTGAATATTTGTATTGGTGATTCCCCTACATCACATAAGTTACAAGTCGAGGGTGATATTAATTTTACAGGAGATTTAAAAAAAAATGGAGAATTATTTGGGGGAATGCCAATAGATTCTATAATCATGTTTAATAATATTATTTCAGATAGTGAATTAAATAATTTAGGCTGGTATAAATGTGATGGAAATAATAGAACAGTTGAACTAAACGAACCTTTTAGTGGAAAGGACATCATTTACATACAATATAAAGGACATACTATAACTTGGCCTGAACCAGAACCTGAACCAGAACCAGAACCTGAACCTTAACCAGAACACATTACTCCAATTATTTAATAGACAATTTAAATAATTTATATGACTGAATGATTCAAATATCTTTTAGATTAAAAGTACAATAAGTTATAAATTTACAGAAAAACTACGGTTGGTAATACATTTGTAACACCTATGAACATTTAAAATGTCCAATGTTTTATATATAATTTATTTTCCATTCATATTATTATTTTATTATAATATATATTTTTTGAAGTTCGGTAAAAGGACACAGTTCTATTATGGATTTTTATTTATAGTAAATATATAAGATAGTCATTTAGTGTTTAATTTGACTAACAATTCATCCATTGCTATAGTTTTATTTTGTTTTAGTTGTTGATTTATAAATGAAATACGACCATTTGTAATTTTATATGATGCATAATCTCTTTTCTTTCGTGTAATATTATTATTAGATTTATATTTTTAACCTATCTCATTAAACTCATTTCAGAACAACCTAATATTTTACTGGTCATAACTTTATTTTGAGAATAAGAAAAATAATAGAATTGGGTTCTAGTTGTTGTCCAGGATTATCTTTAAGAAATTTTATTTTTTTTTTAAAGTATCTATTTGACTTGGTAAGAAATAATTCAAAAATTATATATGGGGTTTTAATAATTGTAAAAAGATAAATATTTAACTTTTAACAATAAAAATATTTCTAATGATTTTTATTGTTAAAAATTTACATTATTTTACTCATAAATGTTATAAAGGTTCACATATAAATTATTACAGACAACACTTTACACATTATACAAATTTAAATACAGAAGAACTGATAACAAAATTTAATCATTATTTAGATAGATTTTTTAATTTATTGAATTCCAATAAAAAAGTATTATTTATTCATTCGAATGAAGAATAAATAATACTTTTTTATCTAGAGATGATAAAGTAATTTTGTATGATTATTTATGTAAAATTAATGATATAATTAAAGAAAACTACCCTAATTTGATGTTTGAAATAATTAATATAGATATAAATAATACATTTGAAAATTATAAATAATTTTCTTGAAGAAACCTAAGCATTGTAAATGTACAAAGGTGTAATAATCTAAATTAATATTTAATTATTTAAAAATATTTTAATATAAGTAATATAAATATTCATGCTAGAAAAAAATTTATATAATCATAAATGTTTTATTTGTAAAAGACAAATAAAAAAAAATAAAAACATATTTTGTGCATTTGATAAAATACATTGTAGTATAAAATGTAAGAGAATAACTGTAATTATATATTATAACCAATATTACTATTAATTATCTATTACTATAATTATCTATTACATTAATTATCTATTACATTAATTATCTATTACTATTAATTATCTATTACTATTAATTATCTATTACTATTAATTATCTATCATAATTATTCAACATTTACCATATTTATACTATTCTTATCCTTCACATCTAATTCTCTAAATTTTTTTTCTCGATATTCATCTAATTCTTCTTTAGATAATTTACATGATTTATTTACTACATTGAAATATGAAAATATTATCAACCATGATTGAAATCCAGAAAGGAAAAAAGCCGTATTATATTTTTGCTTAGTAAGTTCATCCCAAATACACCAATCTTTGTAAAATGGTAAACTTACTCTAAAAAATTCCAATGTTCCTAAAATAAGTATTAATATAAATGCTGATATAAAAGCATAAATAAAAGCATACCAAGAATTTACTTTCTTACAACTATTTTTAGTTGATGCAATATTCATAAAAAAATTAAACCAAAGCATAAAAAAACCCAAACCTATGTAAAATCTCCACCATTTAGGATATTCGAATCCATTATACCAATTTGAACATGCGACTACAATAACTATTATTGATAATAAAATATATAATAGTATCATTTAATACATTACTAGAAAATATTCCAAGTATTTCAAATATTTATTATTAATTTTATTTCTTTATTTATATTATCTTTTAATATAATATCTTCTTCATTAGAATCTAACATATATATTCTCATAATTTTTAAATTATTACTTTTAATTGAATTTATAATTTTATTTTCTTGTAAGTTTCTTTGTTTTTTTTTACAATATATTGGATCGAGTATTATCAACAAACTGATATCTTGAAATATTGGATAATATTCGAATAAAGAATTATATAAAAATATATTATTTATTGATATATTTTTATTATCATTATATAATTTTGAATTTATATTAAACTTTGTTAGAATTTCTTTTATTTTATTTAAAATGTCATTAAATTGCGATATTATTAAAATTTTTTTATTAGAATTTTTATTGATAATATTTAGTATATAATTCAATTTAGTTCCATAAAATGTTTTTTTATTAGTATTATTTAATAATAAAATACTATCATATGATATTGTTTTTCTACATTTTGGACATTTATTATTAAATAGTAATAAATTCAAAATACATTTATAACAAAAAATATGACCACAATAAAGAAAACAAACATCCATTCCGTTAAATTCGTTCAAACATATTCCGCATATATCATTTATATTAAAATCAATATTATTACAATACGAATTATTATTATCTCTATTATACTGTTGGATATACGATTTAATTTTTTTTATTGTACAGTCAAATATTATATCCCCTTTAGTATTAATTTGTAAACTATTGCATATTTTTCTTTTAAATTGCAAACTATTACTATTTCCTTTGTGTTTTAATTCAAAATCTGAAAAATTTAACCATATTATGTTATCAGATATATTTGTCGTATTATTAATAAAATTAATTTTAATCAAATATTTAATGATTTTCCCACGTATAACTGCATAATCTGGGTAAATATAATTATCAGTTACTAATGATATGATATTTTTAAATTGCCTATCGTGTAATAAATCAATATTTATTTTACTTATTAAACACCAGGAGTTATTACATTTAAAAGTTTTAATAAAAATACTAATATTATGTGTTTCTGTTATGTTTAAAGTATCATAACAATCACTGAATATAATATTATTCCAATAGATTAATTGTAATATTGGGTTTGTTCTATTTAAATAATTCTGATCTAAAAATAATTCTGACGCATACGAATTATATATTTCTTCAGAAGTTTGATTATTAAATTTATATTGAGATATAATACTTTTATAATTAAAATTGTTAATAAATTTAAGAGATATTATAACGAAATGTGCTTGTAAGATATCGATATATCTAATGTTATCTAATTGTGATTCTTTGTAAATTATAATAACATTTATATTCGGATTATTGATTAATATTTGTTCTTTCCATACATTGCATTGATTTTGATTACATACAATTAGATTAGAACTAGATTTGATATAAAAAGTATTATAGTTTTTAATATTGGTTGAATTAAATTTATAATTATTTATACATTTATTAATCATAGAATTCATTAAACGAGTAACATCAAAATCAATTAATATTCCTCCTTTAAATATTACGAATTCGTGTATATCATCATTTGGTTCACTATATATTCTTTCCAAACTAGTATCAATATAATAATTACCAAGTTTAATAACGTTTTTTTTTAAACATTTTATTCTATAATTTTTGAAATTATTTAACCATTTAATGTTACCATTTTCTAAATCAGTAATATTTTTTTGTATTTTATTATTGTTATACAATTCATTTATAATTTCTTCAATATTTAATTTATTATAAACTATATTTCTTCTTAATAATTTAAATAAATTTTTTCTATCTGGTATAGTTTCGCCATTTTTTAATTTCTCTTTTAAAATAGTAGTATCTACTGCAATATATGTAGATAAAATATTATCATTTAAATTTAACGAACATTTATATATTTCACTATTATTACAATATGGAATATTAATATTACCTATTATACAAACATAATTTTTATTATATATTTTTTTAAAATCGTTAGATATTATAAGTTCTGTAAAGTCTTCGGTATTTTGAAAATATTGTTCAGAATGTTTAAAAATATTAGTCATAATTAATAATAATTATTATTTATTATTAAATTAATTTTAAATATATATAACTTAAATGAACCAAATTATAATAAAAGATAATTTATCAAAAAAATTTAATATTATGATTATTGTTATTATAATAATTGGTCTATATACCTTATATTATAAATTTAAAAATAAAAATTTAAATAAAAATATTATTATTACAAATAATTTAAATAAAATAACCACGATTTTGAATAATATTCAAAATAGGAATAATACGAAAAATGAAAATAAATTAATAAATTTGCCAAAAAATAAAAATGATATAATGTTTGAATTAAATAAATATACCAATATTAATTCAAATATAAATATGAGTAAGGAAATAAATAATGATTTAATAAATAATAATTCGGTAAATACTAAAATTAATAATAATAAAGATTTTTTATTATTAAATATGCCATTTACTCCATCAACTAATAATTATTTGGAAACAGAATTATTTGATAGACAAAAATTAATAATTGAAAACCCTTATCAAAAATATTTTAATAGAAAATATTGATTAGTTTTATTATTAAAATTTAAACTAAAAAATAAATATAATATTATAAATATAATATTATAAATATAATGAAACTTATTGATAATATAAAAAGTTTCAAAAATAATTTTTCACATATAAAAGATAATTTCTCAAATACTATAATTTCTTCAAAAAACAATATTAATGAACATTTTCAATTAGCGAGAAAACATCATCCGTTTATTGCAAATAAAGTAGATATATTTCAACAATTGATATCACTGAAAGGTGGTAAACGAGATCAAATCAGTAGAAAAAAAAAGAAAATTAAAAAGAATAATGAAAAAAAAAAATTAAAAAGTATGAAAAATAAGAAAAATCTTAAAAATAAGAAAAATTTAAAAAATAAGAAAAATCTTAAAAATAAGAAAAAATTTAAAAAATAAGAAAAATATAAATATAAATAAGTTTAAAAGATTATTCTATGATTAAAAAAAAATTATAACAAATATTATAAAATTTTTTCTATTAGTTATAATTATTTTTATAATTATAATATAATATAAATATAAATAATGGAAGAATATACATTTAACAAAGAAGATATAGATGATATATTATCAGTATTTATAGAAGGTAGTGAACGATATACCTTATATCATAGATATTTAGATGAATTAAACAAATTCTTAAGATATAAAAAAAAATATGAAATTAATAAAAGAAAGGGTAAAAATATTAAATGTCCACCGGGTAGTTCGGAAAATAATGAAATAGTATTTACGAAAATAAGCGGAGGGGAAAGAATAGAATGTGGAAACTGGTATTTAGAAGTAATTTCTCCAAAATATTTATATATAGAAAATTTATTTGAAAAATATAATAGTGAATTAAATATAGTTTCAAAAAATTTAAGAAAATTAAAAGATTATGTAAATAATAATAATTCAAATCAGAAAATAGTAGAAGAGTTTGAAGAAAATAAGAAAAGATACTTTATAATTATTGAAAATATTGAATTTATAAAAGATTATAAAATTAAAATAAATGAGTTATTCTTAAAAGGTAATGATATTAATTTAAAAAAAAATGAAATATATTCGTTAAAATCTGATTTATATATATTATCACATAATTTAAAAAAAACAACTAATGAAAAAAGTAAATCCGATAGGATAACATATTTAGAATTATGTAAAACTATATCTCAAAAAGAAAATGAATTAAATGAATTAAAAAATATTATAGAGAATATACCCAACTATATAATATTAGATAACCCAATAATAAATAAATCAGAAATAACTAAAACTAAAAAAACTAAGAAAAATAAAATAAAAATTAAGAAAAAAACTAAAAAAAATGAAGAAAATTTTAATATTAATGAAAATAAATTTATGAAAAAAATAAATACTACTTTAATTGATAATAACGGAAGCGATATGTCTAGTAAAAAGGGTTTTAAATCGGGTGAATGTATATTTCCATTTTATAAAACACCTAAAAGTAAATCTCTAAATTATGATTGCGTTTCAAGTAAAACTGGAGAATGGTGTGCTACCGAAATTGACGAAAATCGTGTACTTAAAAATAAAGCATATTGTATAAAGAATAACGATAATAAATCGGACGGAATCCAAGAAGAAGTAGTAATCAAAAAATTGCAATTAAACAAGAATTCAAATCAACAAGAAGCAGCAATAGAAAAAATGAATGAACAATTAGAAGAATTACAATTAGAAGAATTACAATTAGAACAATTAGAAGAATTACAATTAAACAAGAATTCAAATAAACAAGAAGTAGCAATAGAAAAAATAAATGAACAATTTGATAATTATAATTCAAATAACAATTCAAATAACAATTCAAATAAAAATTCAAAACACCAAGAAGTGGCAATAGAAAAAATAAATGAACAATTTGATAATTATAATTCAAATAAATATGAAAAAGATTTAAGTTGGTCAAATAATCAAAAAGAAATAGAAATATATATAGAAAATTATATAAAACACTATCTTATAAATAAAGATAACAAAAACAAAAAAAAATTATCTGTAAAAATGGTAAGAGAACATTTAGAAAAAAAATTTAACATTCAGTTTAATTCTACTATCAAAAATGATTTAAAAAAATTCGTTAATATTAAATATAATGAATTCAAATAATATTAATGGTTACAATTATTAAAAATTATATGATATTAAAAAAAATCTAACATTAAAAATAATAATGCTAAATATATTAAATAAAATAAACCCCATATTATTTTTCATTTCATTTACAGTTGGATTATTTATGTGTTATATAACTAATCCAAAACCGAATCTTATTGTTAAATATCCAACTCCGGAAAATTCAGGTAAAATAATTTATAAAGATAACGCAGATATGTGTTATAAATACAGATCAACTGAAATTGATTGCCCCGATGATAAAAGTAAGATTATAGAAAATCCGATTCAAGATAATATATAATAAAATAATAATAAATTATTTTTTATAGAATTATATAATATATAATATATAATAAAATGATTAAATTAATATTGGAAGATAAAATTGGAAATATTATTTTATCGGTATTACTTGGTTTAGGTTTAGCATCATTATTTAGAAAAGTATGTAAAAATAACAATTGTATAATTATAAAGGGTCCTGATCCAAATTTAATTAAAAATAATATATTTAGTTTTGACGATAAATGTTTTAAATATGATTCTTATGCATCAAAATGTAAAAATTAAATAATTTATAAAATACTATTCGTTTATTTTAAAAAAGATTTATATATATATATTTTATAAAATTATGAGTAAATCTACTTTAATTGAAACTCTACCAAATACCGAGCATGATAAACAGTTAGTAGATAATATATTGAGAGAGATGGATAATGGACAAGGACAAGGACAAGGACAAGGACAAGGACAAGGACAAGGACAAGGACAAGGACAAGGACAAGGACAAGGACAAGGACAAGGACAAGGACAAGGACAAGGAATGGAACAAGAACAATATCAATTAAATCAAAATGACCAACAAATGCAGATGGACCAAATGCAGATGGACCAAATGCAGATGGATCAAATGCAGATGGACCAAATGCAACAAAATAATCCTCAAATGCAAAATAATCCTCAAATGCAAATGGATCCAATAAATAAAACATCATATACACAAGATGTATTTTCAAATAAAATTATAGATCAGTTAAAAACACCTTTATTAGTTTCTGTATTAGTTTTGGTAGCAAGTATGCCATTTTTAGCGAATTTGCTCCGAACATATTTGCCTAGAGCGTTTGATGTCGCAACTGGGAATATAAATATGATTGGACTAGTAGTTAAATCAATATTGGTTGGTATTATTTTTTTTGGAGTAAATAAATTTATTTAATACATTTTATTTTTATAAAATAATATATGTATATAAATATATATGTATATAAATATGATAAAAAAAATTAATGAAAATTCTGAATTATTTATAATAATAATTTCCGCACTTTATATATTATATAAAATAACTGTAAAACCTAGTCCTCAATATATTGGTGTATTTCTATTAATTTCATGTGTTGGTTATTTAGTTACTAATAATATACCAAATTCTTTATTAATTGCTATTATATTTTGTTTAACATGGGAACTAATAAATGTGTTTAATGATAAAAATAAAAATATGAATAAATCTAATGTATTTGAAAATTTTTCGGAACCCGAAACTTCAGAAGAAGAAACCAGCGAAGAAGAAGTACTTGAAAGTAGTAAAGACAAAGACAATGATAAAGATGAAGAAGATGAAGGTGATGAAGGCGATGAAGGTGATGAAGATGATAAGAAAAAGAAAAAGAAAAAGAAAAAGAAAGAAATTTTCGATGAAGATGAAGACGAAGCCGAACCGTATATTGATGTCGGAAGATCATTTGTTGAAGCATATAAAAGTTTATCGCCAAATCAAATTGAAGGACTATCATTTGATACAAAAGAATTACTAGGAACCCAGCAAAAATTAATAGAAACATTGAATACCATTGGACCAACATTGAGAGAAGGTAAAAATATCTTATCTACATTTAAAGAATATTTTTCGGAAGATATTTTGAAAAAATAAATAGATTAAAATATAATATTATAATTAGAATTTAAAATTTTTATTTTCTAATTATAATTAATAATGGATAAAGTAAAATTTATAATAGTTGTTGTTATTTTATTTAGTTTAATATTAATAAATGATTATATAAATAAATTAAATACAGTTGAATTATTTGATAATAACTATGAATCAAATTTAACTGACGAAAATGCTAAATCATTAATATCGTCAAAACTTTATGAAAAAAATATGGACGCGAAATATCAATTAAATCGCTTAAATGTTAACAATGATGAAGATATTCTTAAACCAATTTCTCCAATTAATAACAGTAAGAAATATTATTCTAAATCTGACAAAATAAAATTATTAGATAATGAAACAACAACTAGAGTACCCGATGAAAATTCAACACAAGAAATATTAAATATACCTACACCAAATACTGAACCAGAATATAGATATCCAGAATTTGAAAATGGCGAATGGTATGAGAATATGCAAAATGATAATAGTACTAAAGTAATTCAAACTAATAGTAAAAAAAACATGGTAGATAGAACTTGTAGATTTATTGGTTCTTATGAAAAAGAACCAAACTGTCCTGTAAAATATAATAATTATTTGGGTGCGAGTATTGGTTCGAAAGGTTCATCACTTATATGCAATGACGAAGAGATAGAAAATTCTAAAGCATCAGCAGTTGCGTCTATAGCAAATGGTAAAATCGAAAATATTTTTATTACACACAATGGTGCTAATTATAAAAAAGAACCACATATACGAATAATTGGAGACGGTACTAATGCTACTGCTCATGCCAGTATTAAAAAAGGACAAGTAACTAAAATAATAATTACTAATCCTGGTAAAGATTATAAATCTACACCGATAGTCGATATCACACCTCCTGATGGTGAAGTTTTTTGTCACTTATGTTGTAAAGATTTTTAATAAGGTATATATCTAGGGCTATCTAATTTATATAAGGAAACCACCATTTTTTGATTTAAATTAGATATATATATTTCATCATTATCGTATATTTCGTCACATCCATATTCTGTATCACAATTTCTGTTTTTATATGTTATTGGTAATTTTACAGAATTCTGTTGATTGGTTAAAGTATAGTACCACCATTTACTACCACCATTGTATAATTTTCGACCAAATAAAGGTAAAACTTCGTTATTAACTACATTGGTTAGTACACCAATTTGTTGAAATTCGTCGGAATATCCTCGGGTGGGAACATTAATTGGTATACCCGGTACATTTATAAACGTCGATGATTGTGGATAACTTCTAGATGGTGGAAGTAAAGGATTAATTAATCTTTCTGAATTAATATTATTTGAATATAAATTTTCAGAAGACATATTTTTATTAATTAATGATGTTTTTTTTTTAAGTTTTTTTATAGTATTAATATCTTGTTTATTTTTTTTTATTAGATTTATATATTTTTGTTTTAAAAATATGTTTTCATTGTTATTATCTATTTCATTTTTTTTATATTTATATAATGTATTGACAAAATTATATTTAATATATATTATCGAAAATATCATAAGTAACATAAATATAATACTTAATAAAACTATATAATTATACAAATGTTTTTTCATTATATTAAATTATAAGAAAAAAAGACAATTATTTTAAAAAAATTAATTAATTATTATACGCAAATACTTATTGGATTAAAATTATCTGAATTTATACATTTACTTATTGGATTAAAATTATCTGAATCTATACATTTACTTATTTTCCTTTTAATTTTTGTTTTTCTTTTATTAAATTCTCTAAGTGACCGATTACAAGCGTATTGTTGTACAAATAATTCAATTTCATTTAAATCTAACCATTTTATGTCACCAATTTCTTTTTCATCTTCTGGTTTTAAATATATTTTTTGTTGAACTAATTTGTAAATATAAAATAATTTATTATTCATATTTTCTTTACCCAAATTATAATGTTTAACAATATCTAGATTTATACCAGTTTCTTCGAATACTTCTCTTTTCGAACATTTTAGTTTGTAATTATTTCGAATCTCATTAATATTCATATGTCCTTTCGGTAGTCCCCATTTTCGAGAAGCTTTTTGATAAACTATTAATAACTTGGATGAATCGTAATTTACAATAATACCACCACATTCTATATTTTTATTATAAACCACCATTATTAACAATATATATAAATTTATATTTTAAATAATATATATAAAATAAAAATATAATTTCAATTTTAAATAAATATAAACTATATTATATATAATACCGCACTTATGAAATTATTAAATTTATCGAAAAAAAAAATTAATAAAATTATAGAAAAAGAAAATGAAAAAACCAGAAAAATTGATATATATTATAAAAAAAAAAAAAAAAAAAATTATAATTTAAATAAATTTATAAATATTATTAAAAAATATTGTTTAAAAAATAAAATATTAATTTATAGAGCTATTGATATTAATTAATTATTATGTAAACAAGATAAATTTTATCATTTTAAAATAGATTATATTGATTTAGATTATTATTCATATAATCCAATAAAACATTGTAAAAATATAATGAAATTAA
>Ga0115006_10002384_pt1 | contig 12337 bp, 12 predicted proteins | sample ArcOceMetagenome_3_FD_88943 | JGI IMG/M metagenome (GOLD analysis project Ga0115006, IMG submission 88943) | Marine eukaryotic phytoplankton communities from Arctic Ocean - Arctic Ocean- Svalbard ARC20M Metagenome | ecosystem: Environmental > Aquatic > Marine > Oceanic | place: Arctic Ocean...
ATATGCGTATCCTCATGCCTCAGATATCCGCAGATTAAGTGAGCGATCTCATCTGTCGCGCAGGCTTCTTATACCCTAAGCTCCAGGACGGCAGTCGGCAACCAAGTACAGGCATTCAAGACGCTGACGTGCAGATGGCACATGTCGCCAAGCCCGTGCTTGATGCTATGTTCAGCATCAACGTGGCAGATGCCGCAGCCAAAGGTCTCCTAGTCGCGATAGACTTCGAGGGCGATATCGCAGATGGCCTCATGACGAACGACGTGGTGCCGCAGCCGATGCCCAAGTGCGTATCGAGTGCTGCGGAATCAGGGGGTCCCGACTCCCCATCCGCCCTTACCATGGTGTGCGAGGGCTGTGACGGCTGGTGTGCCAGATTGCTGTGTCCTCTTTATGATCCTGACTGCATCGGACCCACCATTAATGGGCTGAACCCAATGTTTACGCCAGTCCAGGCTTTTGAGATGTACGCGACAATTGGTATAACTGCATACACAGGCGCACGCACGCACGCCGCACGCATGCGCGTACATTTCATGCTCGCATCAGCCTTGAATTACATTTCACAAAGTCCTCCCTGCAGATGACAGGTCGAGACTTTCAGCAGAGCATCTGTAGCACGAGATTTTCGATAGATAAAGCACAAGTGTCATCTTGCCAAGACATGGATGTAAATATGCCGGGCCACTGACATTTGAGAATTTGGGCTTCTCGCTCTCTTTCTGTTTGCGCTCGTGCGCTGGTTTTTGTATGTATGTGTGCACAGGGAAGTGTCAATGCCGGGATGTCGCCAGCTGCCCCACCACCATCAAAGATTGTGCCTGCCCGCCCGGCCTATTTCGCATCTGTGAAAGATGTGAGGTAGACGGTATCTTATACACATCAACACCAGAAGCCACCGACACGCCGGGCGCTATGGCTATGTGCCGCGATGACAAGTGTCAGCAATGGGGATGCTCGTGTTTCAACTACAATCCGCCTTGGAACTACGACCCCGCGAGCCGCGAGGACTATACTGGGCCTGCCTATGAAGGCACCTTTGGGCAGGAGTTCGAAACCGACAAGTACCATGGAGAGTCGACATGCCTAGTGGACAACCAGGGCTTGCCCAAGTGCGAAATAGGTCAATTAATCACGGAGGAATACGAATGCTGCGCCCAGCTCTTCCCCCCGTCCTTTCTCAAAGAGATGGAAACTAACGATCAGGGTAAAGAACACCGCCCGCCGCTTCTCTGCGGCATCACGTCGTGCTGTCTGAACCTAGGCGATGCAGTAGAGGCACGCCGAGAGGCTAAAAGCAAGGAAGGAACCCACGAGGTCATACGATCAGTCAGGGAGCCGCCAAAGAAATCACCGAGATCACAGATGGCCAGCTTGAGGTTGGCTGGAATTGACAAGGACGCGCACGGCCTCCTCATCGCCGCCGGCTTGGATCTCGAAACGCTTCAGATGATGATGGACGACCGTACGTATCTAGCCGCTGAGCTCAGAGAGGCGGGTATTGCCAAGCCGGGCGATCGCGCCAAGATTATTAATGCACTCCTAACCTGGCCCCAGATTGGACCAGATGGCACTGAGCACTTGTCGGATTTGGCAGTGCCGTCTGCCGCGTCGAAACCGACAAGTGTGCTTCGGCGCGACATGAGAAGGGTAGGAGACCGGAGAGGAGAGACAGGCCAGGCAGCAGCAGGCTATGGTGGGGGCTATGTACTGCTAAAGTTGCTGATTGAATTTGAGGCGAAAGATAACCTTGTCGAGGACTTTGACCAAATGCTGTTGAAATGCCCCGATTCTCAAGTTTCATCCTGCCCAGAAGGACACGACGCGGCTGATTATCAGACCTATGAGTTTCAAGAACAATTCTTCTCGGATTCTGGCGCTGGCGCACTTAACTCTGTTTTCCCAGGGCTGAACGTTGAGATCGAAAAAGTGGAGGCTTTCGGATTCAAGAGTTTCTATGTGTACTTCAGGATTTCGGGCCAACTCGACAATCAGGGCTCGCTCGGTCTTAGCAATATCGACAGGTACAATTTACTCGATCTGAGCGATGGCGGTATCAGTAAGACCACGATTTTGACGAACGAGGTCGATATTGCAAATAATGCTAGGTGTTGTGGACAGACGGCTGACAGGAAAGCAGATAACCCTCCGGTCAACCCTCCAACCATTACAGAGTGGTCTGGGTGTGCAGCAGAGTGTACCGATCCTCGAGACGAGAACCCTTCGTGCGATGATCAAGAGCTGTGTGTCCGCACTGTAGGCCTGATGACGCTTTCGAAGTTTTCGACAGGCCAGGGACCAGAGCAACAAGAGACATTTGAGCTCATCCCGTACGTGTGCGGAGACAAGTTCCAGCAACGCACCAATCTAGACATCGGTCTGAGATGGCAAGATATTGGCACCACTCAACCAACCGAGGGGCGCCTGATCACAAATGTAGCGCTTGCGAACGCTTTGCAAAGCAGAACAGAGTTCGATCAAGACGAATTGAACGCGTTTGGAATTGCAGACCTGCGGGAGAACGATTACATCCGGTCGACAGGCTCCTACTTCATTCAGAAAGCGCCTGAAGATTGCGATTTGGGGTATGACTACAACTCTTACTACTCGACATGCTCTGATGGAACTTACCTACAGTGTGATTTCGATGGCGCTTGTACAGAAGCATACGATGAAGAACTTCTCTGCAGATGCAATGAGCACAAGGGTTTCACGCTAGATCCTGTCTCCCAAACGTGCGTGTGCGGTCAGAATGCACAGCCAAGTGCGTTTGTAGCCTCGGAAAGCACGCAGATGGCGGTGGGTAAAATCATGTAACTGGGTACCCACCGCCCTCATCCCTTGACTCGCTGTGACACTCGCGTTGCTGAATGCTGACGCAAATTGTTACAAAGCCTGGCAGAGTAGCAGCTAGTGCTCGAGACATGAACTGATGTCTTTGTGCGACTGCAGGGCGCGGACAATGAAATTACCTTGCGAATCGATTTCTCAGGACACGTCCTAATCACTGAGCAGAGTCCTATGATTGTGGAGATTGGTTGGTCCTTTTTGTTCTCGTCTCCCCTTTCCTCCACCCCATCAGAATCACCAATGGACTAGCTTCCCCACTTTACTCACAATCTCAACCATCCTCCATTGTGCTGCATGCCGTGCGTGCATGCTCTATCATGCAATCTGCATCGCTGGTCGAACAGTACAGGACCGCGCAGTGCGGTCCTGTACTCTTCAAGTACAACTACGCGTGACTTCCTCACCTAAGTGCAACCGTTTTACCCTTACGCAGTCAATCTCATGGGCTCCGGCACGCCCAGCAACCCACTTTTGACCGTCGATTTCTTCATTGGGAACGGTGACTTTGGTCAGCAAGAAGGAATAGGCGTTGTTAATCCGAAATCGAGTATCACGGGTTCTGATGACGCCTGGAACTGGGGAAAGGGCACTTGGGAGCAAGGCACTGGCACCCTAAAATTCGCTGTCTTGCAAAGTATACCCGCGGAAGCGCCCACGCTCACGGTAAGGATCGTCTTGACCAACAGGGACGTGGCGCAAGACGCTGTGCGGCCGTATCTGCGTATTTGTGGTGCGACCTCGTGGGCATCTGACATGACAGATGGCAGTACCTACCCTGGATTCGATATAGAGGGATACTCTGGCCCAGCGCTGCTGGGGTCCCATATGCAGACGTTAAGTGATTGCCCAAGTACAGCTGAGCAAGACTGTCCACTCAGGAAAGCAACAGGACAAGGACCAGCAGAGCAAATCGTTGGCGCTGTAGCATTTGAGTCTGGAGGGAGCGTTGAAATCGGAACGCCGGAAGCGCTTGTCAACCGCGGCATTTCGATGCATATGTACGCAGCGCTGCCGCAGCCTGGAGTGCTGGTGCCCTGCAACGATGCGACTACTTCCGACCCCACGCCGACATGCTCGACCCTCGCAGGCAAGCTCGGAACAGTGCTCACCGTGAAGTCAGCCAGCTTGACCAGCAATCCTCTTCTCCAACTGCGAGTGGACACATCCGTGTTGCGCCGCCGAGGCGGATGCATTGTCACCGATACAAAGAGGTCGCTGTCTCGATGTTCATTATGTGATGCTGTTGGGTGTTGGTTGTGATTGCTTCACGTAATCACGGCGTTTCACAGTAGTGCTCATTTCTGTGCAGCTTCGAGATTTGTTTGCCAGGCTCGGCTCGGCTATATAGGTTGGTCACAAACAAAGGCTGGCAGACTGACAACCGCAGACTCGGCTGGTTCGAAGAATATATGAAGATTATGCTTGACTCATTCAACTTTCCACCATACTATCTGCAAGGTCAAGCAGGTACTTGGATGCTTTGCATCGATGCTAGTAACTTTGGGATGCTGTCGTTGTCTCTATGCCAACAATGTAAAATGCGTGATGCGTTGCGTTTTTTTCGTGATCGCATCACTGTAAGTACGGCTTTTCACATTGATATTTATTGCCGTGAAGAGCTAATGTAATCCAATGCGACTGCCCCGCGTTTTCCTTCCCCTGCTTTTGTGACTAGGCCCACTGCCGGGAGTAAAAGAGGCAGACGTGTCCACATGGGCCGCCATTGCAACGTCGCCGTGCTGTGACTACGAAGGCTTAGGAGCGTCGTGCGGCGATGCCGTCTGCACTGATGACAAGGCAGGAGATTCCACCGACGGCAAGGTAAAAATTCAGCTTGGTGGGGGCACGCTTTCGAAGATGCCGGCAGTGGATTTCACCGACCAACCCAGGGCCAATGAGGATGGGGACTCATCGAACGCAGGTGCGTCTCTTGGCGACAGGAAGCATCCATGTTTTTGGTGCCAGCTAGCTCTTCATTGCGCAAATCGGGGTTTGTGTCGCTGATCTTTGCGACTCTCAACTTCTGCACAGGCTCATCTTCTGTGCCCAAAGTTCTGAATATGCGATTCGGCTGGGGCCAAGTGTGTCCGCCTTTCCCTCCCACGGAAGCAAGCTTACAATGCAGCACCAATATACCGGACTCAAACTGGTTTCCGGTGTGTCTTTCCGTATCCGGTTGCTTAGCGTGAGATGCTGTGCAGTTTGTGTGTGCGCCGGACTGTCTGTGTGCATGTATCAAAGCGCCCAATTTGCCTGTTCTAGCACGTCTGACACGAAATGGCGACATGATTTCAGGCTCGCTTCGGACATTCTGTGGAGGCAGCGGGCACGAGCAACGTGCTCATTTACGGCGGCACGGGGTGCAAGACGTACGAACAGGCGCAAGTCAACGGCAAAAACCAATCGCGATGCACAACACTCATGATCCTCGACGATCTGTGGATTTTTAATGTTGTGAAAGCGCTCTCGGGACAGCACCCCTTTTCGAAGCTCGAGACTAGCCCAAAACTTCCAGGCTTGATGGGTATGGCAGCGGCTACGCTGCACCATGCAGACAACCGTATTCTCCTCTTCGGAGGCAGTACTGTGTTTCACGCGGAAACACTGCTAACGCGCCAGAGGCCGGCTGTCGTGGATGAAATGTTTCAGATGCGAGACTTGCAATTCCGCGCACGCAAAGCCACGAGCACCCATCTGGGTGTGCTGCTCGAGCTCAGCGCGTGTGCCAAGGTGCAGAATTCAACACACGTCGTGTTGTTTGGGGGCTTTGTGGGTAACGCCTTGTCGAGTGGCGTGTTTATCTACGAGCTTGCTGCAGCACAGGTGAGCCTCGGATTCAATGCCGTGCCCGTGCTTTCGCAGCAGGCGCCTGCGGCACGTGGCTACGCCGGGCTTGTGAAGCCTGATGAAAATACGCTCATCATGTTTGGAGGCTTCAGCGAGAGCACGGGGTATGCATATGTATACAGAGTGAGCGCGCCACGCGAGGGAGAGGAGGGGGGAGGAGGGGAGAGAGAGACAAGCAGGGGGGAGGGATAAAAATGTCTTGTGTGTGTGTGTGTGTGTGTGTGCGCGCGCGCGGGTGTGGGAATGAATGTATAGCCTGATGAAAGCGAATTATGTCGTGCGTTCTGGCATGTATGCAGGCGAGCAGACATGTGGAAACTTGACATCGGCAGCTCCTCGTGGTCGTTGTTGGCAAAGGAGGACAAGAGCGATGACACAAAGCCGATCCCTATGGCCTTTAATTCTTTTGCCTCTTTCAAAGTGTCAGGCGGAACTATGCTGGTCTTTGCTACGTTTGGAGGCCTTGAAGGCAAGTACGACGCCTCCAGATCTTTCTCCGAGGACGCGACTAGCGTTTCAAACAGCGGACGCTTTATGGTGTGGGACGCTAACGCCGAGTCAATTGAATGGTACAGAACTTTGGTGTACCACCCTCAGGAATGTTGTGACGACAGCGATTACAGCGGGCCAACAGCTGAGACGGAGTGCAGAAAGGCAGGCTACTGGGGACGATTGGGGTGCTCGCCGTCTCCGCGTGCCATGCACACTGCCACGTGGGGCGTTTTTGTCTCGGGCGTTGAATCATTGCTCATTTTCGGTGGGGTGGGACAGCGCGGAGAGGCTTTGCAGGACATGTGGTATTGCAGCCTCCGGGATTCTGATCTGGCGTTTGGGTTCAGGCTCTATCTGAAGCTGGGAGATGTGTCTCCGCTGTCGACATGGCCCGAAGACAAAGAATCCGTTTTGGCAGATTTGAAGCGGATTGTCGTGAAGGTTATACAAGATGGCAATGCCGCGTTGGGACAGGATGTTTCTTGGTTTGCTCTAGACTTGTACGACTTCCTTTATGACACCGCTTCCACTTCGGACCAAATCACAGACTTTACTTTCAGAATGGTAAGCAGGAAGGTTTCGTGCGGAAATCATTGCGAAGGGGAAAGTACTGTTACGGAGCCAAACTTTGCTTACTTGTTCCAGTCTATGGGTGGAGCAATGGGGCCAGCCCTGTGGTCGTCGTCCCGCGATTCTGTTGCCCTGACCACGACCGTGTTTTCCAATTCCACGCTTACATGCGACCCGACGTCGGGCTGCCTGGGCCCTCCTACAGATGCAATAAGTGATGTCGCATTTCAGTATCAAAAGTACGACGACCAACAGAGCTGCAATCCCGAGGATGACGGTGCCAAGTGCATGCGCGGTGAGCTGTCTGTGTATTTGCGTGAGTTGTTGAATGTGTGTATGTAGATGGACGTACAAGGAAACACACACTGTGTCCCCTGCCCTCTCTTGCCTTGTCTCGAACGCTCTCACACGCGCGCGCACGCAAGCATGTGCAGGCATATGTATGGGGACCACAGCAGCCACGAAAGGGAAGGTGACATATGACCAACACGACAATCTCCAGTACTGCTACCGCTCAAGTACGGGCGCAACACCATGCACCGTGACAACAACAGCTGGCACGCAACCCACGAACTTGTACGCCTGCAGTTTGCCATTTGCTCGCCACGGACATCGTGCCACTAGCTTTTCGTTGCTCGGGAAATGGATGATGTACACCATCTTCGGCGGGGAGACCACTGATCTGGCACCAGCAGACAGTGAGGCGACCAGCGAGCTGACAAACAGCGTGCATACGCTGCACTTTACCGCCAAGACGGTCACCTGGATCAAATTATGGACCTCGTGCGACGACGAAGTAATTGGCCTCGAGCCTGTCTGTCCGGAACCGCGGAGGGACATGGCCCTATCGATCATGGGCAACGAGGGGGGTCAAAATGGACGGCTCCTTGTGTTTGGCGGAACCGGCGGCGCCAGCCAGAGCCCGGACTCGGACCTGTTTTACAAGCACGGAATGAAGAACTATCTTGACCAGGGATCCAATACCAAGAATTTCAAGGTCTTCGACGACCTTTGGTAGCAATACTTGATTTTTGTTTTGTTGTGTACCTCCTGAAGGTATATAGAGCGTAGCTCCGTTTGCTTGAGGAACAGAACGATAAACAGCACGATCATCATAACACAGGTACCTCGACCTCACGGACCTTGATAGCAGTTGTGCGGAGAAGGGGTTGTGCACCAAGAGCCTGCTCTGGACCAGAGTGGATGTCACCGGCTCTCGTCCAGGTATATATGTACATGCACACACACACACACACACGCACACACCCAATCTCTCTCTCTCTCTCTCTCTCTCTCTCGCTGGACCAGAGTGGATTTGACTCTCTCTCGCTGGACCAGAGTGGATGTGATTTCTTCGGAGAATTATATTTTTGGTATTTATTATATTTTTTAGGATTGCCTGCCATAACTGAAGTGATGCAGAGTGTAAGCTGCACTCAAAGCATGGCCAAAGTTTTGTCTCGTCTTCTCTCTCTCTCTCTCGCTCTCTCTCTCTCTCTCTGCCTGACAGGGGTGGGCTTTGGTGCGGGCGTGCTTTTGGATCCCTCCGATAATCTCTTCATCATCGGCGGGGCGGACTCCACGCTGTCCGAGCGGGAGGAGCTCTTTGTCTTCCAGTTGCGCGATCCCTTCTACAAACATTGTTCTGCCACGGGATCTGCACTGACGGCGGCCAAGGCTGGGGTCAAATCCATTTTTTACCTCCAGTGCATGGACAACTTCATGCAGCCGGCCGACGGAGCCACTTTCAAAGTCGACATCGCGGGGCCAGTAGGCATGATTCCGGGCATAGTTAGTCTCGGGGACGGCAAGTACTCGTGCTCGTTCACGCCGGAGAAGGTGGGAGCGTACGTCATCTCCATCTACGTTGGCCGCGGCGGCGCCAAGTATCAAGACCTCATCACGGGCAGAGACACAGAGCAGAGCAATGACGTACATGAATTTGAAAAACAGTGCGATTACCAGCTCGGAGTGCTTGAATGCAAATCAGCCCAGGAACTCAAGTCTGAAAAGTCAGCTCAACGCTGAATCTACAGAGTGCATACACAAGAATACTTACTTCTGAGAATTTCTGCCAGAACCCTTACGCTCTCACTGTCGAGCCCGGGATCACCAATCCAGCTGTGACCACAGCGCTGGGCATTCCTCTCACCCTCACAACCGCTGGAGTGGCTTCTGACTTCATGATCACTGGTTCGTTTGTTTTTGTATGTATGTATGTAATATTATACACACATAACCACACGCATGCACGATACGTATGTCTGGTCCTCTGCATGCATGCATGTATGCATGTATGTCTGTATACCTGTACGGCTGTCTGTCTGTATGTCTGTATTTACATGTATGTGTATAAGTGTGTGCGTTCCAGTGTTCGTTTATATGTGTATACACCCATAAGATGATTCTGTCTTCTCGCATCTCTCTTGCTTACTTTGGAATCTTCCTCAAACAGCCAAAGATGGTTTCGGGAATAGACGACCCGGCGGAGACACGAACTCGGTACTGATGCACCTCTGGGCCTGCAAGTTGGGCGGTAAGACGATCGACGTTGATGATGATGAGGGGGTCTCGAAATGTCTAAAGTCGGGTGTCCTGGAAAACCCAGACCTATCTCCAGAAACGGGAACGGTGACAGACAATTCCGATGGCAGCTACTTCACCGGTTATCTCATAACACGAGCCGGCCAGTATAAGCTGTCTATTGAAATTTCAGGCTCTCTTGGCGCAAACTCGCCGTATATTCTCACAGTAAAGACTGACGAAGCAGACAAATCGTTGACGTATGTTTACGGAGCGCTGGCGGGCATTAAAGCTGGTGTTGTATCACAGCTCTATGTCCAGACACGCGACCGATTCGGAAATGCGATTCGAGCTGACGTCAATGACTATCCTCTGAGGGAGGTCAACGGAGGAACGGAGGACATTCAGTTCGAGCTTTGCAAAATGCCAGTTGGCACCAGTGCCGAAAAGTGCGGAGGGGGCGAAGAGTACACATCAGTTGGCGTTGAGATCCGGTACTCAATCGGGCCAGACGGCAAGGAGACGGATCCTCTGACTGGCGAGCCCTACTGGGGGTTGTATAAAATAGAGTTTTTTCCATTCAATGCTGAGCCGGTGCTGCCACGTGTGCTGCATGCAGACAAGGATGATGACGGAGATCCAGCCACGTTGGTCAAGTGCTACTTCGACACTACAGGATTGGCGGCCACGCGTGAGGCGATGGATCCTGGCGCAGAGGGAGCGAATGCGTGCATCGAGGAGGTGGCTCAAGAGGAGAATTTGTCTGCGCGTCGCGGCAGCTGGCACGTCCAGCCTACTCTACCGATGCTGGACCTTGGCCAGCACGTGCCCACGGATGAGAATTTGCGGTCGAAAGGTTGGCTGTCGTCTGAAAGCACGCGGCGAGCCCCAAAGGCGAAGAAGCAAAGTGAACTTCTCGTGACAATCGAGGCCACCTTTGACCCCCCCAACACTGACCTGCTCATCAGATGGCTTGCGCTCGGGCCTGTCATCTGCGCTGTGATTGCTGCTGTTTTTGCCTGTCTGAATGGGGTGAGCACGAGCACGTTTGTGGAGTAGCCAGTCTCTGCAGACTTCTACCCGCTTTTTGGACTTGTGTGAGAGCATGTCAGATAATCAATCAGCGCTCTTGTTTATGATTGTTTTCCAAAACCGATTGGGGTCATAGTAAAGTTGTGCACTTTGCTCCCGCAGAAATGTGCTCACCGTGTCTGACGATTGTCTGTGCCACCTTGGCAGATACTTGAATTCTTCAAAAGGAAGCGGAGGCGTGAGCTCATTTTCAAGGGTGGAAACAGGGACGGGGACGAGTTCATAGACTTTGAGACATTCTGCGAAATGCCGACCTACGCAGGACGCAGTGAGGAAGAGCTAAGGTCTGTGTTCGAGCAGTTTCAAGTGGACCACCAGGGTCGCATCGACAGGCGAGAGCTTGACTCTCACAAGCGGGAAGACCAGGGAAAAGCGGACGAATGTGGTTGTGACATTTCATTCATCAACGAGCTGCGGGTACAGTGTGTCCACCCCTCGCTGTTCGCTGCGCTCAGCGACGTGTGGTGGTTTTCTGTGTGCATCCGCGTGCCTGATCCGACGGCGAGGTCTCTGATGAGTTTTCGGCATTGCGTGACGCAGGCTCAAGATCTTTTGACAGACGAACAGCATCGCAGGGCAGTCGAACTAGGTTTGTCTTCTTTTGTTTTCAAGAGCAGCTTTAGTCGCACGGCAGCAACAGGAATTCGGTGATTGCGTCACTAGTATGAAGGTGTAAGGAACCGCTGATGAGAATCGACTGCATGTTTATCACTTTGCTTGTTGTCCTTGAGCAGCTCGCGAAGACGACCAACGCGTGCTGGGCGCCTTACAGTTTCAGGCACGCAACCGCATGCGGGCGGCGATGCTGTTGGCTAAGGTGACGTCTTCCCCGGCAGCTGCTGGTCAGGACAGCAGAGCAGCGCACAAGCAATGAGCACTGCCAACTTGCCACACAGAACACCATACTTACAAAGCCTGATGCCTCATCATACTCACAAAGCCTCATGCCTCACATCATCTCGCTGTCGTATTACGCATTTTGCAACTGTGAGTATAACAAAGAAGCAGCTGCAGGCAGTGCAAAAGCAGAAGCAACGAAAATACATTCATTTCGGCAAGTGACCCCAAATGCCTCCATTTATGGCGCCTTCCTCTCAGCACGAAAGAATCTGTGAATGCGGGAGTCTGGAGTCTGGAGGAGGAGGAGGAGGAGGAGGGTTTATTGACAAACAACGAATGAATGTCGGTCGGAGGAGGAGGAGGAGGAGGAGGAGGAGGAGGTTTTGTTGACTGCCTATAACAAGTGACAGAAGGTAGGTAAGCACAACGCCCCGTCGGGTAACACCGCCCTGGGCGCTCGCAGCCCAGTATGCGGTGGCGAGCACTATACCTCCACTCTCCGCTCGGCCTTGCGCCCAGAGGAGGAGGAGGAGGAGGAGGAGGAAGGTGGGTCTGAGAGAACACTCTGCTCGGGTTGTTTCTGAAATGGATAATGAGGAAATCATGATCTTCTAGAGGATTGTAAGATCAGAGGCGCATGATTTAGTGCACTGGGTCTGGGCGACGATGAAACGCCTCAATCTCAGAGGTATGCCTTGTGCTCAGAGAGATCGGCAGCAATTACAGCAATCCCACGAATGGAGATCTCAGCTCGTGTGTCGAGTTTTTATTTACAAGGCACCGGGATCAGCCCCTTACAGGGCTACTGAGCGTGTGCCAAAAGGGCGGACTAACCAGACCCCCCTTCCATCATGGCGCAGACCGAGCTTGCAAGTGAAAGCTTCATGTGCTTGATAAATGCACACTACGATGCTGAGGCCCCTTTTAATAAAACGTCCTCCTCCTCCTCCTCCTTCACCGCGTCAGCTTTGAATAAACCTTCCTCCTCCTCCTCCTCCTCCTCCTCCTTCTCCTCAGTCATTAGCTGGCAGGCGCTTCGTTTCGCCAGGTCAAATAGAGCACAAAAAGGAAGGGCACTCGCTGACGAAGGTGTCCCAGAAAGGCGCCTTGTCGCAGTTGTTGG
>Ga0115006_10002386_pt1 | contig 12331 bp, 2 predicted proteins | sample ArcOceMetagenome_3_FD_88943 | JGI IMG/M metagenome (GOLD analysis project Ga0115006, IMG submission 88943) | Marine eukaryotic phytoplankton communities from Arctic Ocean - Arctic Ocean- Svalbard ARC20M Metagenome | ecosystem: Environmental > Aquatic > Marine > Oceanic | place: Arctic Ocean...
ATACATACATACATACATACATACATACATACATACATACATACATACATACATACATACATACATACATACATACATACATACATACATACATACATACATACATACCTGAGGTCCACTTCCGCGGCCAACACTGCGGGGAACTCGTCGTTGTAAAACAACTTGACGCACAAATCCTCAATGTAAGAGTCAGGATCAAAGTCAAGATACTGCAGGTCGTATACCTCACACCACTCGCTCACACTCAACCCGGACCCCGGCATCCCGTCCTTCACGAACTCCTTCTTAGCGTCCAACCACCGCAGATACAAGTACGTGGATTCTTTGGCAAGCTTCCGCCGGTGAGCCAGGCGGCGCAAAAGTTCCGTGACCATCGCGGCGACCATGACCACTACTGCCACCCCCACGGCCACTCCCACTGCTGCGCTTACCTGCATATTTCAATTCGCATGCGACATGCACGCACAGATGAACAGAGAGAGGGAGAAAGTCACGCACCACATCAGACGCGTGTATGCATCATACCAACAAACGCAGCATGCAAGCACAGGCACAGAAGAGGCCCGATGCACCGGCAAAGAGAGAAAAGAGAGGCAAACCTCCACTAGGGCTTCGATGGGAAACTTGTCGCCCGGTGGCGGCGATGTCTCCGGGACAGGCACGGGAGGAGTGGTGCTCTCTGCCTCGGCAGCCACGCACTGCAACTCAAAACCGCACCGGAAAATCTGAATGCTGAGGAGCGCCGACACGGCCGGCATGCCCGCGGCTTGGAGCGATGCCGTCAGCACGCCTCCTGCCAGCAGCGACGTGGCTTTGCCGGCCAGTGCCGTGGCGTCAGCGGGCGAGCCCGCCAAAATGCGCAACGCCACTTCTTGCTGCGCCCGCAGGCGCGTCTCTCCTTGAGCTCCGCCCCCGCCCCGTCCTCCAGGTCCACTCCTGGCCATCGTGTGCTCGCGCACAGAGATGCCTAGCGGGGCGCCATGGACAGCACCATGCGCGTCATCATCAAGGGCGCGGCGGGAGGAGCCTTCGGCCATGACGCGCGAGGCCACGATGTTGAGCAGCAGCGCCATCTGCCGCGCCACCTTGGCCCTTCCCAGCGCTGACAACGGTGCGGCATCGGCAATGGAAATCACGGCAATAACGTGGTCGACTTTGTCTCTGTCGGCCAGGACCGAAGTCACGCGCACGCCAGCCTGTCCGGAGCTGGCTTCCAGCGGAACTACGCCCGCGCCGGCGCTCGGGGGGGGCTGCGAGCGCACAAGGAAGATGCCGAAACTCGGCGCGCCGCTCAGGAAGAAGCTCTCGCGCATGTCGAAAAAGCCGCCGCCAAGGCGCCCCGCGACGGCGCCCCATTTGTCTCCGTCGTAGATGCCGCCCATCCGAGAGGAGAGGAGCGAGTCTCCGTCGATCAGGTACAGACGGTCCGTGTTGATGTCCAGGTCAATATCCGAGAATTGGATCTTGGTGACCATCCCGGGCGGGGCGTTAACCACGACCAAGCAGTCGAGACCCGTGGGGAAGATGCCCGAGTTCGGGGAGGGAATCACCTGGCCAGCATCCCAGAAGCTGACAGCAGGCATAGCCACCAAGCCTGACCCCAGCACACCCACCGCCGTGTCCACGGTCTGCGCCTCTGGCATCCGAAACCCGTCGTACTCGAGCGTGATTGAAGGCGTGCTGGCCGGCACTTTTGTCGGCGAGTTGCGAGCGTGAAACTTGAAGGCGAAGGAGTAGGCATCCGACACGGACGCTGACATGGGGTGCGAACTGTTCGGGACGAGCTTGACCATTAGCACCCCGTCGCTGCTGCTCCCCGGAAGTAAACTCCACTCTGCCGTGGTCGTGCTCTCGTCATACGCGTAGCCGATGGACAAGACTGCCTCGACGGACAGCAGACCGTTAGCTGATACCTCCACGGTTGCCCTTTGCCTTTGGCAGGGGGCGATGACAAAATCGCGGATCACGTTCGTCAACGTCGAGCTGCCTTCAGACGGCGAAGTGCAGTAGCCCGAGCGCAACGCACTTGTTGGCAGGCGCTGTCCACACACGGCGACTGCAGAAATGGACCGGAGGTGTCGGCAGTCGACGCTGAGGTCGAGCGAGAGTTGGCCTGGGATGGTGCCGCGAGGCGGTCTGGGGTCAATCATCATCACACACCGTCCTTCCCCCTTGCACTTGCCCGCACGACGGATCAGAGATGCACCCCCCATGAGCTGCACTGCGCCGCTGGCGAGTTGGTGCATGTAGAGCCCGTGGACGTACAGCACGCAAGGCTTTGTCAACATGGGCACCTTGGCCATCAGACTCAAGGACACGGGATTCACCTCGCCAACTTGCCGCCCCTTTTCCCAGACCTGGGTCATGGCAAAGCCCAGCGCAGAGCCGCCTCCCAGAACCCCACCACAGCCAGGACGCGACTTGCACTCGAGCGCCCCCGCGCCCCATGCCTTTGCATTGCGCCAACCGCCCACCACCACGGCAGATGGCCTCTGGGGCGTTTGCGCTCGCTCCGGGTTCCTGATGGTGAAGGAGAAAATGAGGGGAGCAGTCGGACGCGCGGGCTGCGAGGTGACCTCAGCAACAAGCCGCCCTCCTTGCGTAGTCCACTGGGCGTGCAAGGCCACGCGCCCAGACGCCACCGCAAGGGCGTCAGTAGACGGGTACACCCCGCTGCCCAGCCCCGATATTGTTATGTGCGAGCCTGCTGTGAAATCGCCTGCCCCGTACTGTGGCGCGAGCGTGATGGTGATGGTGTTTCTGGCGCTCTGGATATCTGTGTCCTCTGTGACGATGGCAGCGGCGAGGAAGGTAGCCTCTGTTCGCGCCGACAGCACAGACCCCGCAAGAACCGTGCGAGCTGTGCTGGCCTCGCCCTTCTTGGTGCATCCAGGCTCGACGATGTCATCGCAGATGCCAATGTTCTTGACAACGCCGGACTCGCCGATCACCGTGATGCCCTGCGCCTCTCGCGCCGTCGCCGCATTCATCAGCTGGAAAGAAAAGGCGATGGTGTGGTCGTCAAGCATCAAGGACGGCGCGCTTCTGCCTGTGAGATTTACTGTGCCCGTGGCCTGATTCCACTCGACGTACTCAGGCGTGAAGTACAGGTCGATTTTTGCGCGAACCTGCAACGCACGCGAGACATTGAGCTCCACCACGAAGCCGCTCCCGCTGCTCGGGTTGGTTGGATCAAGCAGATGAGAAACAGGCAGCAAGTCCATCACCCGGCACATGCCATCGCTGGAACAATTGAAACGCTCCAGGCAGGGCGCGGCACTGAACCCCGCCTGCTGTGTCGTTCCCACCCGCACACCCGACACGAGAAGGCAACTGTGGCTTGGAGTGCTCGAATTGCTGCAGTACTCCCCTTGCGCAACCTGCGGCCACTCGCACTTGGCGTCGAGGCTAAGCCGAGCGTCAATGATGAGATCATCCTCACTCAAGACGCGCTCGCCCACGGCCAGGCAGGTAACCACGTGCTGCCCGTCTGACTTCTGGCTGCTGAGGCAATCGACAAACACCTCGAGATGCTGCTGCGCTGACATGACCGGCATTCGGGCTGCCGAAGCGGTCTCGCTTGAGAGACCGCTGAGCGTCAAAGACGTGTCCTGCGGGGCTTGCAGCTCGAAGTTGGTCCCGAGAAGCACAGACAAGACGTTGGTGGCTGACGCCACGTCAGTCTCCTCGGAGATGGTGCGTGTCTTGAATTCCGGCGGCTCGGGATTGACGACTCCGAACACCAGCCCCCGAGCTTTGCGCGGCGCTGGTGAAATTCCTTGCTGCGTCACTGTGAGCACGATGTCTGCAGGCGGGCGCAGACGCGAGCACAAGGCTGGCCCTCGATGCGCAAATGGGTCACCGGCGATGCGTTTTGTGGGATAAAACACCCCGGTGCACATGATGTGGTTGTCACACACCTCGCCTGTGTTAGGCGCTATGCAAATGCCTTGTCCAACGCATGTCCCTCCTCCCTTGGGATCGCAGGTCACTCCTCTGACCTGGATCTTGGCGCCGTCAAGGAACGTAAACGAGCCTTTGTACTGCTCCTCAGACTGAGTGTATCCGTGGGTGAAATTCGCGTTTTTTGGAGGTCCGCCAGTGCCCTTGGATGAGAGCATGGATCCTGGTGGACACTGCCTGCCATTGTTCGGGACAAGACACACGCCCCCGGGGCACTCAAAGTTTGCCTCGTCCTGTTGACTGGGCAGTGAAAAGGCGGAACAGTCCCCAATTACCGGGTCTCCACAGAAATTCACGCCATTTCTGCACACGCCAGCGCACGTGCCCCCAACCACGTGGCATGGTTGCCCCTCCCACTCGCTTCCTTCGGAACAGAATGCCTTCCCCATGCGACAGCGAGCCTTGCTCTGAAACTCAGCATTCTTCAGCGCAAAGCTGAAACTGATGATCTGGTCGGGGCCACGCTCCTGAGCTGCAGTGAGCTTGAGCGTACCAGCAGCTTGATTCCATACCGCGTTTCCTCCCACGATATCCACGTTGTCGCCGTCCAATTCAAGCGCGCTGTTATCCGCAGTCTGCGACGTTTGCTCGTCGCTCCCAAACCCTTCCAGCAGCATTACAGTGCCGACGAGCAATCGGAAGCTCAGCCTTAGTTTCACATAAATTCTATTCGACTGCGCAATCACAGGAGTATATTCAGAAACCTCCAAGTCTGCGATCTCCGCTCGGAGGCCAGACGCCAGCACCAGGTCAGCAGCAGCCAGCGCTTGCAGCTGCATCGTCTTTGTTCCGTCGCACACTGCTGCCACCTGCACGGCAATGTCGCTGGTGCCAGAAGAGCCATCGGCAACGCCAGCTGAGCTTCCCGTGACAGTCAACGGGGCAATGCAGCCAGCCATGGCCACCTGGGGCTTGACCCCAGGCAGCCGAGATTTCCAGTTGTACACTTTGAAGACGAAGACCACCTCCACTCCTGCCAACACCGAAAACGGCATTTGCATAATGATATGCCCTCCATCATTGAAGCAGAGACTTTGGGTGCCGTTGCCGATGAGCGACGCCTGATTGACGTCAGACTGCAGCGGCTGCGGTGCGCCTTCAAAGGTAATCTCCGCAGGATCCAGCGAGATTGTCTGTGCTGTGCTCACTGTCGTGTGCTGCGCGCACGCCTCGTTTCGTCCGACGAGGTGCGAAACGGTAATGCTAACCCCTTGCATCAAGGGCACATTACTGGTCACCCGAAACGTGAGCTGATTTTCTTCCTTGACCACCTTGCCGGACTCTTCCACGCGAACTCCCGTCAATACGGCGATTCCTTCGGCGCCATTATCATGCACAGGTGCACACACACACACACACACACACAGACACACAGGAAGCGCGCGCGCGCGCGAGCGAGCGAGCGCGAGCGCGCGAGCGAGAGAAGCGTGTCATACCCTACGAATTCTCCAGTGTGCGCTGCTCAAACAGAGGCAAAGCACTGGCGCAAACATGATGAGCTTACCCGCGGAACCCAACACGGCGCCTTGAAGCGGCTGGGGTACTACACCCACCATACCAACAGTGGGCGCTGCAATAGCTGCCTGCGCGCTTTCAGGATTGCGGAGCACAAAAGAGAGTGTGACAATCCCTGAACGAGCGAGCAGAGTCTGCTGAAGCGCGATCTTCAAAGTGCCCGTCTCCTTTGCCCACGTGCCTAGGCGGTCTCCTTCTGAAGAGATGGCGACGGGGAATGCCGAGCTGTCCAAGCTTTGCGAGCCCGTCAATCCTTTAATCGTGATGACGGATCCGTCTCGCACCAGGAAGTTTGGGCTTAGCGTAACTCGGATCACGGTGTCGTGATTTGCAACGTCAGTGCTTTCAGAGATGATCTTGGTGATGAAGCCGGCCGCGTCACTCGACCGAAGGAAAGGGGGGTCAATTAGAACGCTCCGCGCAAGACTGGCCTTGGCAACAGGCGCCTCATTTCCTGACAGATGTCGCACTTGATCCAAGAGCTTGACCGTTGTCGTGTCTGTGAAAGCTCCAATTGAGTAAAGAGTACCAGGGCGGGTGCCTATCTGTGGCAGCACGTCGCACACCTCGCGTGCACACGTGCCCACGACACCGGCGGGCAGCTGCATGGTCACGGACACAGTCTGCGCCCCCTGAGGAGTGGCCGCATTTACCAGGGCGAAGGAAATCTCAAAGGCTGGCGCGGATTCAGAGTTTCCCAGGTCTCGCGCTGCTGTGACCACTAGGGTGCCAGTATCCCTGGAGAAGGAGCCTTGGAAACCGAAGAGAAAGCTTGACGAGCCGTGCAGTTTCAAGAGGTCGGTGCTGAACGTGGCGCTCCCCAGGAGACCTGATATCGTCAGCTTGGTGCCTGAAAGGACTTGAACGTTAGGCAAAATGATGACGCGGATCAGATTGTCCTGGTTTTGCGTGGAAGTGCTCTGGAGCGCAACGGCAGACAAGAGGCCTGGCTCATGCTCTACCGCCAGCACATCGGCCGGAAACGTCTTGCAGATGCCTCCGACGGGCATTGTCTGGCACATGTCCTGCTCCCAAGAGTGTGTCGACGACGTCACTTTGATTTTAATGGGTGTGACGCGAGAGTAGATCGCCTCTTTGTTTGCCACGGAAAACGAGGCCACAAGCCGCTGCCCGCTGGACCACATGGCAGCAGAGACCGTCGCTACCAAGCGCCCGCACGTGGGACTGGATGTCTCACACGCACTGTTCTCCCATGAATACGACGCGGACAGGACTCCAGAGGGCTCCACGCTCTTGAACGGCAGACGCTCCTTGCTGGATAGTAGTGGACGCGCCCCGGCCAGCCCGGTGATAGTGACCTTGGCGTCGAACGGCAGATCAACCTGCGGTTCAAGGGTGACAGTGATGATGTTGTCGGCTCGCGCTAACTTGCTGGATCCGCGGATGGTGGCGAGGGCAAAGACTCGAACGTCTTGCGCAGGCGCCGGACTCACACTTGCCGTCGATCCCGCAGGCGGAGCCGCCTGCGCCGGCTGAACGGTAGCAGGGCCTTGGCTTGCGCTCGCAATTCCCAAAACTCGGCCAAAGACGGGCGTATCGGCAATCTGCACCGGGACGCCAACGTTGCCCGAGACTGCGATAGTCACTGCCCTTGCTGCCTGCGGCGCACTGACTGGTGGGTACGCCAGATTGATACCAAACGTCATTTCGTCGTAAGCCTTGGCCAGATAGTCTACCTTGACCTCAAGCTGTCCAGCGCTCTGCGTCCAGATGCCGGTTGGGCGCAAACTGTCGGGACTCTCAGTGGCCAAATTCACCAGGGCCATCTTTGGATTGTCCGGTGTCAGCGAGCCGGTCAGGTTTTTGATGATAATGCGCGTAGAATCCGCATCAAGACACGCATACACTTCCAGCTCCTGCACGTTGCTGTACTTGTACAGGTTGAAGGACTCGTGATTCGACGGTGCCTCCAAACGCCAATAGCGGGCTGACACCGCTGGAAACCGCTGCGACTCTACCGCACCGCTATCAAACGCAAGGTCTATTGCTCCCGCGACATGCCATGCCGCAGGGTCTGGCGATGCAGAGTCAGCCCACAGGAGCCTCACCCTTTTGGCCTGCGCCAAGCCGACCGCGCTCGTGCCACGGGTTCCGGTCACTCGGAATGCGTCGATTCGGTATGCAGCCCCTAGATCCAACCCTATGTATCCAGATCCCGGCTTGCCGGGATCGTACATGGCTATCTGCACGCCCGTGCTCTTGAGGCCGTCAAAGAGAAAGGCTGGGTCCAAGCATCCAGCCGCGCCGCGCCACGGACAATCTGAGAGTGAACGTGCATCGCTCACCCATGCTTTCTGAGCGTCGACGCCAGGCTTGAAGAGTGCAGTGTGGCAGGCGTCAAGTGCGGTGTTGGCCCGTATTGTCACGGTGATTAGATTTACGGTGCCTGGGGTCCGGCTGCCCTCGGATATCTGTGCGATCACTTTGCTAGTGCCACCAGCTCTCAACACAGTCTGCCCTCCGGCCACGTTGGTCGGCTCAAAATACCTGTTTCCAGTCGTGTCATGAGCCACAACCTGTACTTGTTGTGCTGCCTGCTTTGCCTGCGCATTCTTCAGCTGAACGCTGATCGAAATCTTGCGCCGCGACTGGCACGGCGTTTCTGGGGTGTCAGTACAGGTTGGACACACGTACATCTCGCTCGACACCTGGAATACCAGCGATCCTGCTTGATCCCACTGAGCTATCAGCAAGGGGTCACCATTCAGGGTCATTGCCGCATTCGACGGCGTTTGGCTTCCAGCCAGCCCCGTGACCGAGAATACGGTACCGAGCACCAGGGGAAAGCTGGTTGATACCGTCAGATACAGCACATTCTGCTGGTTTGCCACATCGGTGCTCTCACGAATGGTCGCACTTTCAACATAATAGAAGCCACCACCGCTGAGGCAGCACGGCACGACAACTGACGCAGGTGTCGCAGCCAAGTCAACGGCCGCAGCACTCAGCCTCATTGCCACCTTTGGCCGCACCGGAATTTGCGCTGCGGCGGGGTTGAGCAACGAAAAGCTGACGGAATAGAGAGTGCTGGCTGGCACTGGTACGGGAACTTGAAACACGAGGGTGCCGAGGATGCGCGTGAACCTGGCCTCTGCGGTCGCCGGCAGACCCGCGCCAATGCGCAATGAGATGGTCATGGCCGTAGAGTCTTCGGTCGCACTCCCCGTGAGGTCTGAGACTGTGAAGGTCACACCCGCAGGGATGATGCCGGATGCCATCACAGACAGCTCCAGACGATTTAGGACTGACGGGACGTTAGACAACTCGATAATTTGCAGCAGTGTCCACTGGAGCGAGTCTGCAGCGCCGAGTACTGACCGGGCCACGCCGTCAGACTCGGCAGGGTCCAACCAACCTCTCCATCTTTGGAAGCCCATGTGCCACTTGAGAGATGGACGAACCAGGGTGTTTCGCACCAAATCCTTGGTCCATACTTGCGGTGCGACCTCTACCTGAGCCTGTGCTGGGTTTATGATTTCAAAGGAAAAGGAAAAGGGCTGTTTTGCTGCAACGTCTGCCGCCAGCTCTACCTTGAGAAAGCCACCCTCCTGCTGCCATGCGCCCACACTCTTCATAACGTTGTCGCTGCTACGAATCGCGAGGCTGTCATCATCTGCCGACTTGCTGCCCACGAGGTCAGCTATCGTAATCACGGTGTCTTGGAACATGCTGATGCTGGCAGATAACGAAATGGTGATAGTGCTTCTCTCCGCTGGTACATTCGAGCTCTCGGATATGATTGTGCTCAAGAACTTCGCTGCTTCCGAGCCGACAAGAACTGCACCCGTCAAGCGGGCCTCGGCCAGTTCAAACTTGTCCGTGGACGTCTGGTTTCCCGACGCAGATACGTAGATTTCAGCGTTGCCGCTGATGATGTCAAGATTAGTGACTTGAAAGGAAATTGAAAGGTCAGTGTAAGTAGGGAACGTGCTCTGCAAGACCATGACCAGCGTCGCCGGTTGGTACACTTCGCCGACTACGTCCCACCCGGACACGACTTTTTGCATCCACGTGGCCTCCTTGATGTACGCGGAGTCGGGTCCAAGGATGGGGATCGGACCTACATCATTCTTTGCGCCGGAGATGCCGCTGATGGTGATCTGAGTGCCTGGCGGCAGGGATGCGTCAACCGCAAGAGTCACACTGAGCGTGTTCAAGCAGCTTCGAGCTGCGCATGATTCAGCGATCGTGTGCTTGATCCAGAAGCTCGCACTCTCCGCCCGAAAGATGTCAGTGGGGAAGAAAAAGGGCTGTGCGATGTGCCATTGCGATTCGACTGACGGTTGGATGCCCAGCGGCTGACCATTAGGAGGGTTGCGGACTGTGAACTCGACCGTCATGGTTTGCCCCGAGGCCTTCCATCGGAATTCTGTCTTAGCCACGGAGAGAACCAGCTGGCCGGGATCTTGTCGCCACGTGGCGTTGTTTCCGAAAAGAGGTGCATCCTGACCCCTCAGGCTCACGAAGCCATCCGTTGTCAACGACCCGAGCAGTCCGGTCAATGTTATCTGGGCACCCGCTCCAACGTTAAAATCGACGCTGAATTCGAGCTTGATCGGATTCTCAGATCCCTGAACTTTTGCAGTCTCATACAGGAATGCTGACAAGACTCTGCCCGTGACGCGAGCCGACAGCGCGCTTCCAGACATGATGCGTTGGGGGATGAGCACTCTCTGGTTAGCTCCCGGAGGGCTCTTGACCTGCACCTCTGGGATCATCCCGTCCTTTGGGAGCAACGGGTTCTGGAGGTGAATAAGTATTCTAAGCAACTCGCCCTTGCCGATCAACGATCCCGCGACCAATTCCAATTCTCCCAAGGCCACATTCCACTTGGACTCCCACTCGGTTCGCACCTCGGTGCCATCAAGCGGCCCCGAGCCGTGTATTGCCACAGCGCCATCGCTGGACAGAACCGAAGATGAAGAACCCAGCAAACGGCTGATCTCAATCACAGATCCCTGGCCAACATCCACGTTGGCCTGCAGAACCATCAAGATATCCGCTTCCACCACAGGCTCCTGCGAACTCTCAGCGACCGCCGCAATGCTGAAGGCAGGGGTTTCAGTTGGTCCCAACACCGAGTTTACCATTGGAGTCCACGGAAAATGCACATGTGGGCCGGAGGCAGCAATAAACGCGCTCTGCTCCGGTGCAGTGGTGTTGGGATTAAGGAGCATGAAGTCCACAGAGATTGGTGTGCTCACTGGCAGGTGGCACTGCAGGATGAAGCTGAGCGTGCCCGGCTCCGCGCGCCACTCAGCAAAGGCTTGAACGCTGTTTGGGCTGCAGGCAGCACTGTGAACCGTGACCGGCAGGAAGAGCTCGTCCGGGTTCTGAGCGCCTTGCAGGCCCGTGATAGCAATGCGCGAGCCATAAGGCAGAGGGCTATTGCCTTGAAACGATGCGCGTATGCTGTTCCACTGGCCCGCCATGGTGTCTGACTCAGTCAGGACCGCCAACTTGAGGCTCGGCGCAGTCCTTCCGCCCAGCACTGCGTTCTGTAGCGTCGCAGAAAGTCGAGGGCCAGTCGTATCGGGCAACGCGGGCTCGTCGACTTGAACGTTCACCTTCCGTGGCTCCTGGGCAAAAATCGGATTGACCAAGGTGAAGGCGAATTGCAGCACCTCCTCGCTTCTGATGTGCTGGGCCGCGGTGAGGCGAAGCGTACCGGTCTCTTGAATCCACACCGCCTGCGAGATTTCGAGATCCGTCTCGACGTGCATTTGCTCGGTATCAGCTGTGCCAGAGCCAGTGAGGCCCGTGATATCGATGACCGAGTTGAGAGGCAGCGCAAAGTTGCAGCTAAACACCACTGTGATTTCATTGTGCGCTGTCTGCACGTCAGACGTTTCCAAGACCATGACCTCCGCGTGTATTTGTGGCGCTGCGTTAGACACAAGCAGGGCATGGAAAGAGGTACGCGTCCCCATGACATGTGAGCCCTCTGACAGCGTCAAACGGGGGAAGCTAGGCTTTTGCTGCGCCGCCGCATTTTGCAGCACAAATCGAAACGATACGCGCCGTGTCGGGGGCACGGAGGCGACAGTTTGCACTTGCAGTGTGCCCTCCTTTTGATTCCATACGCCCGTGGAGGAAAAGAAGTGTTGGGACGGAGGGCTCGGGTTGCAAACCAGGTACTGTACCTCGCTCAGCTCCAGTTCGCTGCATTCCACGTTTTCGATTTGCATCTGCCGGTAATCTGGCATGCTCGAGCCCAGCAGGAAGCTCACGCTCACATTGGTGCCTGCGACGATCCTGGTGCTGACCATGAAGGAGACGGTAATCGAAGACAACGACAGCGCGGTGCTCGTGTCCTCCTGAGCCTTGAAAAATGTGATACGACCCTTTTCGGTCGCCTGCAGGGCTTTTTCATAGGTGTACGCGTATTCGAGCGTCACGGTCGCGTCGAGAGGGCTCGTACCGCAAGCGTTGTCTTCGACAAATGTTGAAACGCCGACCACCACCACAAAGGTGGCGGGGGCTATGCAGGGTGTCTGACCAGAGCACAGGATGGGCATGACGTCCAACCTTTGCAAAGCGCGCCGAGAGGCCTGGCAATCTTGTGCACACCCCTCCTAGGGACCTGTGTCAAAGGCTCCGGCGGGCAACGACTCCGCGCACAGGTAATCCTCGCATATGCCAGTGTCAACATCGCAGCACTTGCTTGCTGCTCGGTTCCACGCAAGCGGGGGGGCGCAGGTGGGTGCGACGCAGATGCCAATTCTCTCCACGAACTTTCCCATGTGACTGAAATCCGTGCAAGCAACGTCAACGGACAAGAAAGCCTGGGTCATCACGGCCGAGGGAGCCAGGTACCTGCACTCTGCATCGA
>Ga0115006_10002388_pt1 | contig 12327 bp, 13 predicted proteins | sample ArcOceMetagenome_3_FD_88943 | JGI IMG/M metagenome (GOLD analysis project Ga0115006, IMG submission 88943) | Marine eukaryotic phytoplankton communities from Arctic Ocean - Arctic Ocean- Svalbard ARC20M Metagenome | ecosystem: Environmental > Aquatic > Marine > Oceanic | place: Arctic Ocean...
CTACAAGTAGATCTAAATGTACACGTAGCTAGCTAGATTTACCGATACTATTATCGATTTAGGAATGCTATGACCATTAGCTCTACTTAGTGCATAATCTCATTCAAAACAGATAAAGTGTATCGACGAGGAGGTGCTGATGCTGTTCGCCGTCCTTGCATTCGCCGCCGGCGACGATGACCTGATGGATGAGGGACGACGCCCTTTCCAACAGGGTGGAAAGCTTGCCAAACGTGGTTGACGCCATCATGGCTCGGTGCTTGGCATCTCTGGTGGCACGGAGGATATTCCGATACTCTTCGCGGAATGCCTGTAGCTCCTCTGGCGAGTAGTACAGGTCAGACTTCTCCTTCTCCTCCGTCTTGGGTCTAGTCCACATGTGGGAAACGGGAAGGTCCGAGAATGATACAGATTTGCCATCTTTGGAGGCATGGGTGGTGCTGCTTCTCCTTGGGGAGTCGCCGTAGGAACAGTCTCGTTCTCTCTTGTATCCAGGCCAGGAGGCCGATGAGAAGGAAAAGTCATCGGTGCTCGTAACGCTGTTGGGAGATGAAGGGCGATCGTCGCCATCGATGCTGCTGTCTTCACATTCGGGCTCCATATCCAATCCAAGCTCGAGATCTCGAATGGAAGGGATCAAGTCATCCGAAGTATTGGGGGAAACGACGTGGTCATTTACCTCCATCGTCGTGGCAGTGGAGGTGGCGAAGGCGAACTTGGTGGTGGTGTCGGCGGCGGGGTCATCTGGTGCTACAATGACGGTCAAAGGAGGTTGCATGACGTAGATATGCTGAGGAGGACACATGGCTGCGCGTGGATATAGTAGAGTTGAATGAGTTGTTCTGCCAGAATGAGGCCATGGGAAGGTGGGGTCTTTCTGCTGGCGGTCTGCCGCGCGCCGGTCTCTTCTGAAGCATTCGAAGGTCCGGGGGTCATCTGTCATCCTCCGGGTTACTGGATGGTCATTTTTGGGCCGGCCGCGGTGTGGGTGGTGGTTCGATGGGGACGTCTGGTGTAGAATGAATCTACCTACACTACACGTATTAGAGTCTACATACGTACGTGTAGATCTGCAGATCTAACATAAATTCTGAATTAGATCTACTAGAAGTCTACGTAACTAGATCACATCTCTTCTAAATCTAGGAATCCTACCACCAGATTACGGTATCGGTAGATTTTACTAGCCAGCCAATCTGACTCCATCGAATGAATTGCAGAATCATCAATCGAATCAATCGTCAACCGGCCACCCTCCCAGGTCAAACATGGGGACGTGATGGTACCGGAATTGATCTGGGGATGGGATTGAGTCGGTCTTATCATCACCATCGCTGTCGTCCTTGGCTGGAATCTTCCTACTGAGCTCCCCACATACCAGGGCTAATCGACGTTCGAGTGTCTTTCCTGAAGGCATTTGATTTGCCTGAAGACGAATCCAGTCATCAATATCCGCACTGGACGAGGACTCGAGCAGCTCTGCTGGCAAACTCGGCGGCTTGCCGTCCCTGCCATCCACGAAGACGGACCGAACATGCTTCTGCAAGGCATCTTTCTCGAAGCACGGCGTTTGGCGGAGGTTTTCCAACGCCTTCTCAACGGTGATGGAGGCGAGGCCTTGAGTGGCTACGTGAAACAACAGCCCAAGGTCGTGAATCCAAGGACACCACCAGATCGGGAGTCCGTCCAAACACGCTCTCAACAACGGACTTGATAGGGTTGAAAGAATTTGGTCGATGGACACACCACCTCCCGCTACATGGTGAACAGCTCGAACAAGACGAACTCGTCTCAGTATCGTGGCAGCATGACGAATGGCAACCTCCGAATGCATCTTAAGGGGCAATCTGGGGTCGGGTATCGGGCTGCGCTTCCCACGGCCGTCATCAAACCGAAAAATTTCTTTGGATGACAGGATGCTTTCGCCCTCCACGCAGAGACGAAGGCAATGCGGTAGGAGCGCTTCGTCGAAGTACTTCTGAATCGCACAAGCTTCATTCGGGGGAACAGCGAGCTCATTGCCGGCGTGCCGAGATGCCTGACTTATGAAGGAGTTGGTATTGTAAAGAGCTCTCACGGGAGGGACACCGCCTTCCTCTATCGGTACCTTGGATTCAGATTTGACAGCATCGTAAATGTCTTGCGAGATTTGCTTTGGTGCGTCATTTCCAGTATGGGGCGAGCCACAGATGAGCAATGCAACGCAGAGACCCGCCCTACCTTTCGTATTATCCAAAAGTTGCGGTGGTATAGGGTACACGCAGCTGTTTTGTTTCTCCTTCTCCTCAGCCTCTGCAGCAGCAGCAGAAGCAGCACCGGCATTATTCGGAGGATTGATCGCATCGGCCGTAGTCGCGGCGGTAGGAGGATCTTCTTCGGCGGTGGCCGTTCCGTTAGGGCTCGTCAGGGAAATGGTGGAAGCTTCTGCCTCGGCTCCTTGCGCTTCTTCGGAGATATTGTTAGATGGTGAGTCGGCTCCTTTCTGCTTCTCGCCAGGTGAAGGTGCTTTCTTCTTCTTGGCGGCCAGCTTCTCTTTCGCTCGTTTTTCTTCTTCCAACTTCGCCTCGCAGCTTGCATCGACCACTGATGGGTCGGCGTGGACTAGAGCGCAGATACCAAAGCGAGTGAGGTAGAGGGGAACACAGGGACCACGCAAATAGCGCGTTGAGTCGGCTCCTGTTGCAAGCGATGCAATGTCGGAGGACGCCGCGCCAAGGCCATAATCAGAGTGATCAATAAGATTCTTGTGGTGAGACCCGCATAGCGAACCTCTGAACGATGTGGCGATGGCGGTGGCAATGTCATTCCCAATGCTGGCAGCGACGACCTCTGCGTTCGCGGCAATGTGGGGGGCGGCAGCTTTCGCTACCAAGCTATCCTCTTTGTCTCTGGGCGTCTCTCGCTTCCCACCCTTCCAACTGCGGCAGGCAGAGCACCTCTTCTTATCATGCGTATTCTCTCGGTCACAGAGATGGCACCGCCATGGTGCCGCCGTTGCCTCCAGCATTCTCTTCGGAGCCCCAGTTTTGCTCTCATTATTGTTGGTTGCCGAAGTACCTGGTGCAGGCAAACTGCCCGCATCGTCGGTAGAAATTCCAGCGCTCGACGATCCATCGATGGAGTCAATGAGGTAGCGTAGATGAGCATCCAGAACGACAGCGTCAGGCAAAGGCAGACAACAATGTTCAGGGCAGCCACGAGCCCTCTTATCGAGCGCAAAGATGACATCGGCGGGGTTGATGGAGCCGTTGGGAATCTTCCGTGCATGGATGGCGATGGATTTTTCCCCAATTGAGCGGACTACAGAGCTGGAAAGCCTGCGAAGAGTGACAGTGTCCGAATCATTTTTGGGCTTGACCTTTTGTAAAGCGGTAGACTCCGGCGTTTTAGGCTTCGTTTCGTCATTAGATGACTGCCCTTTCGTACCTTCCGCTGCTGCCATTGACGTTTTCCCCGGCGTCGATACAGGCATGCCGCCGCTATCACTGGCATCGCTGTTGGTTTTGCTCTTGGCGCTGTCCTCGGCCTTGCACTTACCCTTGCCAGCGGCAGCAATAACTGCAGCGACGGCCTCGTGAGACTCAATCTGTTGTTTGCGCTTCGATGTTTTCAACGCGTGGACGTAGACAGACTTGGCGGTCTTCGTGGCTTGGTGAAAACAGATGTGCGCAAGAGCGGAGCCGGGGTCCGATGATATAAACGACGTTATCCGACGTGCGAAGGGGAGTTCCTCGTCGTTGCGCATCGCTTCGTAGTTACCCAAACCGTGGACAAATGTACCAATGATGAGGGCGATATCGCAACTGCGATCCCACCAAGGAGCGACTGCCGATTGGACAAAAAGTCGGGGCTGAGATGACGATGCGCAAGAAAGGTAGGTGCCGATGGCGAGAGTAAGCTCTTCGGTCGAAACAAAGCGCGCCTTTAAATCCAAATCAAGAGTCGACACATCTTGACCAGGGCATCCTCGTCTTCCTAATTCTTCACTTCCCAGATCTGCAGAAGTCCGGAACAAGAAGGATGGGTGAGAAGATACATGTGAATAACAATGGCAGAGAGTGACGATTGCTCAATGTCGCAACAAAACAGAAAAAACTTGATAGGGCTGGTTACCAACTCACCTGACAGGATGTCATCAAGAGCTGCCCCGACAATGGCGTTTACTCGGGATAAAAAGGCGAAACGCCGCAGAGCTCGGAGAGCAGGCCCGGTTCGAAGCACAGCGATGTACTCTGGTTCGGCAAGAACCACCGGCATTCTCAAGAATCGCGCCTTCCCTTCCACCTCTTCCAGCATGGACAAAGACGACTTCATCGCATTCAGCATCCAATCCCCGTCAGTTGGTCCGTAATGGCTGAAGACAGAGCCCACCGTGGACTGGAGATTTGCTCCCAATGAAGTTAAGGAGCCGCCGGTGAGAGAAATCGATGCTTGTAATCCGAGTTGGTACAAGTATGCGCGGACGAATACCTCAATATCCTGTAGAGGGAGGCTAGTTAGAGCGCTCTCGTGTCTGATTTTGGAGAAGCGGCCGAAGCCAAAGCGAAGGGCGGCGCTTGTTGCTCTGTTGCGCTGGGGTACTTCCCATGCTTGCCGAATTCGTTCAATAACAGGATCTTCTGCTTCAGCACGACGTAGAGCCATCTTTCGCTCCTCCTTTCTCGCCTTTTTCGTGTTGCGAGGGGGGAACATTACTACGTCTGCTTTCCCCACATGATCCGTGCGGCCGCTACTTCGGGATGAGAGGTGGTTACCAAGCTGCCCCTCCGTCTTCGCCTTCTTCTTTTTCTTCTTCTTGCTCTTTCTCTCCTTGACTTCGAGGGCTACCCGCTCCTTTTCTTCGTCTTGTTCTCTCTTACGCTTTGTTCTTCGGTCCTCTTTCTCCCACCGCTCGAGGTATTTTGTGAGACCTGGGGTGGTATAAAATGGAAATAAAATTAATGCGTACAAAGGTAAGCACCACGAGAGTGGAAGTCAGACCGAGAGATCGAAAGAGAGAGAGAGAGAGGCAGGATGCACAAATAGGACAAGAATAAATAAAGCTTCGGCAATACTCACGTCGAATCTCCTTTTCTTCGTCCTCCTCTCGTTCGAGCTCGGCCAGCTTCTCTTGCTTTTTCAATTCAGTCTCTTTATCGACGGCGTACGGATCGTACTGCTGAACCTGCTTCCGATGCCGTTTGCCATCGGTCATTAGTTGCGCCAATTTGTCGGACTCAGGATCAGGAGGCGGCTGCAGTCCAACGGCCTTCTCCCAGAAATTCGGGTCGTCCAGGTCGACGTCCTTCCCCTCACCCTCACCAGAAGCGACGAAACTGGCCTTGCTGAAACTTCCCAACCCACTGCTGAGAGAGGAATTTCCTGTTCCGTACGTAATCTTTTTCGCGCTACGCTCGAGCAACTTGTCGATGTCGGTCTCCTCCATGAACATCTTCGCTTCCTCGTCATCATCATCGCGAAAGACATCATATGCGCCCTTCTTCAAGAGCGTGTCAATTTCTTGGGCCTGCTCCTTCGAAGACCGCTTGGACCTCCCCTTCTCATCCGTAGCCCTTTGTTGTGCAAGTACTGCGCGGTCCAGTCCGAGCTTCATACTGGCAGAATTAAACATGTGCATCTCATAGGTTTTCTGCGCGGGAAATGAGAACAGAACAGAAGGAATGCCAAACAAGGGATGAGAATCGGAAAAAACAGAAAAGGTGATGCCGATGAGAATTAAAAAAAAGCGTAATCAACATACCGAAGTCAAAAGTCGGTACACACTAACTGCCCGAGTCTGTCCAATGCGATGGGCACGGGCCATAGCTTGAAGATCATTCTACGAAGTACGGAGATATAAACGACGGGCAAGAAGCAAAGGTTGCGGAAGGGAAAAATAAAAGTAAAAATATCATTGAGATCGACAGCTATGGGTATGCTAAGAGACATGCATGATCCAAAGTAGGGATTCCTTAAAGTGATGAAAGATAACTCACCTGCGGATTCCAATCGCTGTCAAAGATGATCACGGTATCCGCCGAAACAAGGTTGAGACCCAATCCACCTGCTCTTGTACTCAAGAGCATGACAAAGCGATCAAAGGATGGCTTGTTGAATCGATCAACGGCAGCACTTCGCATGGAAGCCGATCGCGACCCGTCAAGCCGTTCAAACTTGTAGTCTCTCAAGTGCAACAAATCCTCGAGGAGGTCTAAGACACGGACCATTTGGCTAAAGATCAGTACCTTGTGACCTCCCGAGTGGAGCTTCGGGAGAAGTTTGTCCAGAAGCACCATCTTTCCAGAAGACTTGATGAGCTGTTCACCAGTGAGCTGTTTCCAACTCTTCTTGGGCGAAGTCTGAGGCTTGGCCGAGAGTTCGGCGTCAGTGGAAGCTTGCTCTCTTTCCTTGGCTGCCGTAGCACTCGCGTCAGCCAAAATGCGCTCCTCTGCACCGCCAATAAGGAAGGGGTGGTTGCATACTTTGCGAAGCTCCATCGCCGCATTCATAAGTGACGGAGCGTTCTTAGATTTCACCCCTTTGAAGAGGAAGGTGGTATTCTTCTCGTAGATAGCCTTGTAGTAGGTTTTCTGTATGGGCGTTAACGTCACTTCAAGAATTGTCTCTTCTTTCGGAGGGAGAGACTTCTCAACATCCTCCTTCACGCGGCGAAGTAGGTACGGCTTCAGGACCTTGTGCAGATCGGCGACCTGCTCTTGGGAAGTGAGCTGACCAAACTGATTGGTAAATGCTTCCTTGGAAGCAAAATTGACCGGGTCGGCAAAATGAAGGAGCGCCCATAGCTCTTCCGTTGAATTTTGGAGCGGAGTGCCCGTCAGCAAGAGGCAAAATTCCCTATTGAAGAAGCAGAGAAAAACGAGAAATACATGAGGACAATGCGCGAAATGACACCGTCGCATGCGCGAGACAAATGGTCGACAAGAAATCTCCTGCCAAGAGTGAACTTACCTCGGGACACCACCAAGATCCCGGAATAAACGAGATGTGGCATTTTTGAGTCGATGTGCCTCATCGACAATTAGAGCTTTCCAATTTATTCTTGACAAGACGGCGACATCTTTCATGGCGACTTCATACGTTGTTACCACAACATGACACTTGGTGACGTTCTGCCGCTTCAATTTGGACGCATCGGCTTTTGGCACAAATTGATCGGTGTAGTAGAGCTCCTGCTTGACCAAGAAATCTCTGGCATCAGCACTGCCGTGGTAAAGGATAACGTTCATATCCGGCGCCCATATTGCCGCCTCCGACTGCCACTGGGCGACAAGCGACAAGGGAGCAACAATCAGGAACGGACCGCGTACTTGCGTCTTTGACATATTCATAAGCCTATCTAAGAAGGTCATCGACTGGATTGTCTGCGAGAGTCAGAAATAAAGACAACGAAAAAGCGGTGAGTGTAAACATACAAAGCATGGTGACAGTGGTGTCCAACCATTCCATGTACATGTAGATCGAGGACATATATTGTTCCGTGATTCACCTTGCCGAGACCCATCTCATCGGCCAAAATGCAAGAGCGTTTGTTGAACCAATTCCATAGCAGCCAATTGACTCCCTCGAGCTGATAGCTCCGGAGCTTGAGGGGATTCTCCGCTGATACGTCTTCTACCTCAGAACATTTACCGGTCGGCTTGCCATCGTCATCGAGCTGTGAAATTCTTTTCTTTCGGGAAGGAATGCCAAAGATCGGCGATTCTCTCAACTTCTTAAAGTCTCGTAGCAGAGGATGTTTTTTCTCTGTAATCTTCTCAGGCGGTTGCTGTCGCAGCCAGAAGTCCTCGGCCTGTTCAACTCCGTCGCTCTTGATATGAAGCCAATATTCCCAGGTCAGATCGGACAGCGGCAGGCCTTTGAATTTGACGACATATCTTACATAATCTGCAAAATTGAATAACGCAATTAGATAAAGGGCGGGAAGGATGCAAAGTAAGTATGAGCGTTCGCAAGAGAATCCTCCTTGGCAACGGAACTTTATAAAAAAAGGGACAAACATGCAAGTACAATATACCTTCTGGGTCCCAGGAGTCGTCACTCTCATTTCCATTTGCGCCACTTCCGTCCTCGACATCTTTTTTCTTGTCGCAGCTACCGCCTTGGACAGAACGACCTGGCACAGGAGTGGTAGCACCACTGCGTCTGCCTTCAGATTTGCCATCATCACTCTTCTCAGCTTCGAGAGCATCCCGCTCCGCCGCCAAAGCAATCAGGGCTCGCTGCTTGGGAAAGACACCCATGTTCATCTCACTTTCATCACACGCCAAAATACGCTCTATTTCGACAAAGTCGGTGGGAAAACATTCTTCCTCCTCGGTGGGTGCATACTTGTCCTCTCGTTCGATCTCACGGGCGTGAGATCCGTGGCCATGCTCATGGAAAGCGCGACGTTCCTTCTCCAAAACCGCCTTCCAGTTCCAACCAGAGGATACTTCCTGGTTTTGCATGTACTTCCTGATCTTTGTCTTGGCCGTGGTTTTTGTTGGATCCATCGCCTCCAAGTCGCTGATTCGTTCCCACGAGCAGTGCAGGTATGATCTGCCCCGCCACTTGACCAGGACCACCTCTTCTCGCTCGGTCTTACTTCGACGGGCGACGAACTTGTAGGGAGGGGCGCCGCCATTGCGACAAGCCCTCTGATTTTTCTTGACTGCGGCAATCTTGACAACTTCAGGACATTGTGGTGGGTTGATACGCGATATCTCCATACGCGCTTTGGGATCGGAGATGGTTTCGACAATAGCGGTAGCACTCCACTTGGTTGCCTTTTCAGGCAAGATTGTAGCATCAGGCTTTTCTTCTACGGCAGGTACAACCGCGCTAACGGCAACGGTGGCGCCAGAATCATTAGTTGCGGGTGCCATTGTCGATGCTCCAGCTGGTGGTGCAACAGTTTTCTCCACTTCCAGTGTGCGCACTGGGCGTGTCTTCCACCCGAGAATCTTGTCGACGACAAACACGTGCAAGACACATTCGCGAGAGTACCACAAGCTCGACAGGGTCCCGGGGGGCGGGGCCTCGACTTGGTTGATGTCGATAATATCCTCAGAGGGATCAATCTCCTCCGGCGGGAGAAGAAATTCCTCGTCGTTGATCTCATCGACGTAGTCGTCCTCGAACCGTTTCGCGACCTTCCGCTGCGACCTTTTTGACGTAGCAGCAGCCTTCCGGGTGGTGCCCCCTGCTGAGCTATGACCGGAATCAGCATCGCCGAGGTCATCTTCATCCTTTTCAGCATAAGAAGAAAGCTTCCGCTTGGGCATACGGGTGGACGTGCGGTTTTTCGTTGCAAAGTAATCGGCGTCCGCCTGGGCCGCTGCCGCAGCTGTGCTACTCGGAGTAGGGGCATTGGCACGGGTTGGCAGCGCCAATTTCCTTCGACTCAGACCCTTTGCTTTCCCGGAGATGCCACCCTTGTCGAGAGACAGGGTCGACAACTTCATCTTCACCTTGAGTGGAGATTCGCCTTCCACTGAAATCGAAAGTTCAGCGGTCCCAGAGCAAGCCTTCTGCTGTGGGCTGGACTTCCCGCGGGCCGAGATAGCAGGTAGGCCTATGTCGCCAGTGTCACGAGACTGCGTCCCATTTCCAGCAGGAGAAGAGGATGAGACGATAGGACGAGTCTCGCCGTTGGGGTCTCCTTTCCCTTCGACGCCCTCCATCGTTTACAAGGTGTTGTTGTGTCCCCGGCCTCGGGCTGTTCTGGTGTGGCAGAGGAATAATCGAATGATTGAATCGAATCGAAAGATTGTGAGGGAGACTTTCAGTTGTTGATCGCCAGATAAACATTACAGGGAGCGATGCGAGGCCCGCGACCCAGACACTCCCACACAACACTCACCTCTTGTGTTTGGGCCACACGTGCCACACGGCTTTGCGCGATTCAGCAAGAGCCGCGCCGGTAACTCTGGCTGCTGCTGCGTAGTACAGCGGCGCGCGGGGGCGGGAGAGGATCGAGGGCCCAGATTACCCCTAACAGGCGGTGTCCTGGGCAGATTTTTCCCTCGGCCGACGTAGCTTCCACGTTCCGCCTGCACCGATACGATGCGTTCGCGAAGCAGCGGCCTCTGACGCGCCGCAGTTTTGTGTGGTCGCCGTTCGCCGTCATACTGCAAGGCGCCGCGCCGGCGCTCCGTTTGCCCCCGCCATGAGCTTCCTGTGTGAATTGACCAGATTTCGCAGATATATAGTCGAGTGAGTCTCCTTTTAGTCGAGTGAGTCAAGATGTCATGGCCGGCCAGCAGCAGAAGAGATAACGAACGTAGACTCCACATGCCACATAAATGTTGATGGATCTAATTGATCTAACATGCGGTAGATCTAGATCTAATTATATAAACAGTCAATGCAGGCAGAAAAGGTCGCTGCACAAACTACGTAGAAAAACCAATCAACCTCCTTCCTGACCGAATTGGGAGGTCCACTCTTCGAATCGCTTCAACTCCTCATTCGACACAGTACTAAAAGCGTGGCCCATCACCTTGCGGAAGTCTCCAATTGTTACAGGGGGAGCTTCCAAATTTTCCGGCGGGACTTCCCACAGTGTCAGGCGCTGAGCGCCACAAAGCTCGCAAGTGTAATCTTGATCTGGTGAATCCGTGCTTAGCTTGGGCGGACAACGATGGCAATTCGGAAAGTTTTGACAGGGGACGTAATTGCCACTTTCCTCCACAATGAATTGCCGAGCTTGAACGCACCGACGCAACGGCTCCATCAAAGCCTCCTTGGTCATGACTTCCAAATCCGAACCGCTCGCCCCATTCGTATCTTTTCCCAACTCTTCGTAATCCATATCGCTCAAGTTATTGGGAGTGTCGTCCACATTCAATTTCAACATGGAAGTTCGTGCAGCGGCGCTAGGAAGAGGAAGGTGTATCCGCTTCTCAAAACGACGTCGAATCGCCGCATCGAGGTCCCACGGCACGTTGGTAGCCCCGAGGACCAAGACACCTCCCTCAACCTTGCCTACGCCATCCATCTGCACGAGAAACTCAGTTTTCACACGTCTAGACGAATCATTCTCCCCCTCAGAGCGTGACCCACAGAGGGAATCGACTTCATCGATGAAGATGATGCTTCGCCCAGCGCTATTGCTTTCTCTTGCCATCTCAAAGAGATTTCTCACCAATCTCTCGCTCTCACCCTGCCATTTGCTGATCAAATCTGCCGACGAAACCGAAAAGAATGTTGCATCGGATTCCGTCGCCACAGCCTTGGCTAATAGGGATTTGCCCTGAGAACCAGAGTAGGATGGGATCAAAGGATTTGGAGATTTCAAGATGATAAATGAGCATAAAATTTTATATAATCACTGCGAACACTCTCGGAAGAGGGGAAATACATGTATGTATCACAAGGACACATGTGTGATGTCACTTACAGTTCCCTGAGAAACAAAGTGTGGGATGAAGGAACAAAGGAATGGAGACGATGAATGAGTAGAAATTCTTATTAAAATAAACAACCACTTTGATCGCACGAAGAAAGGAATAGAGAGACATCTGTGGGCATACATGCAATCACTTTACTTACAGGCGGGCCGTATAAGAGTAGACCCTTGAATGGACGTCGTTCTCCTGTGAATAACTGAGGAAACTTCACTGGCATAATCACCGCTTCCTTCAAGGACTCCTTGGCACCGTCGAGACCAGCTACGTCGTCCCATTTCACATTTGGCTTCTCGGACACGACGACACTATCGAGCGCACCCCTTAACTTCTTGTCATCTTCGCTCAATTCCTTGTCGTTGTTCGTACACGTATCTTCGTCATCCTTCTTCTTATCGTCTTCATCGGTCTTTCCACTTCCGTTTTCCTTTCCCTCTCCCTTCCCGCCACCGGTAGGGGAAGCGCCACCACCTGTTCGATCTTTTAGTTCCTCGGCTCGCTTCAGCCACCCATCACATCGCTCCATAAGTAACTTCCGAGACGACTCGTTCTTTTCATACTTGATGGCCATTGCGACTCGCCCAACGCCGTCTTGGTATAACTTCAGGGCATTTTCATAATCGCCCTTCTCATCTGCTGCAACAGCGGCCTTGATGTAGGTGACCCCCTGATCGACGAAGCTGTTGTTTGCCACCATCGTGCATGCATGCTAATAATTAATTAATTGATGCTCTATCTTTTGAAGGAAGATCGCATGCGCATAATGCATAATACCGGTACGTGTGACACCTCCATGTGCTTCCGGGTCCTTCAAGCGTCGATAGATAGCATAGCATACATGTACTACGTAGGATTCCTAGATCTAGATCTAGTAGATCTCTAGCGATGTCGGATGTCGATGTTGTCATCAATCTGGCAGTTACGAGTACGGTAGATCTAC
>Ga0115006_10002389_pt1 | contig 12320 bp, 10 predicted proteins | sample ArcOceMetagenome_3_FD_88943 | JGI IMG/M metagenome (GOLD analysis project Ga0115006, IMG submission 88943) | Marine eukaryotic phytoplankton communities from Arctic Ocean - Arctic Ocean- Svalbard ARC20M Metagenome | ecosystem: Environmental > Aquatic > Marine > Oceanic | place: Arctic Ocean...
GCATTCGCGAGCAGTCACGAGCAGTGGGGAGCAGTGGGGAGCAGTGGGGAGCAGGGGGGAGCAGTCAGGAGCAGTGGGGAGCAGTCACGAGCAGTGGGGAGCAGTCAGGAGCAGTCGGGAGCAGTGGGGAGCAGTCAGGAGCAGTGGGGAGCAGTGGGGAGCAGTGGGGGGCAGATGCTCTGGGTCAGCCATGGTGTGCGAGGCACCTGAGGGATCGATGTCAGGGTCGATCGTGAATGTATAATAGCCCCATGTCAGCGCTCTAAGCGAAAGCTGGTTCGGCTGTGAGCCGAACTCTATCGCCGTTTCAGAGAACTCGAGGAGGACAACCTGAAAGCTGATAGGATACGTGTGGCCAATTACTGAGAGATACCAGTCTCCCCTTGCCCACAACGTAGGAGGGTGATCAATGATGCAGTCCTGACAATTTTTCTGCATCAAGTTCTGCCCGAAAATGGCATCTGAGTCCAAGTCAGTTGAAGGGTAGTTTCCTTTCTTCAAAGTAGTTGTCATTGACCCTTGAGTATTGCCGGTAGATGAAACCCTAATTTGAAAGCCAGACGTTGAATCAATGCGGAATCTGTAGTAGGCGTAATGCCCAGGGGTTAAACTGCCAGTCGTGACAGAGTTGGCGGTGATAAAGGTGTCCTTGTATTTGTTGACGATTATCGTGTGAAACGAATCGTCTTCAAATCCATACACGGCGATATAGTACAAGCCGATTTTTGCATCTTGTGGAGGAACATGAATGCGGCAGTTCCGACAATATATGGACGACCGGGCATCAGGATATTCGTAGCGAATGCCAGCTGTCATGTCTGGCTCTTGAATATCGGCAAAAATAGCCTCGTGTCGCATGTAAGTCCAAGGCTCACCCGCATTGGCGTCCGTTTTCTGCACTTCTACGTTGAAGCCCATGCCGGAACGATCAAAGTATACGCGGTAGTATGTCCACCGTGTCACCGTTACAAGACCATCTGTGAGAACATCTGGAACTATTTGCTGTTGTTGCGGGTATATTGTGAGTGGAAATGGGCTCCCGTACAGATTGTTGCCGTCTACCGTCACCGATACGCGGTAGTCAGCCGATAGTGATGCCAAAACCGAAACCCTGTACATTCCATCTGCGCATGATTTGACCTGACCGTAGAAGTCGCCGATGGGCTGCGCCACGTAACCACTTCTGGTGGATTGGGTGATGCCAGGACCAGGAACACCATTGATAGGGACACCACCAACGTCTGCAAACTCCACCAAATTGGTCACCCGGAAATAGTCAGCAGCCTGCATTACAGGCACAGCGTGCACTGAAATTGATTCCGCACATGATGTAGCATTATTGAAAAAACGGTCCTTCGCTTGGATAGTCAGCCAGGTGTCCTGATTCGCCATGCAGTCGATTTCCTGCGTACACTTGGTGACTGGTCCGCTTCCCCTATAATTGTTAATGACACGTACATCGGGAGCCACGAAGAACCTTCTCGGACTCTCTGCCACTGGCCTCGGATTCGTGGTGTCAGTGTAAATCCATACCTTGTAATTCCCGCTCACCGTAAGCATAAACGTGAAGACGTAACCATCATCCATACACCGCCCGGCATAGTCTGAGTAACGTGTTGACGCATAAAGCCCCGAGTCAACATCGGATTTTCGCACGTTGCCGGGCGCGAGCTGCATTGGAGGTAGGGTGGTCGTATATGTCATGTTGTCGAGGTCGAATCTCACCACCGGATTGTACCGCTCACTGTCCGAGAAGCACCAGGACAACAAATAGCACATTCGTTGTTACGGTTGATGGAAATGATCGACAGAGCACAGCAAACCAACAAAAAAGATCTAGCCGTAAGAAACGCCGCAGCAATAAAGATTCCGACCAGAACAGAAAAGAGACAAGAATGGCTGAGCATCGTACCTGACAGGTGGGCTTCCATACTTACGGCCACACACTGGGAAGTTTGCAGTAAAGAGCGCATAGTATCGGACGCCGACGTCGGCACGTTGAAACTGCGTCATCATCCCCGGCACGGAGATAATTGGAATGTAGAACTCAGAAGCCAAGACCTCAAGACGGAAGGGCGAGCCCATGATGCTAGGTCCCTGTGGAATGATGCATCGGCAGTCAGGTGATACACCACGATGACGTTACAAGATAATGCGGATTAAGAACGGCGTGCGCTGAGGAGTCAAAGCTCGGGAGCCCGGCGCACAAAAACACATCTGACATACCCGGTACGGTGGGTCTGATGTCGCGTTAGCCAAATTGCAGTAGCGATTTTCTTGCGCGGTATACGGCGGATAGTGAAGAAGGTCCTTGCAGTAGCGAACCTCAACAGCATACACAGCAGGGCTTTGCAACGTAAATTCGACTGATGACGTGCCCTCACCAGTGTCTTCTGGCGTGACAATCTGCCGGAACGCCGTGGGCGGGTCCGCCATGGAAATAAGAACTTGAAACACATGCGCACCTCTGGTGTGGTGGTTTCCGAACCTATCCATGGGCTGGATTGTGAAGGTGGCCAGTTCGCTTTGTACAACGCTAAAGAGACCTTTTCCATACGCAAATGTCTTTCCTGGGTCCACAGGGCCAGCATCCACCGGGATGGCAAGAGGCCCCAGATCGGTTTGTAGGACTTCAGCGGCAAGGCTCGGAGGAACTATTTTTGTCAGTACTTCGATGGCGTAGAAGCCGCTAAAGGTGGGAGTGAAGGTAATGGCATAGTATTGCAAGTCTGAATCCAAGGTCTCAACGCACTTCGTTTCAGTGTCAAGCGTGCCCCAGTCCTCCACAGGCTCCTTTATGGTTTCGACATCGCAGTACCTTCCTGGCCTTGTGTCGCCATCGCATGCGATCCCGTGTCTAGTCGCAATTCTGAGGGCCTTCAGATTGTACGTAGACATCTTAACCCCTTCAATGCAGTACGTGGACACGTTGTTGTTAAACCTGTCGCCGGGAAACAACATGACCTGCGACTCGGTCCGAACTGATGGCACATAATCATTTCCCGCGCACCCGCCGTTCCCACCCGGGTTGATGCAGTGGGCACACTGAAGTGACGCTGTCGTGCAGACGGGCCGCAACGAATTCACGGTGTCGATGAAGTAAGAGTCTGGACTGTACACGCCCGGGCGAACGTAAGTCGCTAGAAACTCGAAGGGAGACGTCAATTTGTCCACAGTCTGCAGAGGCGTTAAGATGTCGGCCCCAGTCGCAGTTTCGCCCGTTTTCAACTGAATGTCTATGACATACTGCCCTGCGATCGACGTGGTGTATTTCACGGTCCATTTGCCCCGCTCGCACCCGATGTCCTTGGGCCCGACGTACTTTATGTGAGCTGGTGACGTCGGTGGTGATGGTGCGTCTTCCGTAAATCTGATAAAAGAAGAAACAACATGACGGTTTGGTGCGTTGAAGGAGGTGCTTTTGGTCCTCAGCGTGATCCGGAAGTCATTGTCGTTCAGGTCGATGGTGTTGCCGTTGGTATCAGTCGGATCGCAGATTTCGACGTCCTCGTCCATTCCGTTGAACTGGTTTACCTGCGTCGTCGCAATGACGAAAGTATTGATGCAGAGCGAGACACAGCTGCCCTGAGGCTCGCATGGAAGGCAACTTTGGCAGGACGGCACTGGGTCATCCGGCTCATTCAAATTGACACCTAGCGGCAGCGTATACACCTCAGTGCCCTTGCCCATTCCTGGATAATCGTCGCAGTCGACGTGCGGCCGATTCTTGATCCCTTCTGTGTCTGGGAACCGCACTTGGAACGCAAACTGGGCGTCGGCCGTGCGTACACTCAGAAGAAGCAGACCGAGGGCGACGGCCCACGCCCCCGACCTGCACGCACGGCGCCCTCCGCCGCCGCCGACAGCCCACGCCGCCGCCCGTGCGCTGCCCCCGGCTCTAACATCGCGTGCGCGCCCCGCCGCGCCCCGCCGCGCGCCCCCTCCCCCGCGCGGCCGCGCGCGCTGTGCCACCAGCTGGTCGCCCCCGGCGGCGCGCGGTGGCCGGGACGCCCAGACGAGCTCGGCGCGCGCGGCCATACCCGTGCGCCGCCGCCGCAGGAACAGGAGGGCCGCGGCGAGCAGCAGCAGCAGCAGCAGCAGCAGCAGCAGCAGAGCGCGAGAGAGCTGCAGCCGCGCAGTGAGGCCCTGCTCACGCACTGTGCATTCCGAAGATTTTCTTTTCAGTTATCTTGTCCTTGGTCACGGTAGGCGACACGGGACATTCAGTGAGCCGTGCCGTGTGTCGCCTCACACCGAGGAAAACAACCCGAGTCCCGAGCGATCGACCGGCGGCAGAGCGATGCTCGACGAATGGCTCAAGTTTTTAACGTGCCAATGCACAGACGCAGGTGCCGGCGTCAGCGAACGGTTTGCTGCTGCTGCGATGTGCGGGTCTTCAGAGCGGGGCAGAGCAGCACGCAGAGGCCCCGCTGCGTATTGCGGAGTCAAATTGCAGGCCTCTGCGCTCCGCTGCGGGCCCCTCGCCCAGTTCCCCCTCCCTGCGTTGCCGCAGCGGCTGCTCGTGTACTGTGTCGCACTTCGGGCTACTTACCCCACGGGGTCCACACGGCAGACAAGCCGCCACGGGGCCAGCACAACGAGCTGATGGACCCTGTCAGACGAGACTACTCGCGCCAGGCTGTGCGGCGAGGACCGCCTGTCGCAGGCGCACGGACGGCTCCTCTGCCAGCCACGCCGCCGTCGGCGGGCCCGCGCCGCGCTTACCACGTGAGCTGCGCCGTGCGTGTTGAGGCCTGTCGGGCGCCAAACACTGTGCGTACGGGGTGACGGGGCTGAGCGCTCGCGCTTTTGCAGGACGCCGTGACGCCGGATGGCGAGACGGCGGTTATGATGGCGGCCAAGGAGGGCAACGGCGACGCTGTTCGGTTTCTTGTAAGCATGGGCGCAGAACTTGACGTTTGGGACAAATCCGGCTGCACAGCGTTGATGCGAGCTGCCGAACGTATTTCCGCCTGCACGTGCCCCTGCACGTCGCGTCGCGCTGTCCTCCGGCCCCGCCCTATGCGATCCTCGTGCTGTGCGCAGGGCTCTCTGTTTCTCACGTCTCTCACACTATTCTCTGGCAGGCGGCCATGCGCAATGTACGGAAGAGATGCTGGCAATGGGCGCAAACGTCGACGCGACTGACAAGGACGGCCTCACTGCCCTCATGAAGGCAGCTTCGCGCAGGAAGCTCCAGTGCGTCCAAATCCTCCTTGCCGCCGAGGTTGAAGCACGTCACCGCACGCCGTGTCCGCGCGATCGCCTCTGATCTTCAGTGTCACATGCACAGTTCCTGTGAAGATGCGCACAATATGCTGTATGCGTTCTATGCCCACCGCAGGCTGCGGCCTTGTGCGCGGCTTTTCAGTGTTGCTTCGTCTCTGTGAAGACAGGCAAGGCAGGATCTCATCTAGCGTGTGGCACAGGGAGACCCTTGGGCGGTAGACAAAGCCGGCCTCTCTGCACGAGATCACGCAGATCGCAGGGGTTTTTGGGAGATTGTGGCAGAGCTCGATCGCGGTGAGGCCTTGCTGCTGCTGCTGCTGCTTGGTGTTGGAAGACCGCCTGTTGTGCGGAGACAGGACCTAATGCATTCCTATTGCCCTGTACACATGTTCTGTCCCCGCCCAGCAACCGAGGCTTCCGGCAAACAGTCGAGCTATCGCTGCTCAGAACAGCTGCCTTATCCACGCAGTCCAATGGAGAGAGGTGAAAGCAGCGAACCCGCTGCCAACAGGACACTTGTGTTTGGAGATGGCGAGCCCGAGTGTTTGGACGAAAATGTGCAGGGTGCATCCGACCGAGCTGCTCGCAGGCCCCTGACACTCGGAGAGCTGGGAGCAGCTGCTCCCTCTACGACGGCCGCCTCTTCTCCATGTTGCTCAACGACTGCCTCTAGCGCGGCGACGCGAATCTTCGAGGACGCGACGCCCCTCGTGAACTTTTCTGGTGACGCATTGCTATCCTTTGGCGAAGAATTGAGAGTAGAGAAACCTAAGCATTGACCAAAACTCCTCTGCCCCGAAACAAGGTCCACCCTGTGGCCGGCTCAATCGCACGCTTCGGTTGAGTTGAATAACGGAGGGTGGTGATACAATAAATTGGAGATAAACATTTATACGTAAACAACGGATAATACAACATGCAACTACTTCTACATTTCTTTCTGTTGTCCTGGGACGAAAGGCATCCACCTCGACCAACACATCGCTACTTGCGGCGATGATAAACGAGCACATATGCTGTCTTTGACCTACCCGGTTTTTCGTCACTCTCGAACCATTGCACGGTTGGGGTCCTGCACGCTCCGAATGTGTCACTTTGGGGTGCGTGACACGTGTGGCCTTTGTGCACGTAAGACAAGCATGCACGCACGCGCAATTCTCTGCAGGCACACAGGCAATCGAACGCTAAGCGGATGACATGCGAGCAGTATTCACCTTCCCGACGTGACTTTCTCCGTCTCGATCGGCTCACAACGTTCGTCATTGCACTCCCACCATTGGTCACCCGGTCCCTTGACAGCGGCAACATAGTGCCCAGACTCGAGCGAGTTACCGAGATGATAGCACACACCTGTCAAGTCATAAACACCGCCACCCTCCCTGCACTCTATGGCTGCAGGAGACTCCCACATGCAACCGTTTGAGGACGGGACGTGTGTGTGGTACACACAGGAATTCCCCAAAGCACGTCTGGCCCCATTGCTAGGAGGTTGCGCCGCAGGTTTCATCTCGCTGGCACCGCTGGCTCCGTTTGACATGTGCACAGCCGTATGCGGAGCCTCTTCGGCGATGACACCACCGTTGATGAGAGCCAGCAGATGTTTGCCCTTTTCGGCTGCCTCTCTTGGCGGGGGGGTCGCCTGCTCGTTGATCAGTGACAGAAGATGCTTGCCTTTTTCTGCAGCCTCTTCGTCCGGAGACGCATACCCATTCGTGACAGCCGAGCCCATGCCATTCTCGCGTTGAGCAGTCGCTCCGTTTGTTCCGCCGCTGGCGTGGCCATTCTTGCCGTCGCTGTCTGGGGGCGGGCGGCGCGCGCGGCTGTGGTGACAGACAGAGGCGGCGTTGCCGCACGAGAAGTCCAGGGTCATTGGAATATCGACTGCAGTTGCCAATTTACTTCCTCCCTTCCCTTCGCCTTTGGTGTCGCCGCTGTCAAAGCGGAAGCGCCGCAAACAAAAGACCAGCGTGGCGGGCAATCTCCACAGGAGAGTCGTTCGGAACAGCTCAGGGCGTTCTTCTGGCTGCGACGGAGCACAGTATCGTTCAAGGAGATCCTCAAGCATAACTCCTGCAGCCGAATCGCACTGGCCGTTGCCCCCGCCGCCTCCATTCCCGCCCTCCAACGGAAGTATCCACACATGAAAGGGCTCGAACATGCAACCGGTAAAGGCTGCTTTTTTCTGGTCCCACGCGCTTGTCATCATCTGTCCAACGAACGATACTGGGCAATTACGATCGCCCTTCATGGGATTTGCTTCCTTTTTGACGCTGCCAGGGGCTTCGTATGTCCCCAGCACATCAGCGCGCCATCGCAGGTCAGCAAGCTGGTTTAGATTTCGCAGGTATGACCAGTCGAGCCCAGGCCCTTGCAGCGACTCCTCTTCCATGTTTTTGAGGATGAAATTCGTGAGATCCTGCAGCGTTTTCTGCGCCGACTTGTCGAGCGTACATGCTGCAACATCTGCGCGCAGATCCTCGAGCACACCTTCCAGGAACTCGCACGCGTCACACTGGCGTTGTCGTACTGCAGGCCGGACGATCATGCTGAAATGCTCGCTCAGAACAGTCCTCAATTTCTCCGACTTGTCTTGCCGAAGCACCCGCATGGGGGCGGCACTCCCGCCCGCGACTGGCGGCCCGTCAACCAAGAGACACTTGGCAGCTGAATTTGTCGAGGAGCTGCTGCCCTTGACGTTTGAGGCCACAGGAGCAGCATGGGAGGATTCCACGACCGTGTACTTAGGGGAAGTGGTCGCGGGCATCTTGGCATACTTTGGCGTGCTTCCTGGCGTGTAGTTGCGTCCACACTCGAGCACTGCTTCGACCCATTCACGAAGGGAGAGGGCGACGGGCTGGTTGCATCTGTTGAGATCGTCTGGCATACAGCGCATCGAATGCAGTAGCAGCTGCAGCGCCGCATTCATGAAGCACAGATTGCTAACGCCATTGCTGCCGTTGTAGTAGCCGCACGGATCACACGCACTCAGATCCAGATCCTTGCGCGGCTTTCTCTTGCGAAATTGCGGCATGCCCTTGACCGATACATCCGCTTGCTGCGCAGATGCTGCTGCCGCATTGGGTCGCGTGCCGTCCTCCTCCTTCCGCGGCGACTTCTTCAAGGGGTTGCAGAGCTCGCATCCTGATTTGTTGCAGTGGCAGATTCTCGTGTCCGTGCTGGGCGAGGCCGCGGCAGGCAGTGTCTCGACGACCAATCCTGCTTTATTGGCAGGTATCGGCTCCGGCGAAGGCGTCTCGCGGGAGGAGGCTGCAGTCGCCGATGCTACCGCCTGGCCCATTCCCGTCGTCTCCGTCTCCTCCACAGCCACGTCTAATGCCTTTTTCTTTTTCTTGGCAGTACACACCTCTTTCGCGCTGTCTGGCGATGCAACTGCGTCTGATGATGCCGCGGCTGCTTCATTCCCTGTGGCCATGTCGCCCCCCCCATTGTCCGCTTCCGCAGCCGTCGCACCGGGCGCTGATCCTGCAGCTCCCGCATCCACCCCGTTGTGACACGCTGGGACTGCCACCTCGCTTGCGGCGGCCGACAAATCTGCTTCCATCTTCACCGCCCCTGACAAATCACCAGCGGCAACCGTCTGCTTCTGGCTGGCACGCTCCGCCCCCTGCTCTGCGATGGCAGCATCCGGTGTAAGGCTTTCCGGGTGCCCGCGTCCTGCCGCCCTACATTTCGCGCTTGTCGCTACCACCTCCTCCTCCTCGAGATCTCTCACTTCTTCCTCAGCTTTCACCGACGTTGCCGTGATTGCCGTCTCGCTTTCCGCCAGCACTTCCTCTTTCGACAGTTCATGCGGCATCTCTTTCTCGGCAGGTGGGGTCGGGGCTTCTGAAGCATCCGACGACGGCGGAACCGCCTTTTGAGCTGGAGGACTCTGTGCAGGTGCAAGGGCTCGGGCTGGTGACGCTGGTGTCTCACTGGGAGTGGCAGGTGTGCCAGGCGTGGCAGGCGAGTGTAGCGTTTGCTTGGCTTTCCTGTTGCGCACGCCCTTTGCATTCCGTTCGGCGTTCATTGCGCTCCCGGTGCTGCCGACCGAACTGGGAGCACGGCTTCCGGTCATGGGTAGCCCTGGGTGCGTCCACACGCTTACGCCAGTCACCGTGTTGACGTAGTAGGTTTTCCCCCACGTCCTGCTCTCCTTCGCAACCCATTCATCCGGTAACGGAGGCAGTTTGCTGCGCCTGCTTCTGCCCCGGCCGTCGGCATTTTGCGGTTTAATTCCCGTCAACCATCCCATTATTCTTGCCCACATGCCGGCCTTCTCCCGCTTGTCCTTTTCCTTCCACATGATCACCCTCGAGTCGAAAATACCGAATACATACAACAGCATGACTACAAATAACACGAAGCCGCACACGATAGAAATTTCCGCTGCAAAATTCTGCCACACGACCGCCAGGCGTCCAGATGCCGACCGCTGCAGCGTTTGCAAGCGGTACTTCTGCGAGCTGATCCACTGCCAAATTTTGTTCAACCACACGCTTGTTTTCCCATTCGCTCTTTGGTTAGGGTGCGGTCCTCTCCCCTGATTCATAAAAGGTCGTCCCTTTCCGTCCCTCCGTGCGTCCGGTCCTGGACCCATGGGTCTCCCTTGCCCATTTCCTCTGCCATGATGCCCTGTCGGATGCTGCTTGGGCGTGCTCTTGCCTGCCATCTTCCGGGCACCACCTTTATTGTCACTCCGCTGCTGATTTTTGCCATCCACATTCTTCGCGCCGCCCAGGAAATTGATCTTCTCGTGCTGTTGCAGGGGAGAGGGTGGCGGAGGAGGCAGGGGTCCTGCGCTGTGCTGAAGCGGCTTCATGTTTGCTGACAACGCCTGGGCTCCGCACGCAGGTCCCACTGTCTTTTGTGCGTGTCCAGACAGAGCATGATCCGTCGTCGACAACTTAGGAAGCGGGTCGCCCACATGCACTGCCTTGGTATCCTCGTGCCCACGACTGACACCTACGTCAGTGACTCGCTCATGTCCGTTTGCCAAAACTGACGTATGTGCACCCGTGGGTGCGACCGGCGATGACATTTCCAGCTTCTTGCGGTCTTCCTCGCCTCGCTTCCACTCCTGCTTCGCCGCTGGGCTCTGGGCCTTGCTTTGAATCTGCACGACAGCCCGCAGTTAGGCGCCAACAGACGCCGTGCTTTCAAGTAGACACCGTTCTTGCTGGCCCGCTCCGCAAGCACAGGGCGGCGCAGGCAAAAGTATCAGCGCTATTTACCTCGCGCTCCGCGGACTCCTGAGCAAACAGCCACCAGATGAAACCCCAAGAGTATGTGACATCACAGAACGCAACGACGCTAGTAAGGGTAGGGCCAAGTGAGCGCGCAACAGCTTTGCTCAAGCTCAAACAACTTAGCTCTAGCTCTGAAACGCGGGAAACTGGCACACACGGTGCACACGACGTCCACCGGAAAGACCTCGCGTACCCAAAGACAGAAACAGAAAAGAGAGTTCGGCTTTGCCTATCACTGGGGCTGGCGGGGTGTATGTATGTATGCAGAAAGAAAGGGAGAGCGTGCGAGCGCGCGCACACGCGAGAGAGAGAGAAGCACCAATTTGAGGATGTTCTTTCTGTCCAACACCCACGGCTCCTGATCTGCGGGCTCCCCGTCGCCTTTTGCTTGATGCGTCGAGTGAGCTGGCACCTTAGACGTTAGCACCTCGTGCGAATCCTCCTCGTTGCGCTCGCGGAGCTCTTGCTCCATTCTCTCCCACTCAAGATTTGCTTTCTCTTGCATCTGCTGCTTGTACCTATGCGCAGTTTATAGCGTTAGTAATAGTATATAGTATACTATAGAGTACGAAGTATATCGCAATAGTATATAGAGCTGGTAATAGTATATAGAATATAGTATATAGCAATAGCGTATAGAGTTAGTAATAGTATACAACATGGTGTCTTGTGCATAGCATGGAGTATTGGCACAAAAAAGTGTTGTATGTAGTAGCATTTCGTGTGAACACAGCGGTGCTTTCTCGTGCGTCTACTGCGTGCACCTTTGCTTCATTGACTCCTGCTGTCTCTGCAACTCTGATTTCTGCCGCTCAGTTCGCGCCTTCTTTTCTTCCTCGTAAGAGCGCGACAGGTCGGCATAAGTCGTCGCATTCGTCATCGGCTGCGCAGCTGTTGTCGACTTCTCTCCAGATGCCGGCGGGGGGGGAGGCGTTGACAGCGGAGGCGGAGGAAGTGGTGGCGGAAGCGGTGGTGGAGGAGGGGGGGCTGGCGACGGCTTGGTCTGCATCAACGGCTGGGCTGGTAGCGCTGGCTGAGGAGGCGGCGGGGGCGGAGGGGGTGGTGGAGGGGGTGGTGGCGACGGCTTGGTCCGCATCAGCCGCTGGTCCGGTAGCCCTGCCTGAGGAGGCGGTGGCAGCGTGTGCTTGGTCTGAGTCTGTTCCCGCGGTGACTTCTTCTGGGCACTTGGCCGCGCACTCTGCTGCATGCGCTCCTGCTGCAACCGCTCCTGCTGCAACCGCTCCTGCTGCAACCGCTCCTGCTGCAACCGCTCCTGCTGTAACCGCTCCTGCTGTAACCGATCCTGCTGTAACCGATCCTGCTGCTCATGTGCCTGCGGCTTTTCTGGGAGCACGACGCAAGATGGATAAGGCAAGGTGCATGCGGCACGTTGCTGGCGTCAGTATGATCCGCATGTGCAAGGTGCAGGTTTCAAGGTATACACACACACACACACACACACACACACACATGCATGCATGCATGCATGCATGCATGGAATCACACATGTGCATGCACGCATGTGTGCGTATGTGTGTGTGCGTATGTGTGTGCGCGTATGTGTGAGTGCGTATGTGTGTGTGCGTATGTGTGCGTGTGTGTGTGTGTGTGTGTGTGTGTGTGTGTGTGTGTGTGTGTGTGTCTGTGTGCGTGTTTGTGTGTGTGTCTGTGTACATACATACACACAACCCGACCCCTGAATGATACAAGCACAGACCTGTGACGCAGATACATATCATATGTATGTATGTATGCACGTATGTATGTATGTATGTATGTATGTATGTATGTATGTATGTATGTATGTATGTATGTATGTATGTGTGTGTATATATATATATA
>Ga0115006_10002390_pt1 | contig 12319 bp, 13 predicted proteins | sample ArcOceMetagenome_3_FD_88943 | JGI IMG/M metagenome (GOLD analysis project Ga0115006, IMG submission 88943) | Marine eukaryotic phytoplankton communities from Arctic Ocean - Arctic Ocean- Svalbard ARC20M Metagenome | ecosystem: Environmental > Aquatic > Marine > Oceanic | place: Arctic Ocean...
ACACACACACACACAAGCACGCACACACCACACACACACACACACACACACACACACACACACATACACACACACAACAGGTAGCCGACTACGCCTTCACGACGCTTCGGCCGTATGTGGGCGTCGTCGACAGAGAGGCAAGTATTTTCAAGCGTGAACTCAGTTGAATGTTTGCGCAAGGGTCATTCCCATATGGTTATGCAGGTGTAGAAAAGCACAGGCTTGCCTGACGGACGTAAGAGATATATATGACATATGGTTACGGAGGTGTAGAGGAGCACGGGCTTGTCTGACGGACGTAAGAGATATATATGAGACACAAGGGCGCAAGCTGGTGTGTCGACTGGCTCGGTTTCGGGTTCCTGTGGTTCTGTTCTCTTTTGTGGCAGCGCCCAGGGCATGCGGCATGCGGCATTCGTAGGTCTCTTTTGCCATGTTAGTAGGTCTCTTTTGCCATGTTAGTAGGCCTCTTTTGCCATATTAGTAGGCCTCTTTGCCATATTAGCAGGTCTCTTTTGCCATGTTAGTAGGCCTCTTTTGCGGCATGCGGCGTGCGGCGTGCGGCGTGTGCGGCATGTTGAGACTGGAGGGCACTCCAGGGCCGGCGTTTCTGTCTAGAGCGCCTACACCTTGATCCCTAAAATCCTAAACCTTACACCCCACACACTACATCCTACACCCTGCACCCTACATCCTACACCCTACACCCTGCACCCTACACCCTACACCCTGCACCCTGCACCCTGCACCCTACATTCTACACCCTAAAATGAAACATTTGGCACAGGACCCGACGACAGAACCATTTACGGTGGCGGATCTGCCAGGGTTGGTGCGGGGGGCGCACGAAAATGTCGGCCTCGGGCACTCGTTTCTGCGCCATGTTGAACGCACCAAGGTAGCCTGTGTCCGCTACACTAAACCAAACTAAACACTAAACTAAACCATGTTGAACGCACCAAGGTCGCAATAGTCTGTGCGCTGTGCTGTGTCGCACAGTACTGTCGCCCCATAGTCTGGTGTCTATGGTCGGAGTGGCCGCGCCCTTACGTGGCCGCACTTTTACTCGAGCTAAACGCGAAACAGGTGTTGGTGTATGTGCTAGATGTGGCGGGGAGCGAAGGGCGCGACGCCATGAGCGACTTGCTAGCCCTCAAAGAAGAGCTCGACCTCTATCTTCCTGGTGCTCTGCTAGACTGACCGCACTCTAAACCCCTGGACTAACCACACTCTATAAACCCCTGCTCGCCCTCAAAGAAGAGCTTCAAACATATTCTGAAAGAAGAGCTTCAAGTCTGTCTTCCTGGTTCTACCTCCTACCTCAAAGAAGCGCTATCTTCCTGTCTTCCTAGTGCTACTAGGAAGGTAGCAACTAAACTAACACTAAACTAAACTAATACTAAACACCAGGAAGATAGGAACTACACTAACACTAAACCCCAGGAAGACAGGAGCTAAACTAACACTAAACACCAGGAAGATAGGAAGATTTAGTGTAGTTTAGTACCTCAAAGCAGAGCAATCTGCCTATCTTCCTAGTGCTACACTAGCTACACTAAACTAACACTAGCTACACTAGCTACACTAAACTAATCTGCCATCTTCCTAGTGCTACACTAGCTACACTAAACTAACTAGCGCGCGTAGAGAGACAAAGAGCCTGTGCGCGCATGGGCATACACGCATGAGCTCTTGTGTTTGGGGTGTAGGGCTAAGCCGTAAGCACCTTAGAGTTCAGGGCTAAACCCTAAACGGCCAACAGGATTATCGCAGAGAGCGGGGTTGATAGTGGCCAACAAGATGGACCTTGACGGCGCTTCTGTGGGTCTCGAGCTGTTGCAGGTGGGTCTCGAGCTGTTGCAGGTGTCCCGTGTGCCGACCTGTTTGCCGTTTCTGTTGTGTCTGCCTTGTGCGTATGCCTTATGTATGCATTCATGCATGTCTTATATGAATATCTTGTATGTATGCCCTACATGTATGCCTGGTATGTTTGTGGAGCTTCAGGGTTTAGGCCGTAGAGCTTTAGAGTTTAGGCCGCAGAGCGGAGCTTGCAACGGTACACGTCAGACGCAAGACACGCTTTCCGACACGCTTTCCGACACGCTTCGCTTGTCTTTGTCCTTCCATCCATTTCTAGTTGATATAATGTATATGGTATACTGTCTTTTGCCTTAGGTATATACATGATACGCAACCGTTGAATAGTCGCACGCACGGCAAGCGCACCTGCACACACGCAAACATACGAGCACACACGCGCACGCGCCCACTCCCCCGCGCACGCGCGCGCATGCGTGCGCACACACCCCTTGAGAAACAGGAAGAGCTGCGCACGTACTCGGCAGTGCACATGCAAGACGCCCTCTTCAATGCGCCTCTCGTTTCTGCCAGGTTCGGGTTCCGGGTTTAGGTAGGGGTTGGGCTCTGTCTGCGGGTTTAGGTAGGGGCTGGGCTCTGTCTGGAATGCGCCGCTTATGTCTGCCAGATTGGAAGGGAACGAGGTATTCTATTTCAGTCAGAGGTTCTCTCTATTATATTATTTCAGTCTGCCTGGTGCCGCGTGTGCGTGTAGGGTGTCAGATGTTGCATAGAGTGGTCGGGGCGTGTTGTATGGAGTGGTCGGGGCGTGTTGTCAGGCGTAGAGTGTGGCGTGTCGGGGGTCGGGTGCAGGGTTTTCAGGGCATGGGCTGGGGTTCGTGGTTTGAGGTGTAGGGTGTGGGTGTAGGTGAGGTGTTTGTTCGAGATGTGGGGCGTGGGGTGTGGTGGGAGGGTGTGGGGTTTCAGTATGGCCGAGGTTGAGGTGTTGCGTTTGCTCTGCTCTGCTGTGCTGTGTTTGTGGCTATCATGACACAATGGCGTGGGGCGCGCTGCGTTGGATTCGGGGTGTGGGGTGTGGGGTGTGGGGTCGATTTGCACATGAAAATTTCTTGCAACACACAGCGCGCTGCACGGCACGAGCACGGATGAGGTGAAAAGCGCCATTCGCAGTGCCGTTGAGCGCTTTCGCAATCAGCGCCTTGATCGCGCTGGACGCCCCCTACACTGATGTGCGGGCTGGAGTACGTTTTGCACTGATGTACGGGCTGGAGTACGTTTTGCATGCGCGCATTGAATTTCGAGATGGCGTTTTACAAAATAAATCTTTGATTAGGTGTCTTGCAACAAGTGCCTACTTGAGCTCTACAAGCTTGAGCTCAACCATGATCAAACAACTCGCATGTCCCATGCCCCATGTCGCAGAGAGGGCCTCTTGTTTTTGTTGTTTTCAGTGTTAGGTCCTTTACCCACATAGAACCAGGGCATGAGGCCTAATCCGCGGCGTCCGCAAGAGTGTCAGGCTCGCCTGAGTCTACCGTGCTGCTGATTACTAGCCCATTTTCACGTTGGGGCACCACTTCTGTTGTTGTGCTCTCCTTTTGCGGCGCGTCAGCCGAACTGTGTGCATGCGCATGTGTGTGCATATGTGCGCATGCACATGTGTGTGCATTTGGTGATGAGTATGTGCACCGTGTGCGCGCGTGATTGCGTGTTCGCGTATGCACATGAGCATGTGTGCGCATAAACTGAGAGAGAGAACACGTGCGCGCAAGAGAGCCGTGCATTTACACACACACACACACACACATACATGCACACACACACTTGCACACACACACACACACACACACACACACACACAAGGACGTAGTGACAGACAAACAGATCAATGCATTAACAAGTGTCATCAACTGGTTGATTCACAACTTGTTGTTTTAGCAGACACTCACGCAGGAGTCTCAGTGCGTCGAAGATCTCTCGGAGACGACGTCCCTGTTTGCGCGCGTCCGTGCGACTTTCGGGAAAGCACGTCTCGCCGCGTCTCATCCCGTCGCGTTTCTACATCTCGTCGTGTTTCCTCATCCCCCCTTCCGCCCTCCCCAACCCTCTGTCTACGTTCTGTTTCTGCGTCTGCTTGACTTTCGTCTTGTCTACTCCCAATTTCTGCAGTACTAATTGCGCGTGTTCTGTTTCCCCGGAGAGCAGCAACTTCGTCAGCAACACCCCCCTGTGGGGTGGTTTGGTGGCCGGGGCCACCCATGCTGGCAGTCTGAGACGCAGCCAGCCCCCCGTCTTCTCCCTTTGATCGTTTCCGGCTCTGCTGATCTGCCCTTTCGTGGCTGCCTTGTACCTCCTCCTCCCCTGACGCATCTTCCTCCCCTGACATTGCCTCCTCCAAGCGCTCAAAGCTCTTTTCTGTCTCTTCTCCCATCAACCCTTTTACACCTTGCTTCCCATCTGAAGCATTGTTCTCCCCACCCTCCACTGACCCGTGCTCGTCGATTTGAGACAGTGCAGAGCCGTGCGCATTGGTCAAATCGTCCTCATTGCCAGCGACAGACTCTCCGTCCTCAAAATCAATATCGGAGCTATCCGCAGCGTCCTATGGAAACGCAAACATAGTGCAAACCACGACGAGTCAAGAAGAGAAAGGTGCCGCCCAGGCGTCCGGGCGCACGCATGAGGAGAGAGACCATCATAGAAAGATGTCTGGCAGATTTTTGCGTCTACACTTACCTCGGGGAAGACTTGTATCTGTGACTCATGGACTTGAGCATGCTGGTCCAGTTGAGAGTCTGACTCGAATCTGCGTGTATGGGAGATGAACATTAATCCGCCTGTTGCCAAACATCTCATGCTCGTCCGCAAACACCGTCTCTTTCGCTCCCTTTCGCTTTCCCACAAGCACACGCGCGCTCTGACTCCCCTTCTCGTGTCCTGTCTCCTTTCCCCTCTCACCCTGGCTGACACTCTGTGACATATATGTGACCGTGCTCTCGGTGTGTGGTCAAATAAAGAGTCTCGCCCCAAATGACTTGCGCGAGGTCTTTCGTCCGGGTCGGTCAGAGCTTTGGGCTTCGCAAGGCGCTGTGATGCGCGGTTGCACGTACGTGAGCACATGGTTAGGTGAGTGCGACTGCAAACTTTTCAGCAGGCTTCCGCGACCTCGGGCTTACACAGGTTGCCAGACTCGTTCTAAAAGAACGGTGACAGACCAAGGATAGATTCATGTTCCTCCAACACAGAGAACAATGGACCACTCATTGTTCCCTGCATTTTTTAGCTTTAGATACAACACAAACCTGAAGCGCTTTGAGCTGACGCGGAGAGGGTTTCGGTATGTGTTTCTGCTTATGTCGGAAGATGGTATCCTTCGCGTTGTCCAAAACCAACACGCTTCGCGACGTTCTGGACGTTGCATTCACGTGTACGTCAATCCGTCGGCACATACCATATCACGCATAAATGCATGTATACACTGCAAACACGCATATCGTGGTTTATACTATCCTGATCGCAACGCCAGAAATGTTACGAGCAAATACACGCACACGTATACGTGATCACGCTTCATCATTTTTCATTTGGTGACATTTGCGTCTCTGCCAAGCCAAATGCAGCATGTGCTTCAAGATCTGTTATCAGTGCTCCAAGATCCGCTATTCGCACCTTCGCTCCCACGCAATCCCCCTCCCACGTGCACACTTGTAACAAACGTGGACGCAGTTTCTGTGTGTGCATCTGCGTCTACATCTGCCTGCGTGTTTAAGCAATATAAGGGGTACCTTCGCAAAGCAGTCAGCGCTTTGGGATCAGCTACTGTTCGTTCCATTTGTTTGAATTTTGATATGCGGCTGAGCATGGGCGCGTGTTGAACCGCCGAGCTTGGTGGTACTTCTGCTGTGCTACCCACACCTGCATTCAAAGAAAAGAAGAGAGGAGGGACGCGGTTGGAGCAAGGGACGGCGGGAGGGGCGGAGAGACGCACATCCATGCAGATCAGCGTGAAACCTCTTCACATCGAGCGTGACAGTCACGCGGCATCGTGACATCCGACAGAATCGCACACGTAATATGAGCTCAGGCAGAAACCACAAGACAGAGCGCGTGTATGTGTGCGGGGGGAGAGATACCATTTGCCTGTCGGTGTAATTGCAATCCAGGCTCAGATTGCGCTGCCGGCCGATCGTCCTGGATAGTTGGTATGAATCGAATTTTCCATCAAAGGTGACATCGGGTCATGGCAGAGCGGGAATCCATTTACCCGTTAAATCTTCCTTAAAGGGTCATATAATGTGTGTGTCACGCTGAGTTGATGTCACAGGTGTCGGCTTACCCGCCCCTAAACCGCCATCTTTTAGGGAAGATTCGAGCAAGTCATCTTTTATGGAAGATTCGCGCATCCCACGCATCCACCACACACGTTTAACACACAAGTAACCTCGGATACTGCGGCTTGAAGATGCTTTAGATTCATTGTCTTGGTCCTGTACAACATTTTAAGCTGTGCGCGCAGACGTGTAGGCAAGTTAACACGAGGGGGACACGAAGTCAAACATTCACGCACACGCAAACGCACATATGCAGGGGTCCTCATCACACCACGTTACAATCAGCTTCGGTTTTCAGAGTACCAAATCCTCATGGTACGGTATAAGCAATCCGTTGTTACCATGTTCTTTAAGCAAACGGCTTTCTTGCGCATGCACTGCTGCTATCTCTCGCCAACATTCCTGTCCAAGCCGGGTCCGTCTGAGACGCCAACTCACGGCTGTGCATCCTCACCCCCCTTCTGACAAAATCTGTGGTTTTCAGTATTTTTGAGGACCCACCTCACGTTGGGCAATTTTCCGCTCCACGATGCGCTTGATACCTTTGAGGTTTCCCAACCTGAGGCAACGAATGTGCGGCAGCGCCCCCAGTCACGAATTCTTGTGTGCAAACAACACAACAGCACAGCGCCTACGCTGCAAACGTTTGTGCAGACATGCGTGTGCACGCGAACGCCTAACGTCTATGCAGATGTAAACTAGCCAGTATCAACCTATTGTTATAGCAGGCACGCTAGAACACTTCTTCCCCGCCTCCAATTGAGATGACAAAAGGATTTCGTCGAGTTGACGTCATAACATAGCAAAACAACATCGCACGACACACAGATGAGACTGACTCAACAAATTCGCATACTTCATCTCTTTCTCAGTGAGCGTAACTCTCTCGTCATGTCGGATCGAGTCATCCAGATCCGGCGACTCCCCCAACGGGACCACCTGCGTGAGGTCTGCTTTGCGAAGCTGTTTGACGTGCAACCGGCATGCGCATACGCGTGTGAGCGTGTTTGCACGGCATCAAAAGGTTGCGAGAGATAGCGCAAGAGACCAGCGACAAGAACAGAGGACCGAGAGGGCAAGAAAGTGAGCAGCATCGGAGTGTTTGCGGCTTAAATCGACTCAATACTAAGTGTTTTTGGCTTGGAACGACCGCCGCACACTTATAGATAACAAGCCTGCACGACGCGCCAGCAAGTATGCACACCAATCGACCTGACTATCCAACATGTCTTCGAACATGACCTTCGGATCCTTCATCTCGCCAACGCGCTCGCGCGTGTACGGCGGCAGCGGTCGTGAGAGAGACACGGGCGAGGCGAAGGGAAAGATAGACAAAAAAAGAGTCAAGAACAGAAGACAATAGATTCTGCCAACGGCTCCCGCTGCGCGCATATACACACACTCACACACCCTTACTCCATGCTAACTCTCCCGCCTTCCCCAAGCCACGCCGGCGCTATTTGTCCTGGGCGTAATATGACAAAACTTCGTTTCTTTCTCTCTCGCTTCACCTGTGAGCTGAGTGTATCCTTTAGGATCCATGCAAACGGCTGATACGGGGCGCCTAGTTGCCGGTTTATCGTGTCTGCTGCCTGTAGCATAACGTTTGTGTGTTTGTGTGTGTGTGCGCGCGTGCGCGGCCCCCTGGTGCGAGCCATACAAATTGTGTGTTCACGCCCGGATCCAATAACGATGAGGAGAGTGAAACATTAGCAGCAGTCTATGAATGACAGCCGTTTCTGGGCTGGTGATGATTTGCCTTCAATGTGTGAAAATGATTTTGTTTGGATGTATCAGACATTGATCGAGTTTGTGCGAGACAACAGTTGTTGGTGTCGAAGCAGATGAGTAGATGATTTCTACTTTCCCATGTGATAGAGGCTATGCAGCGAAAATGTTCGTGCTTGTGTGTGTGCGCGCGTGTGTGCATGCATGCGTGTGCGTTTGTGTTTGACTTCGTGTGCAGCGGCGCGTTGCGGCCTGATCAAAGCGCACAGCATTTCGAATTTGCATACCGTTTGCCAAACGCCCTTCCCTGGAATAGCCATCCCTTCCATCTGTTCTTCCTCCTGCGCAATAGAAGGTGACATGCACGATTGCACGCATGAGAGTGCACGTATTAGCGTGCGAGCGAGCGCATCAGTGCTCTGTGTGCACAAATGGGTGTAATGTGTGATCTTTGCTGTGTTGGTATCACGTGACATGTCACTGTCACAAATCGTCGTGTCGTGCACATTCGTGTACACAATTCGAGCGCGCACACCTCTTTTTTCCTACGGAGTGCTTGTTCGCGCTGGAGTTCGTACTCTTGTAGTTCGCGAGCTTTGGCCTCCTGCAAGACCATGAGCTTGACTTCCTGAATGATGGAACCGAGTACATATTCCCTCGTCCCGCGTCGCCTCAACTGCATATTGTGGGTCGGAGATCGGGCAACGCAGAGATAAATATTGTTACAATCATGCATGAATTTCCTAGATTTCTGGGAACCGCTGCTTGGTTGTTTTTGCGCAGAAACGGGTGGGGGGGGAGGTTGGACCGCACCTCGCGTTGGGTCGTTTTGTGCTGAATGCCATAAGTGCCGAGTTCCTTATTGTACGCATACCTAGGTGACACGAGTGCATCCAGCATCCACTTCTTCGCGGGCGGTGTTGGGGGGGGGTCTCGCCAGGTCGCCAGCCAGTACTCCTCATCTTGTCCAGTATGACAGATGGTGTATTCGTCTTCGTCCGCTGGGTACGGGGGGTCCCACTGCACCATGCAAAAAGCTCCTGTGTCGTCAACTTCAAAAATGGTACCCGCCCCTGGCTCCTTGATACCCCAATGCTTCATCTGTCGACGGGAAAGAGTCACTTTCAGTCCTGCCCTCGGCAGCACGTCCCGGCCCACCAGCGTCTCCACCGGCCCCCTGTCGGTGTCGTCCAGGCTGGGCAACAATGTGTACTTGTGCGAGCTTTTCGGCAGCGGCGGAATAGCATGTCCAATAGTAGCCCGCTGTCGATAAGAAATTTTGTTAGAATCTCCCAAACCTCTTGAACCTCTTAGACACCTGGGAACCTCGGATGCCCCCCCCGCACCTCATACACTGAATCTTTTAGCCACTGTGGCTTCTGAGGAGGACGTCCTCAGAAGCCACGGATATAGGAGATTCGCCGTATGAGGCGCGGGGAGGACAGCCCGAGGTTCCCAGGTCTCTAGGAGATTCAGCAAACTCCCTTTCCCAAGTATGAGCAGATTCAAAACTCAAGAATCACCCGGGTTCGCCGATATCTAGAGCTTGATTTCAGATCTGGGTCGTAGGCGCCTGGGCCCGGATACGGAACAGTGGTGTCGGCAATTTCTGGGGCGTTAAAAACGGTCTTTCTGTACCACTTCTCCTCGTTGAAGTTTTCCGTCGATTTGGAAAAGGCAACGCCCCGTGGCGGCGATGCAGCCTTCGTCTGGCAAAACATTGCAGCTTGTTTGAGCGTGCGCTTCTGAGGGGAGGACCACGCGCGGGCGCGCAAACACTCTCTTGGCTGCGCAGCACACACACACCCTCCCCCGGGCAGGCAATCCTCATTTTAAAGTAAGTATTTGAAAGATTCTAAGTATTTGAAAGATTCCACCTGGGCCTCGGCGTAATCCCATGGCGCGGGGACCTCCCGAGACAGCTTGCTAAGTGCATCCAAGTGCGTCGGCGGCTTGTACGGTGAAATGTAGCCTCCCTTTGTCTCGTGGCCAGCACCTCCATGCGGGCTCGTTGCGTGTCGTCGGGGCGCTCGGGGGCTTGTCCCGCTGGCCACAGCAGCTGGCGGGCGAAGGCGCAGGGAGGTTTTGACCTCATATTGTATGGTAGTGGTATAATGCTCCGTTTTTGCCCCTGCAAGCAGTGCGGGGCAGCGGGGAGCAGTGGGGAACAGTGAGGAACAGGCGTTTGGTGTCAGGTCCAAGTCTTGTCTTCAGAGCACCGTGCCGCGGGGAAAGCGCGAACGCCCCGCGGCCGGCCCCGAGCACCCACACGAGATTGCATTCCGGCATCACGCGGACACACAGAAAATCACCTCGCCGCTGGAGGAGACTGAGCGTGTGCACTTCGCTGCTCCCCGATTTACGGGCCCTCCGCCGTGCTCCCACATTTGAGCTGCTGCGAGGCGGGGCAGCACGAGCACAGTGAGCGGCTCGGAGCAGAGGAGCGCAGGCAGCAGGCGTCGCTGCGTCCGCGCTTCGCCAAGGTGTCCTGCCCTCGGCAGTCCGTGCCCGAAGACACCGCTGCACACACGCGCACAGACAGGCGCACACAACGCCACGGCCTCGCCCTTGCTCGCGCTCTCGCTCGCGCGCTCTCTCGCTTAGGCGCTCTCTCGCTCCCGCTCTCTCTCGTCCCCATGCGTGCGCACGCACACAGCAGCAGGCGCGGCAGGCGCGGCAGGCGCGGCAGGCGCGGCAGGCTCAGCTTGGGCTCTCACTGGGGTGTGCGCGGGGTCCGCGGCAGCGCCACGCCAGCGCCAGCATGGCCGCTCGACGCCGCCAGAGGGGGCTCGCTGGTCCTGACGCGGGCGTGCTTGCCCGCCATCGTGCCCGCGAAGCGGCCGCCTGCGGTGCCCCCGTGCACGCGCCGCGGCCGCTACTGCCGGGGGCCCGCAGGCGCTGCCGTCACCGGCCGCCTGGGCTCGCGAGGCGGCGGTCTGGCCGTGCCGCACGCCGTCGCGTGGCAGCGCCGCCGCCGGGGAGCCACGGGCGCGAACCCTGCAGGCGGCGTGTCAGCGGCACCCAGCGGGCGCGGCAGGCGCGGCTGCCATGCCGCAGCGCCGCCGGTGCGCGGCTGCCAGTGTGTGTGTGGGCAGCCTGGAGCCTCAGGCCGCCGGTGAGTGAAGCCGGTGCTGGCGACAACTGCCCGACTTCAGAAGTTCGTGGCTTTTTAGAGACTCGCCTCCGGCAGCGCCGCGCTGACGACGTGCGCAGTCGCTGGCGACGCCTCGGCTGGGCGCGCTGATGCCGACGGAGCAAGAGCACACCGGGGTTTACCCTGCGGCTTTCAACGTCGTCTCAGCGTTTGTCTGGGACCGCTTTGAGGTGCGCACCGCGTGCGGCGCGCGGGCGCCTGCCCCGCGGCGCGCCCTGCCCGGCGCTGCCGCTGACCGTGCGTCTGCGTCGGCGGCAGGGGCACAAGTGGGTGCGAGAGGTGGACGTGCTGTCGCGCCACATCGACGACCAGGGGAGGCTGCACAGCACGCGCCTGCTCTCACTGTACGCACGCATGCCCCTCGTGCTGCGCGCCGTCTTCGGGGGCGCGACCCGGCCGTTTTACCTGCTCGAGAACGTGATCGTGGACGTCGAGAAGCAGCGCATGGAGGTGCCGCGTGTTTTCTGTGGAGAGAAAGAGGGACAGAGCGCTCGCGTGCGGTGGGGAGGTGGGCACTGTGTGCGCGTGCGTGCGCGCGTGCAAGCACATGGTGACCAATCATGCAGCTCGCGGTCGGACGTCAACCCGGCCGCAGAACGAGAGAGAGAGAGCATCATGCTAGCGATGCTTTCTGAGAGCTGTGTGTGTGTGTGATTATGTAGTTCCCTGTCCGGCCGTTCTCCCTCTCGCGCGCTCTCTCTAGCTTCTCTCTCCCAATGACATAACATGAGGGAGAAAGTATTTTTTTGAAGACTCGGAGTCGTGAGAGCTGTGTAGAGTTCTGAGAGCTCCAATGAGGCGTGGGGAGGACAGTGCGAGGTTCTCAGATATTCCAGGAGATTCACAGCATTGCAAACACTGCGGCGCTGACGGTGCAACTGTGCCGGCCTCCTCTGCGCGGTTTTGACTGCGCACTGCAGATAAGAACGCGCAACGTCAACCTGGACCACATTTGCCTTTGCCACAGCGTGTCTTACTATGAGCCTGCCGCCGCTGACCCGACACGCAACACCCAGTACTACATGGCGGTAAGTCCCAATGAGGATTGTCTGCCCCGCCCCAGCGGCGGAGAGAGAGGGGGGAAGGGTGTGTGTGTGTGTGTGGGGGGGGAATGGGTGTGGGTGTGGTTGTGTGGTAGAAGGGGGCATAAGCCTCGCTGCCCCTACGAGGACGCTAGAAGCCGTCTCGACGCCCCCGGGACAAACAGTGATGCCAGAGGCACCACCGTATCCGGGCACCCTCGGTGGAAACGGGGCTAATCCCCCCACCGAGGGGGAGCCGAGCTCCG
>Ga0115006_10002391_pt1 | contig 12314 bp, 18 predicted proteins | sample ArcOceMetagenome_3_FD_88943 | JGI IMG/M metagenome (GOLD analysis project Ga0115006, IMG submission 88943) | Marine eukaryotic phytoplankton communities from Arctic Ocean - Arctic Ocean- Svalbard ARC20M Metagenome | ecosystem: Environmental > Aquatic > Marine > Oceanic | place: Arctic Ocean...
GTGTTTGGTTTGGGGGCGTTGGGTGGTTAGGAGTAGGGGGGGGCGGAAAGGAGGGGGGGGGGGTGGGTGTTGGGGGAGTGGGTGTGGGGGGGGGGGGGTTTGAGGGGGGAATGGATGGTGATGGAGTTAGGACAAATGCAATGCCCTTTGCTGATGTTTCCCTCTCCACGCCTCACCTTGGTAATACTCTGCGCGAAAGAAACAACCGTGTCTGCAAAGATGTCGCTAACATACCTCAGGGCCGTATGTCCATCTACAGCAGAGTGCTCAAAGTTTACCCCAGCACTTCCATCCTTCATGACAATTAACTGGAGCTTGTCGTACCACCTGTTGATGGCCGTCCCGACCTGGTAGTCTCCGACCTTCTCGTCATGCATGAGGCTATAGGTCCCGTGGAGACAGTTTGCCGCGGCCTCGTGGATGTTCTTAGGGATGAAATCGTCTAGAACGAGAACAAAGAGGGCAGAGTCTATGATGGCCAGGGTACTCTTGTTGTGCTCAGAGTGCGCAAGAAGGTTCTGCCTGGTCAGTGCCCACTTACTCCTCTCCAACGAGGTCAGCACCCCCAAAGCCCCTGTAGTGGCGCTGTATGAATCAATACCTTCCGAATCGGTGAGAATCGCTTCTACAACCTGTTTCACCCCACTCTCGTCTATTCCGACGCTGCCGTCTGGGTTCAGAGCCTTGAAATAGTAAACCTGTCCCCTGCACATCACAGCAACATGCTTGGACTCGGGATCGGACACGACGTAATCCTTTCCCTTCATGGGAACTCTGCAGGATCCAAAGATGTGCTTGAATTGGTCCATGCAGAGGGGGGCCCCCTTTACAATGTCGGGATGAAGGGTCTCGTTGTAGAGAAGGGAGGCAAATTTAAGCGAAGCGAACACGAGGGAGGCGGCACGTCCAGACTACGGTGGTGAGGTGCGAAGCAACGAGCAGAAGGTTGTTAGTTATAGTGATGGGTGATATGTGCCAGAAGCGAAGCGATGAGCTGAAGGAATTTCTCGAAGAGAGGCAGTATGGTATTTTTATTCATATTATCGCTTCGTTGCAGCCGTCCTTCGCTCCGTCTCACCTGATCCGAGTTGTTCTTGTTGTCAGGGCCTTCCTCCAGAAGGAAGTAAGGGTTCAGGTTGAGAACGGGGGACGAATTAGGGACAAGGTAAGCATCCGACCAGAACTCTTCAATATAGTTATCCTTGTCTTTCGAATACTCGAGGAGCAACTGCGCGAGGGAGTATGGTACGAAGGAAAACAACGAGTGAGGAAGAGAACCTTGAGGGCAAGGAGCGAAGGAAGGTTCATAAGGCAAGCCACATTGTCATAGTCTTCGCCCTTGGCAACCCTCTTCCATCATCCTGCGTCCAAACCAACAACATCCACCCAGTCTCACCTCTTGAAGTCTCGGCGCATCAGTCTTCCTAAATTCTGCAACAGCCTCGATCGTCTTCTGATGATGTTGTTGTTGTTGGATGGGCTTGACAGTAGCGAGGTACTTTTCTAGGGTAGCCGGCAGATCAGGGATAGGTAATTTACTGAGTGTCGTCTGATTTTTGTACGTCGTCTTCCCGTTACTTATAGTAGAACGGTTTGACATAGGTTAGAGAAAGGGAAAAAAGTGTTATAGAGTTAACAACACGGAGTAGTTTTTGGTAGAGATAGAGAGGGTGGTAGGGTGAAACTGTTGAGGGTACTGTTGAGGGTACTACGTGCTTGTGAAGAGTAATGATTTGGTGTTAACCCTACCAATCTCAACTTTTTTCCAGGAATTTGACTGCAGCAGCATTTGAAGATGAAGATGAGTAAAATTAATTTAGGAAATGCAATCTGACAGCTGTCGCAGTAAGCAAAGCAGTATCGTTATCATTCAAAATCGCCGCATTTTAAAAAACCTATTCCAAGCATATTTATGCATTGTTAGATAAAATTTTGAATTTTTAATACTAAATTGTTATATACAGAAAATTATATGTAATTTATATTGTTTTAAGTATTTTTGAGGTTTAATAATTTATTATAATTCATTAATTTGTACAATATAAATTTATGTATATATATGTATCACAAAAAAATTGTAATAAATGACTATATTGTCATTTATATATTTTCTTGCTTGGTTCATGTTACCGATTATTCGAAACATACATTGAGGTACTTTTGAGTATTGTTCTACTTTTTTTATAATTTATTTGTTCATATATACAATAATAGCTTGTAGTGTGAGAATCGTCATTTTCAATTTTTTGCCCCAAAAATTGACCTCCTTTTTCTCCCTCAACTCGTATCTAACATTACTCTTCTCCTTCTCCTCACTATTTTACTACAATCTTCTATCGTTCCTAGTAGTTTATTGGGGTGCGTCGACTTTAGGTAAAAAGTTATTAGCTTTAAGCTGTCGAATCTCGAGTGCAGAACCTTCAAAAATGAGCTCATTCGCCGATCCTTTCACTGGCCTCCTGAACATAGCTAACGACATTAATCTCGCGAACGAGGTGTATGACAAGGACACTTCTATAACATTTTCCTCGTCTACTCCCTCCTCCTTCTCCTCCTTCATTTCCTCCAGTTCATACTCTCTCCTTCCTTCCCCGAACCCTGAGAACTCCGACCTTATCTACAACTTTGTCGCCCCTGCGATCTCCAGGGCGCTCTCTGACGTGGACCTTCGGGTGACACCTGAACTCCTCCAACGTCTCCTTAACCCTTTACCCACGCCGCCCTCCACCCCCTCCTCTTCTTCTTCGTACTCTGGCGAGTGGCTCGCTGGATCGGCACTTCTCCGTTCCCTCGCTTCGAAGTACCTCTCACCCACGGACCAGCATGACTTTGCGATGGAGACTCTTTCCATGTCTAGGTGAGGCAGAGTGAGGAGCGAAGGACGGCTGGAGCAATGGACGGCTGGAGGGAAGCGATAGCAAAAGCATTGTACCGCCTTCATATATAACCAGGCTGGAGCGGAGCGACAACAAGAATAACATACCAAACCGCCTCTCTTCAAGAAATTCCTTCAGCTCGCCGCTTCACTCCTCGCACACACCACCTACTCGCACAACTAATAGCCTTCTGCTCGTCCCTTCGCTCATCGCAGTTTTGGGGCGTCCTCCTTGGACAGGATTTCGCTCCACACCATCAACGGGGTTGTTATGCTCTCGTCTTCACTCGTATCTCTAGCCTCGTCCTCTTCAAGTGTTCGTCCGAAGCGCCTTACAAGTATGTTGGAGGTGAGATCGACGAGGAGCTCCAAGAAGAAACACTTCTGCGTGCACACATACCACCTCTTTACACTAACTGACAACCTTACCACAGAACTCTCTGACAATGGTCCACCAGTGTTTATTCCCACGCACCTACATGGACTTGGACGACTCCTCAGCGAGCGGCTTTGGTATAGAGGAGGGCGAGGAGGGCGAGGATAGTGAGGAGAGAGAGAAAGACGTGAATGGGAAAGGTGAGATTGGACGAAAAGCGAAGGATGGGAGGAGCGAACTGACGACCTTATACAACGTAGCGCAATAACTAACAACCTACTGGTCATCGCTCCGCTCCTTGCCCCACTCTTCGCTCCTCCCCGCTCGCCCATCGCAGGCCTACACCCACCCTCCACCCAAACCAACCTCCACACTCTAATCTCCGAGTTCCTTCCGCCATCCATCTCCATTCTTAATGACCTTCACTCCTCCCACCCCACCCCGGCCCTTCTAAAGACATCATCGATTCTCGTCGGTCTTGTCACACAAGCTCTCGGCACAACCCCAGCCCCCTCCCCTTCAACTATATCCCTCATAATCGATGCTCTCAAGAGTGTCCCATCCATCACCACCATAGACGTCATGTTTCTACCTCGACGCCTCCAACAGTACAAGTTGTCTAATTCAATAACTTTTGACGTCTATGACGCGATCGACTTTGATCCTGAAGTCGACGGAGGTAAGCTGCAAAAACCACACGTGCTCGTACTTCAGTACTCCACCGTAACTACCGCTTAAATTCTCACCCATAATTCCAACCCCTTTTGCGATTCGCTTCGCTCATCGCAGACGACACCCTCCCCGCACTCGATCTCTCGTCCCTCCCCTTCGAGGTTTCTCCTCCCTGGTCCATCTACGGCTCGTCACTCGTTGCTTACGACCAGTTCACTTCCGCCTCCGTACCGTCTGTCCTTCTTCCGGCCCAATTATTCGAGCTCGGTTGGCCTCACGTCCACATACTGCTCAAGTGGGGCGAGGAGACGTCCTCGTTTGATCGAACATCTGCCGCTATCTCCCTCGCAAATCTCATCCTCGACAAGATCCCGCCCTCCCACCTGTCCCCATCAACGCCGTCTCTCACCAAACCTTCCCAGCTCCTCCTTAATGCCCTAATGAACTACCAAAACCTCTCCACCTCCATTCCAATCCTCCTCCTCAAGCTCACCTCCAAATTAGAAACCCAGACAATGATCCAATCCTTTTTTTTATCCCTCATCGGCCCCGCCCCATCCCCACCCCTCAAGGCGATCCTTCTCAACATCTACAAGAAAATTTCCCCACCTCCTTCCGCCGCCGCACCAGTCTTCGCCCCCTTCCTCGACGAGATGGTGTCTCTATCTGCCGACTCTGCCAGCTTCCTCCCTACCCTCCTCGAGAACCGAGACGTATACCACGAGTGCGTCATCTACCTCTGTCAACATCTCTCCGCCTTCCCCTCGTCAACTGTCAAGGCTACGCTCGAATTCAACGAAACTCTGAAGTCTCCCCAAGTGGCAGCAAACTGGCAGCTCGCACTCCTCTCAGACGCTATAAGCCGTATAGAACTTTCTTAACGAATCAGATTGGTTTTTCTTTGTTAAAGACAGAATTTTTAAGGATGCCGGCCTTATTGCGGTCCCCATAGATTGTCTCAATATCCACACTTAGCATGTCTACCATCATCCAGTTCCTTTCTCGTTATCAAGTGTCATGGTTAGTCACGAATTAACTAAAAGAGAGGCAAAACAAGGATGAAAACCATCTTTTATTCTCACGCGACAACGCAACGAGGTAAGCTCGTCCTCGAAGCCGTCTATCCTTGCCTCTTCCGTCTTGCACTCTCTCTTCTGCATCGCGATCCACATCGCTCCTACAAGGTTCTTCAGCGCTTCGCAGCGAGGGCTGCCTCTGACTCGGCTCCCTCCGCCCAGGGGGGCTCGCGGAGTAACCACAGGACCATGTCCCTCCCTTTGTTCTCCCCAGTCTCGTCCCCCCTCCTAGCCTCTTTTCACTCCCTTCTAAATATCCCAAATTTACACGCCATTCCTTGGCATACGACCAATACGAGCAAAGTTGATGTAAATGTAACGATCAATTGCATTTATAGGTGCTCGTTCTCACCCTTGGCCTTGAGGGGAGGGTTGCTGTGCCACGAAAGCGAAGTATGGTTGTGGAAATGTCTTACAAGTAAAATAATAACCACATCTGTAAATGTTGTTCCTCTTATCGAAATCAAACGTTCGCATGCTCATTTATAAGCTTCGGGATGATGAAGAAACATATCTCACCTTTTCACTGAAACAATTTGGTGGAAATACATGTCTCTTGTTGCGGTAACGAAAACATGCTCTGTACATGGGAATAATCCCGGGTTCATCGTAGCTGTTTCTTGGAATATATTCCCTATAACGTTAATATAGCGCGAGTTCTTGGGATGCTGCCACCCTGACATAAATGAACCGAATCTTCAATTTTTTAGCCCCTATAGCATCTTCTGTTATCAGGCATGGAAAGGAAGCAATCCTTGTTGCTTTAGTGACCTCCTCATCGGCCCTTTAAGTTGGACGAAGGGGAGGTTTGCAGTTTTGAGGGAGATTAGAGAAGCTCCAAAAAAGGAGGGAGCAAAATTAATACCTCTTTTTTCCCTTCACGTTATTACGAAGTATTTTTACCTACCCTACCCGTTTCATTATAAACAATAATGTTGGAGAAGGTACGTGACATCGCCAGGAGAAATCAGGAGAAAGCCTTTTTCATTGAAAACTGTCCCTCTCCCCGTGAATGGACTTTGTACCCTTTTAAAACCACTATTTTTGATATCCTCGTACATTAGCACCCATCAATCGGCAGAAATGATTTGTTTAGACAGACTGGGGGGATCTAGACCTCCGAACCTATTCTAGCCCTCATTTCCCTCCCCCTAAACTCCCTATCCCGAACAGTCTTCCTCCCAAGGCCCCATTGAACCTGGATCTCATAGTTCTGACGACGAAGAAGTGGAAGTTCTAGGTTCCAAACGTACCGATGAGAAATACGATGCCTTCTGGAACATCGATATGATCTACCTGTTTATGCAAGCAAACGACTGTCCAGCGAGGACGGCCTTAGAACTGGCCCTTACTGCCAAAGACCTTTCTCCCGATGATATCAACCTGCGCAATCTCTTCAACGAGTTGAAAGGAGCGAGCCTGGGCTTTGGTATTAATTTCGATACCCTCAAGAACCAGTACCTCAGGACCGCCACCTTCAAGGACCTTCCGAATGCAGCAGATTTGGCCACTCAGGCAGCCATCATGGTTTTAGCGGAGCTCACAACCCTTACACAGGCTATTAAATCTGGCGGCGATCAGGCTGTAATGGAAGCACGCGCCGAGATGGCCTTCAAAAGGATAAAGAAGTGGAGATTCCATGGCGTCCTCCAGGGTATCGTTGCCAACGGTTTGGGCACAACTTTGTCGTCTACGGTGTCACTAGTGAATTCGTACGTGCAAGCATCAGGAATCAAGCCGACCTCAACGACAACAACAACTACCACGTTCAAGACGGTGCTTATGAGGTTCAGGTGGAGGCGGAAAGGAACGAGAAGATCGCTCTCAGGATCCAGAAGAAGATTGAAAAAGCCAAGGGAAAAAACGAGTGGCTGTTGCTAGGGGAGTTGCCTGCTGTGGGAGCGACCAAGTCCTCCTCCAAGAGTAAGTCTGCCCCCCAGGGTGACGCCTCTTCTTTATCCAAGCAACTATCCCTGGCAGGGTCTAGCGCAGGTGAGCGAAGGCCAGGGCGAAGCGACAGCGAATGCATTATACCGCCTTCCTACATGACTAACAACCTTTTTACGCTAAACTTGGTGAAGCGATCATTCGCGAGAAAGCACATACACCCACAGACCGCGACGAGCTGACGATCAGACTCCAATCGCTCGATGACTTGGTCGAGAGGACTGTCAAAGACTTCAACAAGGCCGAAGAGGTCATGCTAGCTTTGGTACAAGACGTGAAGTCTTTGAAGGGGGACATCACCGAGATCAATACTTTGCTCGAAAGTGAGTTGGAATCGATCCGCACTGAGCTTAATGCCTTCAATGTCAGGCCTGGTGATTTTGAGGTTGGCGTCTTAGGGTAGAGGCGGATAGGGGGCGGGGAAAGGGGATCACAGGGGATCTGACCACTGTTGCTGTTGATTAGTTTCCGGCTGGTTGTCAGAAAAAATCGTTATCGTTATCTATCTTCTTACGCTTTTAGAGACCTTCCCTTATGGTTAGGATCATACCGCCATCTCCAGTCTATCTCCAAATTCGTCAACCCTTATGAGCTCTTTGAGCACTCCCTCCACCAGCATGTCACATTCCCTCCCCCCTTCTTCCTCGCTCCCGCCCCGGCATTCCACGTAGTACTTCAGCTTGGGCTCAGTTCCGCTCGTCCTCAGGCTTATCACCCCGCCGTTCTCCATCGTGAAGGTGACGAACTGCGTCCCTCCATCCTTGTGAAGCGTGCTCCTCTTGTCTTCCGTCCTACTGTCGTATCCCGTCGTTAAGTCCCTCACCCCCACAACCTTTACCCCTCCGATCTCGTCAACGTAGTTTCCCCCCCTCCTGACCCCCTCGAATATGTCAACCAGAACTTCCTGTTTGTAGAACTTCACGTAAGAGTTCTTGGCTACAAAGAACCCGTACTCCTCTTTGAGCTCAAGCAACAAATCTGCGAGTCCTCTTCCCTCTACCTCCAGCGCTTCAACCACTTCCCCTAGCACTGCAGCTGCTGTCACCCCATCCTTGTCATTCACTACGTCACCACAACAGTACCCGATCGCCTCCTCGTACGCGAACACGACGTTGTACCCCTCTCGCCTCAACTCCTCGCTCCGGTTACCCATCCACTTGAAGCCGGTTAAAGTCTCCTCGAACAAGAACCCTTCCTTCTCCGCGACTGCCCCGAGGAACTTTGAGCTCACAGTGCTTGCAAGCATCGCAACCCTCCCTCCCTCCCCCCTCTCCACAGCCTTCTTCCACATCCAGTGTCCGAGGACCCACCCGATTTCGTTGCCACTAAACAGCCTCCATCTGCCCCCCTCCCTCTCTGCAACTGCCAACCTGTCAGCATCGGGATCGTTCGCTATAATCACCTTGCTTCCGGCCCTCTCTGCAGTCTTCATCGCCAGCTTGAGCGCCCCCTTTCCCTCCTCTGGGTTTGGAAACGCAACTGTTCTGAACGTTGGGTCCGGAACCTCCTGCGACGATCGAAGTGACGACCAAAGAGAGTCAGCTGTTTGTCCATTGAGCGCCTAACTTCGCTCCTCACCCCCCTCCTTACCTGCTCGACAACGCTCACGAAAGGAGTCAACCCAAACTTATCGAAAGCCTTCTTCGCGAACTCGTGGCCAACACCGTGCATTGCTGTGTACGTGAGAGGGGCACCCTCGCCTCCCCTCCCATTGAAACACTCCCTCTTCATCTTGTCGAAGTAGAGCTCCTCCATCCGCGCTCCCTCCTCCCACTTGCTCACACCACCCATTTCGTAGGTCTCCCAAGGCTCCAAGTTCTCGAGAATCTTGTCCGCGATCCCCTTGTCATGAGGGGGGATGATCTGCGCTCCGTTTCCCCAGTACACCTTGTACCCGGTATCCTCCTTCGGGTTGTGGCTCGCCGTGACCATGACACCACAAGCCGCGTCCATTTCTTCGACCCCGAACGGCACCAATGGAGTTGCCACAAGACGATCGTACAGGAAGACTGGAACCCCCTGACTTTGGAAGACTGCAGCTGTGATCTTGGCAAAAATTTCGCTCGAGAGATCGTAGGCTGTGAATTCCTTGCTAGCTCTGTGGTCATATCCTACCACGATTCCCCTCTTCTTGACCCCTGTGCCGCTCTCCTCCAAGTACTTCAAGAGTCCCTGCGCAGTCTGGATCACAGTCAGGTCATTCATGCAATTATACCCTGGACCGAACGGGGCCCTCAGACCAGCGGTTCCAAACGAGAGCCTACCCTCGAACAGAGGTGCCAGGGAGGATTCATTGTTGTCATTTGAGCTCAGGATCATCTCGACGGCTTGCACAGTGGTTGGGTTTGGGTCCCATTTGACGTAGTTCTCGGCGTGATCTAGCAATGTTGAGGTCGACAAGAAACGGTGGAAAGCACCGGAAGGTACGAGGCTCCGCTGTAAGATGAAGCTCATGGTTGGAAAATGTGCAACCTCAGGGGGAAGCTGAAGAAGGAGGAGATGTTCATCTATCTACGTTAGTTTATTACGCTCAACCCCACATGGCCTCACTCAAGATCGCTGGTAGGCTCCCATCAGAATCATCACCGATACACCAATACATGAACCCGTTCACGTTCTCCCCCCCCGCTCTCTTAATATCCGAGTATGCCTTGCTGGCGTTCGCCGCAGTGATCGGACCGCCCACACCGCCCGCTGATATCAGACCGATCACCAACTTGCCCGTAAGATCGACCCTCTGTACACCAAGCTCAGCGAAATCATCATCTGTTGTGAAATCCACCGTGATGCCATCCTCAAGGAGCGTGCTAATGTAAGACCTTAAGTATTCGACCTGCGACACGCCTAGTACCGAGGTGTTGTAACTGGCGTGGCTCTTCGTCTCATAGATCTGAATTGAGACGAAATCGAATGCGTCTGGTTGCTTAATTAAAGGGTATGCTAGGAGGTGAAGAGAGAGAGAGAGAGAGCGATGGGCGATGGGTTAGAACACAAAGATGCCCTGAAGCTGAAAGCATTCCAATCAAGGTTCCTTACTTACCGTATGTATTATGCCCGTGGTAGGAGAAAGGAGGATCAACGTCCCAGTCGTCGGAGGGGTAGGTTAGGTTTACGAACTTGGAGAACTCAGTCGTTTGGATGTCGAGGTAAGACTCGGGCGGGGCCATTGAAACTATGTACCCTTTATCGTGAAGCAGCTTGGAAAGGTCTGCCATGAGATCCAAACACGGTCGACTGAAGTAGTTCCACGGCGACGTCAAAGCATCGTTCCCCTCCAGGTCCCAATCGAGCCCGTCATAGAGGCCGTCGCTAAAGGTCTCAAAAGCCTCCGCGTACTCCTCAGCTGCAATGAGCGAAGCGAATCGTGAAAAGGGTTGGAATGATGGGTGAGGATTACTGCGTTGGTTACGGAGGAGGTGCCTCTTGTACGAAAGCACGAGCGCGCAATTTTCGTGACTAGAGATGGCGTTACTAGCTCGTCGCTTCGCTCCTCGCTTGGACTCACCTGAATGTGTAGTGTTGGGATGAGAAGCATCCCAACCACCAACTGAGATAAGGTGCTTGACCCCCCCGTACCCCATATCGCCAAGTTGCGCGATTTTATCCTCGACACAGGTCCTGTTAGGCCCCCCAACCATGGCAGCATTGCCATCACTGTCCGAGACCAAGTTCGTTGCGAACCAGATCACGACATTGACTCCTTTTTCTACAGCAGTAAACACATTTTCGTCGCACTCGCTCCACGACTGGTATGCCACCATAAATTTCTCAAAGGGGAGGTTTGAGGCCATATTTGAGGCCTTTGAGGCCATATTTGAGGCCATAACAGAGGCTTCATATCGGGCAATAAGTAAGATCAGAAGAAGGCATTGCTTGAGAAACATTTTCGTAGCATCGAGTGGACGCAGTAAGAATAGAATGGAACTGATTTCAGATTGAAGTCCGTATGCTGACACTAGGAGACAAGAAAAAGTGCCTCAAAAATAAGACACAAAAATGGAGGCTTTGGATGAGCATTATAAAGAGGCAGGCGTAGATACAGAGGCTCTATCATCTTTCTTATCGAACGAATCAGCCGCCGGAACATACCGTTTTGTTCGTCTCAATCCTCGTCATTCAATTTCAGAGACTTTGTCAATCCTTTCATCGACTTTTGACCCAATTCTAATCCCCTGGCTTCCTCCCACGACGCAATTCTACGCCATTCCATCCTCGACTACCATAAATACCATGGAATCTTACCAAAGTGGCGCACTTTATGGAATGGACTGCAGCTCTGGTGCGGCAGTCTCTGCCCTTCCCCTTCACCTTCACCTTCAGACTTCGCCGGTGCGTGTTCTAGATCTTTGTTGCTGCCCTGGCGCTAAGCTGTGTATGATTGCGGATTCTCTCGAGCACCTCTCTGGTTGCGAGGTGGTTGGAGTAGACATAAGCGAGAACAGGCTCAACGTCTGCAAGAAGATGGTGCGAAAGTATTTGAAGGGATCCAAGTGTAAAGTGCAGTTGTACCAGGGCGACGGGTCAACCTTCCCCGGTACCGGTATTGGCGATGAAATCTTCGTCGCTCCCTGCCTCGTTTTTGACACCCGTGCTGACGCCGAGGAGACCAACAAGGGGGAGAGGAAGAAGATGAACAAGAGTGCAAGGGATAGAGAGAGAAAGGTGGGCGAGGAGAGTCATCACTTTGCATTTCTTGCCTACCTCAAACCTCTCTTCGCTTCGCTTCGCCTCTCCCTTCAATAACCTAACAAATTATTCTCTTGCTCTCGTCGCTTCGCTCCTCGTCTCAGCGCCTTGCGGAAATGATGTCGTCGCCCTCCCCCTCTCTCCACGACAAGTTCGACTTTGTGCTGATTGACGCAGAATGCAGCACCGATGGGGCACTGAATCAGGTCAAGCATAAGATCAAGGCCGGGGGGACACGGCGAGGTGAGATTGGACGGGGAGCGAAGCGACATCAAAAGCATTTTACCTCCATCCTACATAACTAACAAGCTTCCACTCGTCGCTTCGCTCCTCGCCTCATTGCTTCGCTCATCGCAGACACTGCGACGAATACCATACACGAAAAGTTGTCCGATGAAAAAAGTCTCATCTCCCTTCAGTCGGCTTTACTCTCAAATGGTTATGCCAACCTAAAGCCGGGTGGCTACCTTATCTACAGCACTTGCTCCCTGTCAGAGAATCAAAACGAGAACGTCGTCAAAACATTCCTCTCATCCCACCCTGATGCCGCAGTTCAGGACGTTGATTTCTCCTCCCCTTCTTCCCCCCCCCCCCCCCCCCCCCCCCCCAACCCCGCGGGCCTTTCCCGGCCATTTTAGTTTCCACACACACCTGCCCCCCCCCCCCCCCCCCCCCCCCCCAA
>Ga0115006_10002392_pt1 | contig 12311 bp, 22 predicted proteins | sample ArcOceMetagenome_3_FD_88943 | JGI IMG/M metagenome (GOLD analysis project Ga0115006, IMG submission 88943) | Marine eukaryotic phytoplankton communities from Arctic Ocean - Arctic Ocean- Svalbard ARC20M Metagenome | ecosystem: Environmental > Aquatic > Marine > Oceanic | place: Arctic Ocean...
AGCCGTGGGAGGGAACAGGCGGGCGCGTGGGATCGCCGGGGTCGGCCGGGAGCCGCTTAGCCCGGCGTTTCGAGCGTGCGGCGGCGGCGGGACGCGTGGAGGGGCGCACCTCGGCAGCACAACGCGTGAGGGAGTGTTCCCATCGTGTGCGGCTAGCGCACTACCGCTACTGCCAATGCTCCCAACAGTCACGGCGGAGGGCGCGCTGCGCGAGAACGCGCGCGGGCTGCGTGAGGCCGTCTGCCGCCTATCCAACCGCGACGCGCTGCTGGGCGTGGAGATCGTGCTAATGGGCGCCTCGCTGCCGCGGACGGCCCGCTTCGTGGTGCTTCAGCTCGAGCAGCTGTAACGACGCCGTCACCCTCGCTTCCCACCCGCCGCTCGTGTGGGGCAGGGTGGCTGAGAAGGGGAGCGCGCGGGGGGGTTGGGGTTTGCAGCGACTCGTTCCGGCTGTGCGCGTCGCACCCACAGCACGATCCAAGATGGCGTGACGCCATGCGCCGTGCGTTGGCCGTCTGGGACTTCTCGCCCGCGCACGTGCAGCGCTGGAACGCGGAGGAGGGCACGCTCAGCGCCTTCGTGCCGCTGTGGACCACCCTGCCCACCTCCGCGTTCCCCGCCGTCGGTGTGTTGCGCCCACTGCTTCCCCTGCCCCACCCGCCTGCCCAACCCCTGCCCCACCCCACTCACCCGCCAACTCACCGCCTGGCAGACGGTCGGTTGGATGCGGAGGGCGTGCTGGACGTGCTGCTCTTCGGCTCGATGAGCCCACGGCGCGAGGCACTGGGCGCGATGCTGCGTGCGGCCGGTCTGGTACGTGGTCAGCCCCAACTGGGGTTCGCGAGCGTTGGCGGTCAGCTACCTACCTCCTCTTCGCTGTTTCCGTGAGCCCAACTCAACCCTGAGGTACGAGCCCAACCCCCTTTCGCGCAGCGGGCGGAGGTGCGGCGGTTCACGGACCTGCAGGAGCAGGAGGCCAGCATCCGCGCCGCACGTGTCATACTCAACGTGCACTACTACACCGACGCCGCGCTCGAGGTGCATCGGTAAGGGCCCGACGCCGCACACACACACATACCCCGCATGCGGCTTCTCTCTCTCTCTCACCTCCCGTCCGTTGCTCACCTCCCTCAACTTCCCCCGGCACGCACGCCCGCACGCACGCGCCAGGCTGGACCCGCTGCTGGCGCGCGGCAAGTGCGTGCTGAGCGAGTGGTCCAACGACCCCACGCTCGACCAGATGTACGCGCCGGCCGTGGTGTTCGCGCCGTACAACCGGCTGCTGGAGGCCACGCACGCGCTGCTCGCCGAGGGTGAGCCGCTCTCCCTGCCTCACTCATCGACCGTCGGCAGCCCCTGTCCGCTGTAGTCGGCGTGTGCCCTCGATGCCCCTCCTACGTTAGAAGGAGGTTGGACGACGCAGCCGCTGAGCCCCCTACCGGGGCTTGCAGGAGACCGCGCGCTGGAGGAGAGGGGCCGCGCCGCCAAGCGGCAGCTGCACGCGCAGTGGGCGGCGTACCCCGCCGCGCTGCATGCCGCCGTGGAGATGCTGCCGCCCGCCTCCCACCATGCGGAGGCTCGCGCGTGGAACGACTGGCGCGGCTCGGGCGCCGCCGCCGCCGCCGCCTCCGCGAACGACACGGGCGAGGCGGTGTTCAAACTGCTGGGCATGTGGCAGGCGGCGCAGCCTTCGAAGGACTCGATGCAGTGATGCAGTCGGTGCCTGCGGCGGCGGCACGCTGGGTGCCTGCGTTGCTGTCCGAGTGATATTTCACTCTGCTGGCAGCCCCCTTTTGAGCACTAAAAAAAATCTCTCTGGCGGCACCTCCGAGGCGTTGCCCTCCTCCGGCTGCTCCGCGTCCAAATCGCCGTCGCCGGAAGTCCTACGCCCACCCCTCTGAAAGAAAAACAAAGCAAAGGCTTCACAGTTCCTCCTTCCCAGCAGGCAGCTCGTCGCGGTAGGTGGCCTGCCAGCCCAGCTCGTCCTTGTAGATGCGCATCATGCGCACGTACGTCGGGTGCGGCAGCAGGAACATGCGATGCCAGCTGTCCTTGGGGATGATGGCCGCCTCGCCCGCGTACACGTGGATGCGGATCCAGTGCTCGCCCGGCCCGCGTTCGCGAATGTCCCAAATCACGCCGCCCTCCAGCGCAAAGCGCACCTGCGCGCGTGGCGCCCTCGGAGCGTCAGTGACGGTGAGGGTGAGGGCGGTGAATGAGGAGGCGCAAACAACACTGCGCTCTAGATGTAGAGTACACCTGCCGCACGGATGCGAGCCTGTGTCCAGAGAGAGCACGTGCACGAGACAAGAGTTTGGGGGGCCAGGGTCGACTGCGACTGGGAGAGTGCTCGAGCCCCACCGGTCAAGCGTGGCACGAGATTAAAAAATCCATTCTCACACAACGCCGCTCGATAACAAACAGCACGCACCTCGTCCTCCGTGTGGCTGTGCTCGCGGCTGAACTTGCCCCCCCAGCCCAGCGCCGCCTCCGCCAGCCCCAGGTTGGCCTCCGCGGAGATGAAGATCTCGTCCGACTCGACGAAGCCGTGCGCCGCCTGCAGCGCCTCCAGCGGCTGCCGGTACTCGGGCGGCTGGTCGCCCAGCCACAGCAGCTCCAAGCCCGTCTTGAGCAGCATGTCGTCCGCGGAGTCGATGGTCTTCCAGGGGCACTCCAGGTAGTACGCGCGCGGCGTGTACTCCTGGTGGTCGCTCCACACGTCCTCCATGCCCAAACCCTCCACCCGCAGATGATGTACCCCCAGCAGCAGCAGCCCCAGCACCCGAGGCGCCCACGCGAGGAACGCGCGCGCGCCTCTCATCGCATGCGATGGTCTATGGGACCGCACCTCTTGGCCAGAGTGGGTGGAAACTGTCGCAGGCCTTCACAATCCACCCATGGCTTCACGCCTGTGCGTCGAGGGGCTGCACGCGCTTGGATGCATGGTGGAGGAGCGCGACCTGACCGTCATGCTGCAACCGGGCGCCCCGAGAGACGAGCTGCTGGCTCTGTGCCTTCTCAGGTGACACAAGCGGCGAGGTGGAGGGGTAGGATGCGGGCGGGAGTTTCGAGGCTGAGTGGCTGGCGATGCGTGCAGGCTGGTGGGTGGGGCGGAGAGAGTGCAGGCGTTGTACACGGACGCGGCCAAAGCGCCGGGCCACCCGACACCAAGTGCGGACACCCCGCACAGGACCTCTGGGAGAGACTGACGGGGTCTCACTGAACGCACCGAACGTTGCGGTGCTGCAGGTGCTGCAAGCTTAATTGCTGAGCTTGGGTTTCCCTTTCCCGAGGCGGACGACCACCAGCAGGCGCTGCGGTGGCTGACAGACGTCCTCCGAGTGGTGCTCGCCGCTGAGTGTCCGGACGCCCAGGGTTGCAGGTGAGTGGGTGGTTTCATGTGCTGGCGTGTACCACGCCCCACGTCCCTAGCGTGAAGCGTGTGGGATTGGGGCGCTGGAGACTGGAAATGCCACTCGACCCCCCAACCGACAGCGCGCATACTGACCCGCGTGGGTGGGATGGGTTGGAGCACGCGCAGCTTGCACGAGCAGATGCGACGCGACGCGACCTTCGTGGACGAGATTGCGTTCCGGCAGAAGGACGTCTTCGTGCGGGACGTTTCGCTCTTCCCGACGGAGATGCGCTACGCCATGGATCTCGCCGGGTGAGTGGGACCAAAGCGCCGCCAATCGAAGCCGTGTGTGTGTTTCAGGGGGGTGGGAGGTTCACAACACAGCACACCGCTGACGGGAAGCATGGACTGAACCCTGTTCGATATGCTTCGGGGTGAGACAGCGCGGACGAGGAGTCCATGCGAGAACATCTGGACGAGATCCGACAGCAGCTCACGGTGGTTCAAGCGGAGCTGGCGAAGGCGCCGCCGCCGCGGGAGGCTGACGACGACGACGACGACGACGACGACGACGACGACGACGACGCGACGACGGCGGCGGAGGCGTTTGAGGCGCTGCAGAGGGAGCTGGCGGCGTTCATGCATCTCGCCGAGTCGTTCATGGCCACCTATGTGAAGGATATAAGGTGACTCTCCGCTCTCGGTGTGCCCCCACAACAATCCTGGCGCGCCGGCTTGGCTCCCCGCTGATGCGCAGGGCGTTGTTGCACATGTTTCAGGCCATGGGTCAACACCATTAAGAAGCCGGTCATGCAAGGCATCGGACCTGCGGCCACCGTCGCGTTGGACGCGCACACGCAGCTCATCGAAGTGAGAGAGCATCCACTCCCGGCCTTACCTCTCGCCAACGCGCCGCTCCACATCGCATTCGTGTGCGAGCGCCGCAGACACAACACGAACGAGTGTTGACCGTGCGCCGTGCGCCTGCGGTGGTTGGTGCGGCAGGTGATGACGGCGTTCGATAGCACGCAGCGCGTCATGCAGCAGGTGGCTGCCATGGACCACCGACCGGAGGAAGAGGCGAGCACGCGCGCGGTTGAGGCGACGTTTGTAGAGCTCACCGAGGCCTTCCAGAACCTGGCTCGGTGTACGACAGAAGAAAATGAATGAAGGCAATACGCAGCACGAATCTACCGTACTCCTCGAACTTCGCGTTTCCGGAGGCCTAGGGCCCACTCTGTTTGAATGTGATGTCGCGCACAATCAGATCGGTGTTGGCCAGAACCTCTGCGAAGGTTGGCTTGTCCTGAGGGTCGTAGTGCACCAAGAACCTGCGCATGGCAACGCAAACTCAGAACAGAGAGACTGACGTCCAAATCGTGGAGACCGCGCGTTCGCACAGAGAACGCACGAGAAAAACACATATGTAGGAAAGGGTGGGGTTCGCACTTGATCACCATGGGCATGCGGGCATCGTTCGGCACCTCCTGGAACACGTTCACGACGGTGCCTGCGCCGTGCTTGGGGCATTCGACGCGATACCCCATCATGACGTGCGCCGGCATCTCCTTCCGGGTGACGCCGGGAGGCGTCCGGGCGGCGGCGGCGGTGATGGAGGCGACAGACGACGCCGCTGGCTGACTTGGTTTACGTGCGGGAGGGGCGGTGACGGTGGGAGGCGCTGCTGGGCGGTGGGAAGCGCTGGCGGGAGGCGCTTTCGGCGGCGCACGATATGGTACGCGGGGCGTGGCCGATGACAGCTGCGATGCCAGATGCAGCGTCGCCGCATTCGTCGCTTGCAAGTTCCTCGAGTACGGCGACGTGAGTGCGTTCACTGGGACAAGAATCGGCGGGGCGGCAGCGGCGGCGGCGGCGGCGGGCGGGGCGCGAGAGAACGACTGCGGAGTCATGCGGCGCGTCGGCTGGCCGTTGAGGTGGCCGCGGATCAAAGTCGATGCCAGCTCCGATGGGAGCTGCACATTCGTCGCCAGAGTGTTCATCGCCCACGGCAACGCCGTCGGCAGCGTCATGACTCCGTCCAGTCGGACCGGGGGGAGACTCACAGGATTCAGCGGGAGCTGAACCCCCAGCGGATTCATCGCCTGATTCCACGCCGCCGCCGCCGCGAGTGGTTGGACGGGGGGAAGAACTGGGGCGGGCTGCGTGGCACGCTCGTACGCCTCCCACGCCTCCTTGCGCTCCTCTGGATCCAGTTGCTCCTCTTCGATGTCCTGGTCAGAGAACACACACACACACCAGTCCACATCCGCGTCCAGTCCGATCACTCTCTGGCGGCGAGCAGACGTGTAGGTCGCCGCACGCCAAACCCAACCAAATCCCAGCGCCCGACACGGCAGCAGGGAAGACGCGGATCGCACACCTGCAACAGCGAGTCGTGCTCGAACGAGCGAACAATCCACTGCACCTGCAACAACTCCTGCTGCAAATAGTCCAGCACGCTGTCCTTCTGCTTGTTGACGATTTTCAACCCCCCCCGCTCCGCTCCGCGCCGCTCCTCCGCGCCCGAATCCCAGCCCGAGCCGTTCTCGTTATCCGAGTCGTCCAGCGGGATAGGATCGACGGAGGAGCCGTCGGCGCCCTTGGCCTTGGGCGCGCGCCGCTCCACCTCGTCACCTCCTCCCTGCTCCTTCCGCCGTTGTCGCTCCCAGAAATCATCCTCCTCCAGCGCCCAAAGATTATCCACCTCATCGCTGCGGAAGGAGCGCGCCACCTGGCATGCCCAACGAACCCACGAACAAAATCCCTCGCTCGCCCGTCAGACGGACGCGCGTGACCAGCGCTCACAACACTAAAGTCGCAGGAGGGGCGAAGGAGATCAAGACGAATGGAACTGTCAGTGCACACCGACAGGCTCTCCCCCGTAGGCGCCAACCCCGAAATTGCGGGTATGCACGCGACACCCCTTTATGAGGGCCAAGCACACAGGGGCGAACCTGATGCTCGTCCACCACACGCGCGGCCAGGCCCTGTTTGTTGACCTGCCGATTGTAGATCTTCTCCTCCATCGTGCCGGCCGCCATCAGTCGATACACATGCACCGGCCGCACCTGTCGTCCAACGCAACTCCCGTGTTGTGAGCAGCTGTGGGCCGCTGCACACCACTGCGAGGAATCACACGCGCGATACGTTCGTGGTGCTTCCCGCCAGCTGACGCATCGCCGCCCGGTCAAGCACGCAATCTCGCACCTGGCCAAAGCGGTAGGCGCGGAACACGGCTTGAAGCTCGGGAATGGGGTTCCACATGGCGTCCAGTAGCACCACGCGGCTCGCGCCCTGAGTACAGTCAGCGTACGCCACGCACGTTTGAGCAGCAACATCCATCCAAAGCACCGAGAAAAGCGGCGTTGTCGTGGTGGTGTGAAAGGTGATGGGGCCACGCACCACGAGGTTGATGCCCAGCGAGCCCGCTTTAATGGAGACGAGCATCAGGCGTGGGCTCAGATCCGCCTGACTGTTGAACGCCTCCACGATCTGCTGGCGTTTCTGCCCTGGAATTTTGCCGTCGATGCGCAGATAGTCCGTGTCCTTCACCCACCCGATGTTCTTCAGCATCTGTGCCGCGCACACGGGCCACACTGCGTGAGTGTACCAACACGACGTACACCCCGAATGACGCTTCGGCCAGATCGCTCGTCACCCTGAGTATTTGGTCTCGCGAACATGCCCGAGCCGGGAAACACCTTCTCAAGCAGGTCGAGCATATCGAGGCTCTGCGAGAACATGAGCGTCTTTTCGTTCAGCTCGCTGGCCTTGAACAGGATGCCCAGTGCCACCGACAGCTTTCCGGACCGTGCCACGACGGCGTTGGGGCCTTGATCGTCCCACCATTGCCCGCACGGCTCCCACCATGGCGCTGGGGGCTCTGCATTCGCACCGGCGTCAGCGGCGTCGACGACGGAGATGAAAGCAGCGCTGGCCGGTGCGCCGTTGGCGAGAGAGCCGTCCGGTGCAGCAGTGGCGGCGGAGGCGGCGGCGGCGGAGCTGTCAGCGGAGGTGAGCGGCGGATCGGAGGGACGGGCTGTCTCCAACGCGGCGGGTGCAACCGAATCATCCACGTGGCTCGAAGGGAACAGCACGGAGGATGTCGGGCTCGCCGTTGGAATGACGGGAATGGCGGGCACCGTCGCGGGAGGTCCCTCTTTGGGCTCGTCGTCAGCGGGAACGGGGCCCTCGGGCGCCGACGTGGCGGCGGCGGCGGGGGCGGCGGCGGCGGGGGCGGGGGCGGTCGGGGGCGGCTGAAGCAGCAGGAGGTCTGGGTGGTTAAAGACGCGCAGCAGCTGCCCGTGGGCCTTCAACGGGTTGGAGTTGCCTGCTGTGTCTCCGCGGAGGCTGATGTATGTCTGATACAGCTCGCGCTGGACCTCGGTCAGGCGGATGGCCAGCACCGTCTCGTACTTGGGCGGCAGCTGCGAGAGGAGGTCATGCAGCCGGAGTCAGGGGGGGTCGGTCACGTTCCTGGCCGATGGATGTGATGTGCGATGTGTGTGTGATCTGACATTTTGGCGATGGTTTGGATACGCACCTGCCGGCGAAGCACGGCGACACCTTTGCGCTGCACGAAGCCCTCCAGCTTCCTGTGCAGCACGTGCGCGCGGTACTTCATCATGCGCACGTCCTGCTTGGTGGAGTCCTCCATCTGTCCGTTGCAAATCGGGTTCACGAAGCGGTTGCGGAAGTCCCCCGTGGAGCCCAGGAAGCCCTCGCGCACGAAGTTCACCATGCAGTAGTACTCGAGGAGGTTGTTCTGCAGCGGACTGCCCGTCAGCGCCACGCGCATCGACGTGCGCGTGCCCATCAGCGCCATGGTGGAGCCGGTCTTGGCGTTCTTCAGAAGGTGCGCCTCGTCGCACACCTGGTATGCACACACCCGTACCGGATCGATCAGAACACTTGTACGATACGTGACACCCACACTCGGAGTGCATTGCGCATTGCGTTTCGAGGTTGGCACGCTCGAGAGAGGTGAGGGCAGCACACACCAGCACGTCCGGCCCCGGGCTCTGCAGCGTGGCGGTGAACGCCTTGCACTCGCGGTCTGGGTATTTGTGGTCCTGCTGCTTGGTCGCCAACACCAGATTGCGATACATCTCGTACCTGCAATTGTTTCAGATACACCCCGCCCGTTCGTTCAACCCTCGACCAATGCGCACGTACAGCCGAAGCCCAGCCACAACACAATAAATCTTCCACGTGGCTTGTTTGAGAGGTCGTGAACGAGCCAAAAACGCACTGGGTGGGCCCATGGAGGTCCCCATTTGACGGGGAAAGAGCGTCATATAGACGGCCCTCGTCAACACATGGACCTCGAGCATCCAGACGAAGAAATGCTCCCGTGGCCAACATGCACACATAGGGAGCCGCACCCCATGAGCATGATGCCGCCGTTTGCGCGCCAACTCTCCAACGTCTTGCGGCGCTGCTTAGCGGTGCTCTGTTCCTCGAACATGAACAGGTTCACCGACTCCTGACACAGGCTATACCAATGCTGAAGCTCCTTGTGCCTGCGTGCAAGCGAGGCGTATGTGAGAAAACGGGCGCTTCTCGACGAGAGAGCCATTCGGATGTGCGGAAGAGACGACAGATGCACACACACAACGCCTAGCGCCCTCCGTGCGTCGGGTGGGCGACCGGCGTCGACGTCAGCGGCGTACCAGTTGTACAGCACGTTGACAGGGCCGATCACCAGCGCCGTGCGGATCTCCGCAGGTTTCGCCGCGTCGCGCGGCTCGCCCGGCTGCCTGGGCGCCGGCTTGGGCAGCCTCGTGAGCATGGTGTGCAGCAGCGCACCCACCTGCAGCGTCTTGCCCAGCCCCATGCTGTGCGCCAGAATGCACCCCTGCCCCGGCTCCGGCTGCGGCTCGTCGTCGCCTCTCGGCGCGCGGTTCTTCCACATGACGTTCTCCCACATGAACCGCACCCCCTCCACCTGCGGCCGCAATTCATATCCGTTTGTAAGCGCAACCCGTTCCTTTCCACAGGTCTCAGGTTAGCTCGTGGTGCGGCGCGGCGCTCGGTCCCGCATCGTCCGTGGTTGCGTCTGCGTTTTGCGTGTACGTGCGTCGCGCGCACCTGATGTGGCTTGAGCTTGGCTGCCAGTCCAGGCGCCATCAGCACGGGCGGCTGTTCCAATGGCCGTCGCGGGTTGATCACGGCGTTGTCAGTCTCCAGCTTGCCCGCCTTCTCACGCGCCGTCGCCCACTTCTCGAGCTTCTTGATACGATCCGCCTCATTCTTTTGCACCTGTGTACCCGTACGCGACGTACTCCCGAATCAACCGTTAGCCGCGACGGCCATGGGCGGTCTTCTTCGCTTCTCAGAAATGTGCGGGGAACCAAAACACATCGCGACAGAGGCTGAGAGCGCCCACTCACTTGCTTGGCCATCGCTCCGTAGTCTTCGTCGGAAAGCACTGCTTTGATATTCTTGCGTTTGGATCCATCTCCGGGGCTGCAGCTCGGGACGAGCTCCGGTTCGGCGTCCTCGTCCGACTCCGCCGCCGCCTCGTTCCGCCATGCCGTCTTCTTATTGTGCTGTGCCTTCTTCGCCACCTGCGTTTCGGACTTGTCTGTGGCCTCCTCAGCCAGCACCGTCGCCTCCGCCTGAGAAAGGGAAAAAGCCACTCGCGCCTCAGTCCTCGCTTCAGTGTTCGCACCAAAGCAAGCCCGTCTGCGCCCAAGCCGCAGACACGGCGCGAGGTTGCACTGTAACGATCGCTGCGCGCGCGACGAACGAATGGACCTCAGAGCCGGTAGTACCTTCGAGAGCTCTTCATGGTGCTTCTGCAAGCCGCGAAGCGGACTCGGGTCGCAGCAGAAGCACCGCCATTCGTCGTCGGTGCTAGTGAGCTTCTCGTAAAAGCTCGCGCCGAGATTGAGAACGATACACGTCTGCGCCCCCCACGACCACGCGAAAAGAGTCAGCGTCCCACCGCCGTAACTCTTGATTGCAGCTGCGCAGGTGGAGTCCGAAAAGCTGTCATCACGGGCTTCCGAGTGATGATAGGGGCGTATGCAGGTGCTATCACCTTGCAGAAGGCTTTGGGACAGTCGTCGCAGACCAGAAGGTCGCCGCCGTAGCTGCACAGCTGACAGTAGTCGTCCTTTCCGTCCTTCCCCGTCTCGGCGTTCTTCATATCGCCCTCGTATCGCGAGTGGCACTCAACGCATAGGCGCACCTCCAGCTCAGGATGACAGCGCCCATGCTCGAACAGCGCCTGTGTACCGAACCCGCGCCCGTCAGAGACGGCGCCTCCCGCGAAGCCAACGCTCGAGCGATGGGCCGTTGGGCACGGCGCCTGAGACGAACGAGAATGAGGGAGCATGGATCGACAGTGCGCGTGCGAGGGAGTGCTGCGCAGATTCCGTACCTCATGTGGACCGGCGAGGCACGCGCAGCAGATACTTGGATTCAGCTCGGTGTCGTCGTCGCGCTGCCGAAGCTCAGCGCTGAGGGAATCCCCCAGCACGTCCTGCATCCTCAGGACGCGCCTATCCAGCGACCAACCGCCTTTCCGACGATGCTGCCTGCGCGCCTTGCGCGGTGCCTTGGTCGGCGTACGATCATCGCCGGAGCCTTCAGCATCGTCCGCGTGCTTTGCATCGACGTCCGAAGCGTCGTGCCTGGTAGCTTCGTCCTTCGCGTCCGACATGTCTGTGGCTCGCACGAGGCGACGACCTTGACGCCGCTCTGAGTCGCTCTCGTCGCTCGTGCTCATCTCCACACACGCCTCCGCCCCCCAGTCCTGTCGCTCCTGGCCGTCATCTCCATCACTGTCTTCCCCGCCGGCTTCGGTGTCCTCCGGCAACGCGCGGGTGGCTATGGGCTGGCTCGGATTGCTCACGCGCGCTCGCTTGGCGTCGCGCGGCCCATCATCCAACACCTTGGCGCGCACGCGCTTGCGCGTCCGGCTGCGGGCCTGCTTTCGCTTTTGCTCCACCCCGTGCGTCCACCTGCACGTCCCCACTCGAAAATTCAGGGCGAGGGGTCAACATCCAGCCGGAGAACCGCCTCCACCCAAGGGAAAATCGTGGGTATTGACGGGATACGGCACGCGACGCACCGCTTCTCCTTGGCGCCGTCCTCCTCCTCCCCTCGTCGCAGCATGCCTCGCTTCTGAATGTCAGTCAGCTCGCCCTCCATCGGCTTCCCTATCATCTGCGTGTCGCACCACGTCTTGTTGTCGTTCCCCAGGTCCTCCACCACGACGGCCTCCTTCGTCCCGCGCATGAGCCTCACCGCCTCCGCCGGCGTGGTGGCCGAATAGATGGGGCCCAGCTCCTCCAGCAGCTGCCAGCCGGAGGCGCCCTCCCGCGGGTTGCTGGCAAGCTCCCGCGCCCGCCGCTCCAAAAACCCACTGGCGCCCATCTCGCACAGACGCCCGCGATTGGTGGTGGTCTGTGGGAGCGCTCGCGTATCGCCGCAGCCAATCAGCAGAGCAGGAGACACACAGCGCACACCACAACTCCTCCGCACGAACCTCGCCGTTTCCCCCCGCACGTGTGTCCCTAACCTCACTGAACTTCGCCCTAACCCGAATCCCAAGCCCCACGCACAGGATTGGCCTCCGCCAGATGCGCGTCGGCGGCTGCCACGTGCGTGGCCGCCTCCGCCGAAGTCTCGGTGCCGTGGCGAACCGCTTGCCTCCAGCTGCTGGTCGCCGCCAACTGCACACGACACAACGCATCCCCTCCCACGTCGATATCAGCGCTGAGGTGGGCGCACCCAGCGCGGTGAATGAAAAGGCTAGAGCGGTTTCGTTTCACTTGCGGGGTGGGCTGGTTACCGCCGCCGTCTGAGGCTCCAGCTCCTTGTAGAGGGCCAGCACGTCCACGCCCGCCTCTTCGAGCCGCTCCACGATGATGGTGCGCTCGTCCTCTTTCCGCACCAACTTGTCCTGCCACATCTGCTCGTACGCCTCCACCTCCGCCTTCACCTC
>Ga0115006_10002395_pt1 | contig 12297 bp, 11 predicted proteins | sample ArcOceMetagenome_3_FD_88943 | JGI IMG/M metagenome (GOLD analysis project Ga0115006, IMG submission 88943) | Marine eukaryotic phytoplankton communities from Arctic Ocean - Arctic Ocean- Svalbard ARC20M Metagenome | ecosystem: Environmental > Aquatic > Marine > Oceanic | place: Arctic Ocean...
CTGCCGCGTCCCAGCAGCCACTCCAGGTGCCTCCGCCGCCCCCGCCCGCCCACCGCCCCGTCACCCACTTCCGCTCCGCCAAGCAACCTGCCACCCCGCCATCCCGCCACCCGCCGCTCCGCCGCCCCGCCAACCGCCGACCTGCCTATCCGCTCCCCCCGGGGTCCCCTCTGACCCCTCACACCCCTCGCACGCCCCGTTGCGTCTGTCCCCTCTATAAATATACCCTTCGCCCCCCTGACCCTCCCATTCTTCCTGCCGTCGGTCAGGTGCAATGGGTGCAGATCGCGTCAGCCGCGCCGCCTGCAGCGGGTCCGACCCTGGGGTTTCGGTCCCAGACCGCCGCTGCATCCCCGGGCACCCGCTACGTGACGGTGACCCCAGAGGTGCAGAGCTCGTTTCCGATTGAGACTCAGTTGCATCAGCTGCAGACGCTACAAACTCAGCTGCAGCACCTGAGGAACCAAGCGATGCAGGGCGGGCTTCAGGGCGGGCTACCTGGTGGGCCGCCGGGTGGGATGCCAGCCGGGATGCCAGCCGGGATCCCCGGCGGGATGCCGGGTGGGGTGCAGGGGGGGATACCTGTCGGAGGTGTCCAACTCCTTTGGCCCCATGGCGCAAACTACCTCGGACCCAACGGAGGTGCAGCTGGACTGCCATCGTGTGCGCAGCAAGTGAGAAACGCCCCGCCGGGTAACCTCCCCGGCGGCGGCGCGCACGGCACGCACGGCGCACGGGGCCTGCACGGCCTGCACGGTAGGGTGCCGGGCGGAATGCAGGGCGGGATGCAGGGCCGGATCCCGGGCGAGCCGCAGGCTGGGTTGCCAGGCGGCCCGCAGGGAGGGGTGCTGCAGATCGGGTTGCAGGGCGGACTGCAGAGCAGGTTGCAGGGTGGGTCGCATGCTGGGCTGCAGGGCGGGCTGCAGGCGGGGCTGCAGGCTGGGCTGCAGGGCGGGCTGCAGGTCCAGAGGAACAGCAGCGTGGCCCCGCAAGAGAGCGTGAGCGCCGCGTTGGCGGACGTGGAGGCCGAGCTCGAGGCGCAGCTGCGGCTTGCGCTGGGCGGCAGCAGCCAGCTGCCATCACCATCGCAGCCTATGGGCAACTCGTCAAGGTTCTCCACTGCTGAGATCGCGGCCTACGGGCAACTCGCAGCCCCATTTGGTACCTCCAGCGGCCACGTGCAGACAGATTTCGGCAACCCCGAGGGCCAGTTTAGTCCCCAGGACCAAATCTATGCGGACCTAGCCGATCAAGCCGAAGCGGACCTAGCCCTGGACCAAGACGGAGCGGACCCAGCCGAGGACCAAGCTGGTGCGGAGACCTTGCCTACCAACGCACTCACGGGCTCGGGCGCCACCTCGACCAACAAGCTCGGCGGAGATTTGACGGCCTCGGCCGAGGTCTGGAAGTCGAGCCACGCAACCGGTGGCGTCGCCGACGAGTCGCTCGACATCTCGCAGGCCAGCAGCCTTGGCACTGTCGTCGCCGGAGACAACGCCCCCGCTAGCACGTTGACTGCGCCCACTTCCGCTGCCGCGACGACCAATGAAGAGCAGCAGCCGATGCCCGCGGATGACATGCTCGAGGCGCGCTCTGCGCCCGCCCCCCACCCGCTGCACCACCCACACCGCACCACTCACTGCGCCATCTTTTGCATCGCACGCCGCCTCCCCGCCCCGCCCCTCCCCGCGCCCGGCCCTCGCGCCAACCTCCTGCATCGCCCCTTCAGCAGGTGCTGCACTCAGGGTACCGCAACCTAAGCGGCACGCTGCACACGCTACTCGAAGACGAAGCGCTGCCAGGCCGCATGTTTATAGAGCACCCTCATACGCGTGAGCGGAACTGGTCGGAGCGCTCTCTTAATTATGAGCCAAGGATGCTGGAGGCAAAGCATTTGGCCAGAGCAGCAGGCCTCGCCTCCTCCCCCCCCAGGCCCTGGACTGCTCCATGCACTCGGGAGGTAGCCAATTGCGGGGCACCGAGGAAGGCGGCACTGGAAGGTCCCACCCATAACACGTCACCACGATATCGCCACGACGTGCGCTCGCCTCGCAGGTCAAGCGTGCAGCGCGAGCTCGTCTGCCGCCATTTGCAGGGGATCCGCCAGGCGGAAGCCGAGTTGCAAGGCAAGGGTGCGCCAGCTGCGCCCAAGCTCGGCCTCACGCCACCCTACAGCGAGGGGCCTGCGCACATATCTGAGAAAGGCGGGGGCCGGGATGTTAACACGGGGCAGCTCTCGTCTGCTGAGGGCGAGAAGCGCGGGCATTTCAACGCGGCGCAGCTGCCCGAGACGAATGGGTTGGTAACCAACGCGGGGCAGCCCGAGGGCAGGCAGGCGTCTACGTGCAACCGCGCAGGTCTCACCATCGAGAGCAGCAGTCCCCGCACCCAATCTCTGCGCCTCAAGGTTGGTTGCGAGATCGGTGGCGAGATCGGGCCAATTCCCGCCAACGTACGTGGGGCGCTCACCCTGCCAACCGATCCCGACGGTTCGAGATCTACCGATCTCGAGGACTCGTGGAAAGGCGAGATCCTGCCGGGGTTCTTGTTCTTGGGCGACCGCATGACGGCAAGCGACATGGACAGGCTTACGACCTTAGAGGTGCACCCCCCGCTCCAGAACCTCCCTCGCGGAGCTTTACTTGCTGTGGACCTCCCTCCTTGACACTCCACACAGAGCCTCCCTTTGCTTTATTAGGTGACCCACATCCTCAACGTCACCGAAGACGTGTCCAACTGCTTCGAGGGCTCCTCGCACCTCACGTACATGCGCTGCCCTATCAAGGTGACCATAACCCCTAATCCTTAAGCCCTAAACCCCCATAAACTCTAAAAGCCCTCAACCACAAATCCAGCCTTTCTCCTCACGCACATATGCTGCCCCCTAAAGGACCATCCCGAGGCGGCCGCCGACATGGCCGCTCGCTTCGACGAGTGTGTCGACTTCATCAACAGCGCACGCGAATCAAACGGTATATGTGTATGCATATGTGTGTATATGTATATGCATATATATGTGCGGATTTCCGACAGCGCAAGCAAAGCAAAGCACCCCCCCCCCTCCCCCCCCCAGGTTTTGCCACATTGCTCTAACATTGCTCTCCCTCTGTCTCTGCTCCCTCTACCCTTCCCCTCTACCAAATAACTACCCACCCCACTCCATCTGTACCCCACATGGCAGGTCGTGTACTCGTGCACTGCCGCGCAGGTGTCTCCCGCTCCGCCACAGTGGTCGTTGGCTACCTCATGGCACAGGTAAGCTCGCCCCACCCCCCCACTTCCACCCATCCACACGACTCACCAGCGCACACGCCGGCACTCGCGCTCGCAGACCCATCAGTTGCGCTTGCCCCCGCCCCCTCCTCCTACCCCCTAACCACCGCCCGCTTGCCCACCTGCCCGCCGCCGGACAGGCTTGCTCAGGCCTGCCCGCCTGCGACCTAAAGACAGCTTTCCACCATGTCGGCTCGAAGCAGTTTGTGCAGCCAAACTCAGGTACTACAGGATGGAGAGCGCCGTGACGAAACCGGCCAACATTCGCATCATTCCACACTCCTCTTGCTACATCTCTCATCATGTCACCCCCCCACCCTTAACCTCCTCCCTCCCTTCTATAGCTTAATTCCCTAATTAGGCTTCATCACCTTCCTCATCGACCTCGAGCGCCGCCTCTACGGCACTACCACGTGCTCCGCCGCGGACTTCGGCCTCGGCCCGACCGGCGGCGTTCTCGCTCGCAGCGTGGCATGGTCAACTGCCTTATTGGTTCGCGTTATCCGATGCGGCCACTCGCCGCTCCAGAGGCCCACTCGCTTGCTCAGGGCGGCCCTCTAGGCTTGAGTAAAGAGCCTGGTGCGTCGCCGCTGGGATGCCGAGGAGGGCTGCGACGGCGCTCCAGTTGCCTACCAAAAGTGCCAATATCATCGCATTACGTGTGCTTCTGATCTTCCAGGCGGCTGATCGGCTTCGGTGCATCCAGCGATCCGATGTAGGCGCCCGTGACTCTGCTGTGCGCGTCCGAGGGCACCAGCAGTTCGGGGGCGGCAAAAATTCGGACGATATTTCGGACGGCGATCGATGACAACGACTTGACTACCCCGCGTATGCGGATCTTTGCGTGCCGGGCGGATGCCATTAGAGGCGCGCGTGTCGTTCGTTGTAACTCATATCGTAAAGTTCTACAAGAAACACGGAGCTGCGCGCTAGCAGCTACTTTTTAGGGGTCGAAATACAATATTATACTACGTGGTACAATATTAAAATATATACTGGAAGAAAGTAACGGCTCTATAAGAGTTGTAACTCTATTGAACGGGGCCACCATCTACACTGTAATGACTACTGTACGGTATCGACGCGCAGAGCACGGCTCCTTGTTTGTCTTCGCCAGCACAGCAACTGCTGGATCGCAAGCAGTGCAGCAAATGCCGCCTGCAGCGCGCACCGATGGGCGGTACACGTGGATATCCGGATGGGCGCCTTCCTGAAAGTAGAAACCGACCGCCTGTCCAGCGCGTGCACGCCCAGGACACAGGCACACACAGCTTACACACGGCTGCCGTGCCACCCGCGTGATTATTTGGTTCATTCGCATCACTGATTGGTGCTGCGTTTCCTGCGACGCTGATTGGTGCTGCGTCCCCTAATTGGCGCTGGTTGGCACCACAAATGCCCGCGTGGCAATTGCGAACACTCACGGTCGTGGTGGCGCCAGCATGCGCGCGCAAGAAGCGCAGCGCTTCTTCTCTAGCCCCTGCGCAGCGCGTAGCCCTCGTAGATCTGCTCGTCGGTCAGATCCACGCCTCGCCTCTTGCACGAGGCCCCGACCGTGCGGGCTTATACGGTGCGCGGGCCCGTTCCATCTTCAGACCCCACGACACGCGTAAAAGTATCGAGGCGGTCCCAGCTGCGCTGCAGTTGTGTTCTGGGCCTTCATAAGGATAGTAGTAGTGGCTGCGGTTGAGCGCGGCAGGTCCCACGCGCACGAATGGAAGATTATGACATCGGGCTGCGGCCTCTTGAGCCGCTTCTGCGTAACAGCTTCCGGCGAGTCGGCCTCCAGGAGTAGATGAGTGGGGCGCTCTCGGCTGAACGCTCTTTCCAGTCCGGGTAAAAAAAGTGGCGGTGGGGCTCCAGCACGTTCAGGCGCAGCTTGTGGTGGTCCAGGCCGCGCAGAAAGTGATTCGAGACCAGCAGTGCACGCTCCTGCCCTGGACGTTGAGATCCCACCTCGCGAGATCCTACCTCGGCCTCGTTATGGTCCCGTGGAAAGGTGACCCACGAGTCAAAGTCGCACTGGCCCGGATGCTCTGCGGCGCCCAGCACGCCACTCGCCACCCCGCGCCCTCGCAGCATGGGCCCAAAGCGGCGGGCGCTCGCGTTGCAGCGCGTCGCCACCAACGCCACCAGCGCGGACTGGTGCATGCGCGTCGTCGAGTCGCCAAAGAACACGAGCCACCGCCCTGCTAGCTATCGTGTGAGACAGGCGGGTGTGAGACACGGCGCGCCGTGCGCAGAGTGTCAGTCGAGCAAACGAGCGTCCAGCGGCAGGTTTGCCAGCAGTTGTCCGTCTTTGTAGCGTGCAAAGTCTTTCACGTCTCCCTGCGTGCCAAGTATCTTCCCGCTGAGGCGGTTGGCCTCCGCATTGCAGGTCACCCACTGGCGTAGCCGCGCCTGGTGGATTGCGACCGCGTAGCCACACTGAAAGGCGGCCAGGTCGTGCGTGCTGCATCCGCCTGTGGCAGGGAGTTGTTTTGGCAGTGCTCGTCGACTGCACGTCACGGCATTGCGCGGACACTGCGAAAGTCACGAAGGCGCAGTGCTGGTCGCCAGCTCGGCTGTCTACCACGGCGCCGCGCCTGAGAAGAAGCCAGCCGGGCGTCTTTCGAGCCGCTTGAGGTCACAGCTGGAGTCACGAGCAGTCTGGAGTAAGCCCCGCCTTGAGCGAGACCATTCGGCAGCGTTCTCAGCCCGCACAGCGCTGCAACGCTGCAAGCATGCAAGAGCCGCCTGCGTGCGGTTGCCGGACCTCAGCAGCAGATTCAGTCGTGTTCCGCTTGCCCTCGGATTCTTCCTCTGTGAGACCACAGTTGCCGGGGAGGGCGGAAGCAAGTCAGGCGTCTGCGTTGGGAGCCGTCATTGCGGCGTTGAGAGCCGGCATAGATACAGTGCAACCCAATACGCAAACGCAATGGCGCACGACCAGTTCCGCTGTGTTGGTGCGCAAGTTTCCGAACTCCAACTTTTTCAGCTCGTTTAGTTGAAACAACGACCCGCGCAACAGCTTGACCGCCGTTCGCGTGGAGAGCTGGTCGTCCATTTGGTTTGCTTTTTGGTCGGGCTAAGGGCGCTCTTTACTACATGCCCTTAAATTAGTCGGGCGGTGGAACTTAGGCTGAACCCTGCCGGCTTCGAGCCGCGCATCCCTCGTGTGTCTAACTCTGGTCCCGTGTGCCGTGTGTAGCCTTCCCACATATAACATGCGAACTTAGGCCTTTCTGATCTAGCGCTGTAGCGCGCGCGCGCGACCTCGCTCGTGCAGAGCGCATGGTCCGCGTCGTCTACCAGCTACGGCGCGGTTCTCTTGGCCTGGGCATTGATGTCAGTGGGCGCAACGAGGTCGTCAAACTCATGCCAAATGGGCAGGCGGCGGTGGACGGTCTGGCACTCGTGGGCGACATTGTCGAGGCCGTGGATAGCAGGCCTCTGCAAGGGCGCAGGCTTCAAGATGCCATGGTGCCTGGACAACGCGTGTACGAATTGATCGTGCAGCGGAACTCCGTGCCACTTGAGGCCGCCGTCGCTCGCAGTTTTTCACCCGTTCCATTGCTGCGCTGCCTTGAGCTGCAGGTCAGCCGGGGGCCCAAAGGACTAGGCATCGACATTGGCAACGTGGCGAGCGTGCGCGGGCTTATCCCCGGTGGCATGGCCGAACGAGAGGGTGTGCTTTTGCCTGGCGACCTCGTCATTGCCGTCGACCGGGTCATGGTGGGCCCACAGGGGCTGAAGCCACTCATTGCACCGGGGCGCTCCGTCTTCAGATTCATGCTGCTGCGCCCTGATGTGGTGGCCTCTCAGACGACAGCAGTCATCGGAGCCGAACAATTCGTTGCAGCCATTGAGCAGCTCGCAACCGTGGGCGAAGAAGCCACATCCCGTGCCAGAGCTGCGGTAGCGGAGGCTGAGAGGGCACACATCTCACGGGCGGCAGCAGCGGCTGCCAGCCAGTCCAATGTTCCACCAGAAGGTGTCAACCTGTCTAGCGTTCAGGCAGACCAGGAGAATGCTACTAGTGTGTCGGAGGTCACGGAGGCAGACGCGGAAGATTTGGAAAGTGCACCTGGTGCCCCAGAGGCCACGGCGGCAGACGTGTCGAGTGGGGTCGTTCCGAGCTTTTCGCTTGTGATCGAACAGGCTGCGGCGGCGACGCAGAAAGCACAGATGGCTGGCCAGCGGCTCGACGCGGACTCTAAAGACAGCAGGACAATGGCTGGAGCTGAGCGTGCAGTGACGACGACAGCACAATCACTGGCAGCTCGGCCGCGCAACCTCTCCAATTCAGAGCTGAGGTTTCTCCAGCAGGACAAGTTCGTTGATTCAGCCTCGATCGAGAGCGAACGTCACCTCGCGACAGAGCGGGCCGCGCAATTGGAGAAGCTTGCTTCGCAGCTCGTAACTGCAAAGTCGGGGAAGCTAGCCGCCAGCGATGCGGCCGAATCGAAGGCGGCGATAGCATTACGCGAACAGGCTGAGCCTTCTCCAAGTGGTATGCCGCAGCGGGGCGAGACTAAACTTGACGGTAAGGAAGAGCTGCGCAGTTCGACAACGCCCACACCCACCGCTGCACCCACGACTTCATTTCCGACGGTTTGGGGCGCTGCAGCCAGCGCTGCGCGCGGCTTTTTATGGGGTACCAACGCGGCGACTCCAGCAGCGAAGCAGGAGTCACACGAGCTTACAAGCGCTTGCCCACAACGTGTACAGCCCCTTATTGCGGTCAAGTCGATTTCGGCAGCGCAAAATCCGATGCGTGCGCGCAAGAGAAGTGAGGACGAGCGCGACGGTGCCGAGGAAGGTCTGGGTCCACTAGTGTCCACGAAACTAGTGTCCACGAAGACCTCTGAGCATAGATCCGCGGCGCAGCTGGCAGTACTCTGGGACATTGAAACGTGCCCACTGCCATCAGATACCGACCAAGACTGTGACGGTGGCGCTGTCGTTTCTGGAGCCATGGAGTCAGTATCCCGTCGTTGGGAGGGTATCGCTGGTTGGCGAGCCAGGATCGGGCCGGTCATTGTGTACGGGTCAACTGGTGATGTGCATGCGGCAACGCGCGACCTGGCCTACGGGTCAACAGTGAAGCACGGAGCTGACTCGGCGGACCGCGTCGGTGCCATGCTGACCGACCTACTCGTGCACGTGCTTGACCACCCTAGCACCACCATCCTACTTATCACGAATCAATCCTCCGTGTTAGCAGCGGCAGTCCAGCTGGCTGCGCGAGGCTTTGGGGTGAGTGTGGCTCTGCCAGATGGCTTCGATCCAGGCTCGCTACCTTCAAGTGAACGCGTTACGTTGCTGCGTGGGCTGTACTGCTGGCCGCAGTTGCTGCCGTACACACCTTGGACCGGACGCGTCACGGTTGCCGAAGCGACGGCTGGTGAGAAGGCCACACATCAGGACGGGCGGCCAGCCAGTCTCATGGAGGAGTCGCTGGTAGTTGAGCAGGAGCAGACGGCAAGCGCAAGCAACGTTGCGCAAACGACTGCGTCCGCACCAGCTTTTCCCTACGCATCCTTCCGCACGGCGACCCACACTTCCATCGTTTTGACCATTTCGAGCGTGTCGACTCCGACGGCGAGCGCAGCCGCATCGCGCTCCCATGGTGCACACGAGTCCGCGCCTCCTGCTGAGGCCGTTGTTGGTGAGGAACCACTGGCCAAGATGATTCGGCAGGCACAATCCCTAGGCGACGACGCGTTGGTGGCCAAGCTGCAGGCAATTGGCAGCTGATCTACTTGTCCATGATCGACGACCGCGTGCGTCCTGTGCACGTCGAGCTACGAAGCTAGGGCCGAGCCGTCTTTTACGCCTCTATGACTACGGCTTTATGTGCCTAGTATCAGTCTTAGTGGCTCATGTACTTGGTCGTTGGGTTACGGCCATGTTACGGCTTTTTAGGCTGTATTATAAGCCGAGCGGCCACGCCCGTGCCGCGCCTGGGCTCGCCGCTCGCATCTTGGCTCGCAGCCATAGTGCCATCGATCGATCGATGCGCTCGCAAGTCTCTCGCGTCCCGACACCCGACCGCACGACCGGCGAGCCCCTGCAGCGGCGCCCCCCGACTGCGTGCCCAACACATCTATACACATGGCCATGCGCATGAGTATGAATATTATAAAAAAAAACCAAACATGTCCACCGTCATGTCGCGCACCACGTAACTAAACGTCTAAACTGGCTCTACACGATACGCAGCCGTCAGTCGGTACCTGTCCTTTCGTGTGCCTCCGCCCCTGTAGACGCGCCGTGCTGTGACTCGGCGGCGCGCGTGAGCTGGACGCCGACAGACGCGGCAGCGCGCGAGATCTCCTCGTCGGTCTGCGCCTGCAGTTTCGCCAGCTCGCCGACGGTGGCAGCATGATCAAATTGCGCCGCTTCCAACTCTTTGTCCATGGCCGAGATATCGGCCAGTAGGCTTGTCGCGTGGATGTGGCTCCGCTCCTCCAACAGGGCTGCCGACGCGTCGCGAAGGCCCCGCTCCGATGAGGCCAGCAGCATGCCCTCCTTAAGTCGCGCAGCCTGGGCTTCCTCTCGTGCTGCAATTTCTGCAATCTCCAACCGCGCAGCCCTCGCTGCTGCTGCGCCGGTGGCCGCTTGCTGCTGCAGGACAGGCAGCAGTGCGTGCACAGAGGCGACCTTGGCGGCCACATCATCAGCTGTGGGGCCGGAAGACATGCGAGCCGCCTAATCACGCAGTGGTGACCGACTCCTCGCAGTCAGTGCTCGACGTAACCCACCAACGAGAAGCAGGCGCGACGATGGCGCGCGGAGCGGAAGTATCCGCGAGGAAAATCCACACAACACACTTCGCCGGTCGTTTTCTGTCCTCTAGGCATTTATTTCGCTGCATGTGCACGCTTGTCGGGCACGCTCGTCCCGGGATTGTCCCCTCGTCGGGTAGTGAGGATGAATGGGATTTGCGGGAGGGGTGCAGTGTGCAGAGTGGGGCTTGCGTAGGTGGGATTTGAGCCCCTGCCTCCCTGCACGTGCATGTGTGGACCCACCGTGTGTGAATTCTGAGCAGCATCACAGGCGCGTTCTTATCTTATCTTCTCGCGCCAACGCGCCGCCCAGTGATGGTCGCGGCAGACGAAGCTGCGGCGCGCTATGGACCGCGTCCTGTGCCACACATGGGTCCACCTGCCGCTGAGTGGTCTGCCGCGGCACCGCTTCCGCCCGATTGGCCCGCAGGACCGGTTCCACCAGAGTGGGCCGCCGCAACAGCTCCGCCCCGCAGTGCCACCTCCAAAGTGCCGAACACCACCTCAGCGACGGACTCGCTGATTCGTGCCATGCAGGACGAGAACGAGGCAAAGAGTGCGCGGGTGCTGCTCTGCCTGCAGGCCAAGGACGAGGAGATCACGGAGCTGCATGCGGCGAACGAGGCGCTTCGCGAGGCGCTGAGCGTGCGGGAGCAGAGCATCGAGGAGCTGCAGCTATCTCAGCAGGCGTGCCACGTACCACACACCTACCTCTTCGTTAGGGTTCAGCCTAATAGTCATCGAGAGCTGCACCTCTCTCTGAGCAGGAGTCTACGGTTTGGGTTAGGGTTAGGGTTAGGGGTTGGGGTTGCCTTCGAGCTGCACGCGCCATGCACGCACCAGCACGCACCACGCACGCGCCATGCGCGCACCTTGCCCGTGTCAGGAGGCGGCACTCCAGTCGACGCAGCTCGACGCTGTGCTCGGCGAGCGCGGCGAGATGGAGGCCGCGTGTCGCGAGCTGGAGGTGCGGCTGGAGGCTGCCTCGCAGCAACTGGCGGAGCAGCGCACGGCAACGGCCGCGGCTGAGCAGGCGCGGCAGGCGAGCGAGGACGAGGCGGCGCGGCGACGCGAGGCGGAGCAGGTGGCCACCGCCGAGGCGCGCGAGGCGCGGCACCAGCTGGAGGCGCGCAGCCTCGAGCTGGCGCACCTGCAGGGGGAGCGCGCCGCGTGGGTGCAGCAGGCAAAGGAGATCGAGACGCGCGAGCAGCGGCTCTACGAGCTGGTTGAGGCGACGACTTCCGCCTCCGCCCCCGCCTCCGCCCCCGCCCCAGCGCCAGCCCCCGCCTCCGCCTCCGCCCCTGTGGGTGGCGAGGCGCCGGCGCCGCAGGCCTCGGTGACCGAAAACGAGGCGGAGGCGGCGCGGGCTGCGGCGGCGATTGACGAGCTGGACACGCAGCTGCAGGAGGCGGAGGCGGGGCTCGCGGCGTCGCGCGCCGAGCTCGAGGCCGAGATTGCGGCGCACGAGGCCACGGCGTCGCGGCTGCAGGGCCAGCTGATCGCCCAGGGGGCCGAGGCGGCCGAGGCGGCGCAGGCGGCCGAGGCGGAGAAGCGCGCGCGCGGCGAGGCGGAAGGGGCGGCGCGGCGGTCTGAGGCGAGGGCAGTCGAGCTCGAGGAGCTGCTGCGCGCGACGCAGGCGGACGTGCTCTGCGCCGTGGGCGAGGGGCGGCAGCGCGCGCGGCAGCAGCTCGACGAGGAGGCGACGCACGCCTCTCGCCTCGAGGAGCAGCAGGAGCTGCTGCAGCGGCTGAGCGCGCGGCTCTCGTCGCTCAAGCAGCAGGAGCTCGATGCGCTCGCCCTCGCGCGCCCGCCGCCCGCCGCTACCGCCTCGCCGCACCATGGCTCCGACACGCCGCCGTCGGCCGCCGGGCAGGCGCGCGCCCTGCCGGGCGCCGAGGGGAGCGCGTGGGGGCGCGACCAGGCCAGGGTGGCGGAGGCTGAGGCGGAGGCGGAGCGGCACGCGCTCGAGGCCGCCGAGCTGCGCGTGCAGCTGGCGCAGCTGGCGGCGGAGGGCCGCACCGAGGTGCACGCGGCGCGCGCTGAGGCCTTTGGAAAGGAGCGGCAGCTCGAGCAGGCGCAGCGGCGGTGGCGCTGCCACCGGCACGACGGCGAGACGAAGCTCAAGCTGCTCGAGGAGCAGGCCAGCCCCCCCCCCCCCCCCCCCCCCCCCCCCCCCCCCCCCCCCCCCCCCCCCCCCCCCCCCCCCCCCCCCCCCCCCCCCCCCCCCGCCCCCCCCCCCCACCCGCCCGCCCCC
>Ga0115006_10002396_pt1 | contig 12295 bp, 14 predicted proteins | sample ArcOceMetagenome_3_FD_88943 | JGI IMG/M metagenome (GOLD analysis project Ga0115006, IMG submission 88943) | Marine eukaryotic phytoplankton communities from Arctic Ocean - Arctic Ocean- Svalbard ARC20M Metagenome | ecosystem: Environmental > Aquatic > Marine > Oceanic | place: Arctic Ocean...
CCCCCCCCTTCCGGGGATGTGGATGTGGTTCTTGCAATGTCACGCCTGCATGTCGGTGTCTGTTCTGAGCTTTGCGCAGAGCCGTCTTCGCAAACGCTAAACTACCGGTACACCCTGCATGCCAACCTGTGTTACCTAAACCCTGCATGCCAAACTGTGTTACAGGATGACCATGTCGTGGACTACGACATCGACGAGCTCTCGCAGGAGCAAGTGTGTGACAAGATCGATGAGGTGCCATTTCTCTCTCGCCTGCACTCTCTCTGTCTGTCTCCGCCTCTCGCTCGCGCGCTCTCTTTCCCTCTCTCGCTCGCGCACACACGCACACATTTCATCTTGTATACGCATACCCACGTGTTGTTGCACATGCACACGCGCGCGCGCGCGCGCGCGCGCACACACACACACACACACAGGTTGGCGGAAGGATACGGGATATGAAAGCAGAGGGTGCGGAAAAGAGGGCTATCAGCTCCTCGGTTGAGGAGCTCCTGGCTCTTAAGGCTCGTTACCAAGAGATCACCGGCAAAGCTTGGGAGCCCGCCCCTGCCAGTGAGTCGCGTCTGTATCTGTATCTGTATCTGTGGTTTTGTCTGTGTCTGTATGTGTGTGTGTGTGTGTGTGCCTGTGTGTGCGCGCGCGGGAGGTGTGGGGGGTGCAGCGGGCCCGGGAGGATGCGAGGTGCTGTTGAGGATTCTTGCACGCGTACATACACATGCATATCTCAAATACTGCACGCACATTTGGCTCACATGCGTGTAATTTTGTATCTGTCTGACGCAGGTGCATAGTGCTGTTCATGGTCTACTCTAGTCTGTGCGGAATGCCTCCCGAAATGGTAGCAGTGGCCTAGTCTGTGCGCAATGTTGGTATGGGGGGGCGCAGTTCCAACACCATGCATGAGCGTCTGCGAGGAAGGCATGCTGGGGTGGAGAGGGCATGGAGCGGGGGAGATTTCATGGGGCCAAGGCGTGTGTACGGGCGCACGACAGGCTGCATGCGGGCAGTGTACACTGGGGGCATTTAGTCTGGTCTTGTGGGTACGTCGTGGAGCCATGTTTTTCTCTCATGTGTTGCTCTGGATCCGTAAAAGAAGCCCGGCGACTGATTTTTACACAGAAACAAGAGTTGCCCGTTTCCTTCGAAGTCCTAGTCTAACAAATTTCGTGCCAAATACCTGCCTCCCACCTCTCCCACCTCTCTCACCCTTCCCACCCCCCCCACCTCCTAAACTTGCATGGCCTTTTGGTGGAAGGTAGAGATAGCATTTTTGTTCGACACCCACCAGCCCTTCTCTTCCCTGCATGTGCAGCGTGACGCGGTGATGGGCGCGGTTGCGGGCGGGAGAGTCAAACGCGTGCACAAGAGAGACTTGGAGATGGAAAGGAGCACTCGCGAGTGCGAATTGGTGGTGCGACAAACAAGCAAGGTAAACGAGGGGTGTTGTTGCAGCTCAGCAGTTTGGCGTTTTGGGCCGGCGATGCACGATGTTTTGGGCCAGCGATGCACGACCGCTGCACGCACAAAACGATGGCGCAAGAGCACGCGCACCTGAAGAAGATGGGCTCGAAAGGTGTTTTGCTTCGTTCGCGTTGTGCCCGAAGCTGACGCTGCTCCACCTCCACGGCCGTTTTCTCCTTTGTTGCTGTACGGTAGTCCTTTGCGCGCAAGGCGTCGCTCACCTGACAGGGCAGGCCGACCGGGAGACAGACACGCAAGTGCATTGCACACACCAACATAGTCAACCATGTGCAAAACACGCATAAAGCCATGATTCCGTCACGAAATAGTCCAAAAAAAGCTTGTGGCCGCGAATCCTCCAAAGCAGCACGTCATGCGGGAAACCATTTGGGAACGAATCAGTAGGTAGGAATGCACCTACCTAGCGGGTAAGTACCTAAATATTTTCCCCTGCAAATTTATTACACGCATGATTTATTGTTTTAGAGGACTCGGATGTGAACTAGCAGCAGAGAGGGCAGTAGGCTAGCGCAGGGCAAAAGCAGAAATAGTTTTACCTTGCCCCAGACTTTAAGGGAGTTGCTTGCCAGAGAAGCCCCAAGGGTTTGCACGGGCTGAACAAACGATATAACGTGCATGTCAGCTAATTGGTACAGCGCAAACGAACCAGCCAGAAAGCGCGCACGAGAAAGAGGTGCAGTGAAACCTACCTTGAGTTTTGCGTTCTTGTCCGCCCAGTCGTAGTCATAAATTGTGTCGACGTTCCCCGTGCGCGCACCTATGTGCAAGTGCGCAGTGCGTCCGTGTTTCCGTGAGAGCGCGTAAGTTGGACAGGGCATACATGCCAGTGTACATGACAGAAAACACGCACAGCGGTTGACACGAAGGGCGGGGTGGGGAAAGCGGGATGACGCTCACATCGGAAAGAGAGAATTTTGTCCCAGCACCCTGAGACATTGCCAATTATAATTGTTTTGTTTCCTGCGCTTGATGTGATTGACCCCTCCACCCTACGTAAAACAACAAGTGAGAAACTCAAATGCTTACATGCAGACATACTCGCTCTTGCAACCCTGTCGGCCAGCAACGAAATATGCACTCTCCTCTCCCTGAGCACCCCACCCGAATCCGAATGTGATTGCCCAATCACAATCCGAATGTGATTGCGCAAGCGCGCATATGGAGACACCTGTGCCATGAACCCCACATGCCGAGCCAGCCCATGGGCTTGAAGTTGAGCACAGCGTCCAGCTTTGTTTTCGCGCAGCGAATTTCGATTTTTCCGATCCACTCAGCACCTTTGGGCCCTAGCATTACTCCTCGGTACTGCAAGCTGGGGTACGTGAGTCTATACTCTTCACCGAGGGCGTGGATGGTCAGTAATCGTTCGCCCTTGAAGGGAATGAGCACACTATTTCCGGTGAATTTTGCGTCGATTTGTGCTGCGCCTTGCATGGTCAGGCCCAGCGTCTCGTTGTGAATGTGCATCGCGGAAATCGGAGGGTGGTGCGAAACCTGCTCGCACACCATACGCGTCACACCAGCGCGCTCGTCACCGTGTTTCCAGGCCCATGCGCACGTCTCGCCCAGGATAGGGTTGTAGGGCTTTTTCCCGTCAAAGACCTCACGCACAAGACCCGAGACATGGAAGGCTATGACCGCTTTCAAGCGCTCTACGGGACCCAGATCTGGGGCCACAATACCCTCCAGGTATCGGCCATGCTGCATCAAAAATCCAAGGCGTTCCAGCACAGACTGCGGACGAACAAACTGTGCTGGGATCACCATCGACGTCAAATCTGCCCCCTTCCGCAAATCCGCCAGCAGCAGCTTCCACTGACTTTCCTGTTCCTTTGTCGTCACATCTTGTTTCCACGTCACCGCCTCCGCCTCCGCTCCATCTGTCCGCGAACGAGATCTCCTCATGGGACCTGCCTTCGCGGCGGATGAATGATCAGCCGTCCGTTTCTGGTCTGCATTGCTATCCGCCGTCCGTTTCTGGTCTCCATTTCTATCATGTAGCGTAGAAGTCTCTGGCACAGTTGATTTCTTGTCTGTCCTGCCGCCTCCCTCAGGGTTGATGGCACCCGCAATTTTGCCTTTGCTTTCTCTTCGAGTCGAATCAGACCTCTTGCTTCGTTCGTCGCCATCCTTGTCCCTGCGGTGCCTGGCAGACGATTTTCTGTGTCCGTTTTCGCTGTCATGTGTAGATTCATGTGGACATGACGTTGTCAGCATGCGAGCGCACTCAGGACGCAATGCAAGATACACTTGACACAGAGCTGAGATGGGCGTGACATCCGCAGCGGTCATTTCGGCGCTTACACATATGCTCTGTCGCGATCTTGTTCTGAGCATAACTTTCTGATTGCAGTACATCTAGTAGCAGCATCGTGCACTGTTAGGGCAGACCTGGGCCTGTGCTTGCCATTGATAGCAGCAAAGAGTTGACCCACATCAAACGCCTCAACACGCTCTGCCGCCCCATCCGCATCTCCATCCGCCAAGATCTTTTCCAGACACGCCACCAACTGCGAGGACAAGAAACAGAGCTCACATCAAGCAACATTGCTTACGCAGTGTCGGCGACGTAGTTTTTTGAGCTGCCCTTTGTTTCATACAGCGCTCAAAGGGTACCTGTTTGCAGGCTACAGTCTGGGCGAGGTCTCCAGGAGTGCGCCCGTCGTTGGTTCGGATACCAAAAACAGATGGCGAAACTTTTGCCATGAGAATGAGCACCTGCAGCAAGTTGCCTCTACTCAGTGCGCACGCTCGCGCCATGATAGGAGCACTATGACCGTGAACACCACACATTAGCGCTAGTCGCCGAGTTCATTCCCTGCCTCGAGCGCTTGCTCTCCGGGGTCCTGAACTCACAGGCCCAAGCTTTCCCGTCTGCAAACACGTTTTGTCACCTCAGTGCGGCCGTAATACGAAGCCGCGTGCGCAGGAGTCCAGCCATCCACATCTCGTGCCACCATGTGCGATAAACTTTTTGACGCCAAGAACTTGAGGGCCTCTGGCGGGATGCAGAGCGGGGGGGGAGAGCAATCAGAGAGTGGAAGCCTGCCTGGAGGCAGGGCGCAGGCAGGGAGCGCCCCCCGCGGCAATGCTGGGCTCCGACCTGCCTTCACGACATGCACGCAGATGCTCTGGTCGTGACAGCATACGGCACTTTTTTCCCAACGCGGGCAGGACGCGCACACACCTGTGCGGCCGGCGGCAGCAGCATGGTGGGCCGGAGTTCCACCATCGTCGGCCTCCATAAACAGGCACCTGGTGCTCCTCGTCGACAAGAACTCCAGCACGTGCCACTGTCCGTAGAAGGCCGCAATGTGTGCGACGGATATTCCTGGCCGGCGTCACGAGAACATGTTCAGCACGCGCACGTTTTCAGCACACACGGGGCCGGCAGGCGCCGGCACTGCTGGGCGCCCGCGCACAACGCTCACCGAAGTTGCCCCTGGTCTCCAGGACGTCTGGGACCTGCGCCAAGATCGTGCAGATGTGGTCCAGCCGTCCCTGCCCTGCCGATTCCAGCAGCGCCGCATGCAGGTCCCCCTCGGGCGCGGCCATGGCCACGGGGCCCGCGAGCCGGGGGCGTAGACTGCTGACTCTCTTGTACTGGAACGTCCTTGGAACAGGACTTCACAGTCATAAATTACCATAACGACATCGGCAGCTGCAGGACAGGACGGCAGGAGCACTCGGCCGCCTCACACAGAAAATGCCCTAGCCAGGGCCTCGCCGGGGCGTGCAGCACGAAAACGATCGGGGATGCGGCACGTGTCCTTTCAGGCCGCGGAGGGCACCCCGGGCGTCGACGGCGCGCCGCGGTGGCGCGCCTCCTCCGTCTCCCCACGGGCGCAGGCCGTCACGGCCGAGCACATCCGGGAGCTCAAGAACACGGTGAGCGACCTGCGGAGGGAGGTGCTGGACAGCCCGCTGCCGAAGGACCGGCGGCAGCGGGAGCTCGAGGACGAGAACATCAACCTCAAGATCAAAATGCGCCACATGGAGGAGGTCGTCGGCGCGCTGCGGGAGCACGCCGTCGCCGGGCACGAGCATACCGAGAACGCGGACTCGGCGCTGCGCGCCGAGCTCACGGCGCTCGCCTGCGAGACTGAACAGAAGCAGGGCGAGCTGCTGCAGACGCGGCGCGAAATCATGCGTGTCGAGGCGCAGCTGGAGGAGTCCCGACGGCACATCGACGCGGCGCAGGCAGAGGCAAGCAGCGTGCGGGCGCAGCTCTCGTCCGCGCGCGCGCTCAACGAACAGTACTTTTCGCTCAAGGGCGATCTGTGGCCGCTGCTGGCCAACGATGCCGCGTTTGCGGACAGGCAGAACGAATCGAGCAGGCGCGGGGGGGCGGACAGCGGTGTGAATAGTGACCAGCAGCTCGTTGCCGGCTTGCGCAAGCTGCGAGAGGCATACGACCGGGAGACGGAGCGAGCCTTCTTCCTCGACTCCGAGCTCGAGGCTGCGGCGCAGCAGATTGCTGAGCTTGAGAACGAGCTTGCCCGGCGCGACGCAGCGCTCGGCGACCTGCAAAGCGGGCTTGTCAATGCCATTCAAGCCGCCGAGCACAGGGGGCAGAAGCCGTCGACGCCAGCCAGGATTCGTACCCTGTCTCCGATACGCCGGATCGACAGTGTAGTGCAGACCGAGCCTGTCGAGAGCGCGAACGAGTCTCGCCTAGATGAGAAGTATCTCTCGGCAGCGCGCATGGGCGCTGATGCTGAAATCGCACAAGCATCCGTCGAGGAGGTGCTGCAGCTGCGCGGTCGTGTGGAGATCCTGCAGGCCGAGTTGAACGCCGTCCGCAGGAAGTGCGAGGCCTGGGATCGCGACCGCAGGCTCGCCGAAGATAAACTGAAAATAATTCAGGACGAGGTGGCGGATGCTCGCCTGCAGCGCCAGCAGGCGACACAGGCAGAAACAGCGGAACGGCGGGAGCGGCTCATCGTGGAGGAGAAACTCTCCCACCAAATGGAGCTCGCAAAAGAGCGCAAGAAGAAAATCGAGCATCTGGAGACGCATCTGCTCAACTCCACGCTGTCTATGCGCGACCACGAGGTGAAGCGCTTGCAGGATGTGGCGCGTGCTGAGCGGCTGGAATCCGACCTGCTGCACCTGCAACGCCAAGCTGCAGCAGAACGGCACCAGCGCCGCACGGAAAGGGCAGAAGAGGAGACGCGAGAAAGACGTAGACGTGAAAGAGAAGCTGCAATGCCAAAGACAAGCTTGGAGAAGAGGATCATGGACCGAGAGAGGCGCCAGATCTACCACGAACAAGCTGATAGGTGCGATGATGCCCTTTGCGCCTTCGGGCCCTTTTCAACAGCCTGAACCCGAGCCTTCAAACCAATAAGCCGTTCTAAACGCGTAATCAGTTCTTGGCTGGCTGCGAAAGGCCCCGAGTATTGTCACCGTTGAGCGTTTTCGTGCACTTCGTGCACGTGCGAGAAAAATCGCCACTTAAACACGCCCATACACGCACGTGCTCACGCACTGTTATAAATGTCTTTTATAGGTGTGCGTCGCTGGAAGTACAATTGGATGAGCTGCGAGAGGAAGCGCAGCGCGATCACGCCATGATGCAGGACAGGTCTCAGTCAGAATATCTGTCCACGAGTGTATTGTCCATTCTCATCTCATCGCTGATCCTTTCCATCTGCACACCAACCCGACCATTTTGCACTGTGCGCCTGCCCTCCCTCTCACCAGGATAAACGAACAAGCCAAGGCTGCGGCAAAACTCAGGTGTGAGAAATGAGTATTCCGTGTCTTTTAAAATGTTTTTGTCATGTTCTTTCGTCTCAGATGATAGCTGTAGAGCTCAACTAGGAGAATGACCCTGTTTCCTCCGCCAACCTCCAAGTGAATTCCGTCACAAGGATCCTAACCTTTATTCTTTCCATCCGGTTCAGTGCGAAGTTGCTGCTGGAACGTGACAGACTTCTCGCCTATGTTCTGTCAACCCTGAGAAAGATGCAGACTTCGGGCAGACATGCTCCATCCAAGGTTTTACACAAACATTCTTGTGGATGCGTGTGTGTGTGTGCGCGCGCGCGTGTGCGCTTTTCACGCGCGCGCGCTTTTCACCCTTCTCTCCAATTTCATCGGCTCTTGTGTCTTCTCATCTATTCATCCGTCTCTCGTGTGTCAAAACAAGTATTGGGACAACGCGATGTATTCGTGTCAATGTTCACACGAATACATCGCAATACCACCGGTCTTCCGTACTGGTGCCGATGCTGCAAACACGGAAAGAGTGGATACATGCAAACGTGCAACCTTTCATGCTTACGTGCGTACTTTTACATTTTACAGCACTCTACGGCTGCTCCTGCTGCCGCTGCCGGCACTCCCTCCGCTACTTGCTTCTTATTTGACTGCTGCTACATACCACTGCTGCGCAGGTGGCCAAGTCGCTGACAGGCAGCGCGCTGGACACTGTCGACATCGACACTATTGTCGGTGACGACGGCATGGATCTCACCCAGCCTCTCAACGCTAAGCAATTTGGGTTTGGCCTCCTCTTTCCCCGGCCCGGCCTTCACAACACCCATTCTTACATAGCACCCATTCTTCTGTTGTCTGCACGCAAAACGCGGCTCACAAAATCTTGCAAGCTCAGCATGCGGAGCACTGCGAACCTTCATGCCGGAGCATACAGGTTCGCAGGAGCACTGAGTAGATCACAATAGGGTTCAGGGTTTAGGGTTTAGGGTTCGGGCATGGGGAACACTGAGTAGATCATCATGCGCTTACACACAGGGCACTGCAATACGCGGTGACGAAGCTCCTTTCGTCTCAAGGGAATCTTCGAACACGAACGGGGTTCTGAGCCAAGGGGAGGAAGGCTTGCATTTGTTCAGAGGAGCGCGGTTTATTCAACTTTGAGTGAGAAGTAAAGCCGGTCACAACACATGAAGCCAAGAGTGGGATTGGTGAGAGAGGAGGGTAGAGCGTGGGCCAACGGGTAAAGCCTGGCCGACACAAGAATTGCGAATCCTTCAAAACAATAAATCTCTTTTACCCGTGAAATAGCGATCTTCGAGGAGCATTACCTCGGCAATCCAAGCGACAATTCTCAAGCAGAATTGTGCGTGTGAGAGCCAAAGAGCTTTTGCGCACACCAAGTTTGCACACAGAGCGAGCTAGGACATATTGTTTTGCGGGTATGAAAGGGCTATATGAGAGCTTTCTACAGGCTCTGGAAAAATTCGCTGGAGGGATTCATTCAAGCGCCCTTGTGCATTATTAGGCACCTGTACTTTCAATACCCCTGTGCATCACTCAGTCACTCACTCTCCCTCCCTCCCTCCCTCCCTTCACAACAGATGTTGATTAGAAAAAGCCGTTGCCCCCTTGCCTTTGAATTTGCGGATAGATCGAAAGGTAGGTGCCACCGTGCACCGCAGTGCGGAGGAGGAGGAGGAGGAGGAGGAGGAGGAGGAGGAGGACAGTAGTGAGGCGGGAATCTTGCTCTTCGGCACATCCTTTGAGCGCAGGCAAAACAAGTGCACGCACGCCCGGAACTGCCCGATGGACGTGAGGACTTCCCGCGAAAAGTACAGCCAGAGCGCGCCCCGCCAGGCCTCATCGGCAGCGTGCCACTGCACATTCTGAAAAGTCAGCGCCCTTGTACAGTTACTATGCCAAGGCACTAAAGATGGTACGGTTGAGAATGTATGCCTGCGGCGGCCACTGCGAGGGTTCTAACAGCTGTCAGAGAGAGAGAGCATACATTCTCAAAAGTTCCATCTATAGCGCCTTGACATAGTGACTGTACTAGGGCACTGACTTTTCAGAATATGCCTGCGGCGGCCACTGCGAGGACTCTGACAGCTGGGTTCTGAACAGCCAGCGCATGTGCTTTCTGATGTAGTGCGCCGTTGGAGGCGGGTATGTGCACGCCAAGTCAAGATACTCTGCCGCCATCTCTGCTACATCCAGCGCTGACACCTGCCCCTGCCCTCCTGCTCCTCCTGCTCCTCCTCCTCCTCCAATGTCGTCCGTGTCCGTGCTCCAGGCGTTGTTGCACTGAGACATGCAGCGCGGGTTCTGCAAGAACGCCTGCGCGACCATGACGCCATGCGCCCCGGTAAGCTCGAGCACGCGCCTGGCGTCGGCGACAGAGGCGATCCCACCGTTGATAACGACGGGGATGCTCAGGGCCTTGACCACTTGCGCGCCGGTCTCGAAGTCCGGCGTGCCGTCGTGCTTCTGACCGCGGTGCCGGCAGTGTACGGCAAGTAAGTCGCAGCCTGCCGCTTGGAGAGCACGTGCGAAGCGCACGGTTTCAGAGGTGCCTCTGTTGTCGAGGCGGATCTTGCACGACACGCTTACTGCTTTGTGTGCGCGTGTGTCGACGGTTGAGAAACGTGTGTGTGTGTGTGTGTGTGTGTGTGTGTGTGTGTGTGTGTGTGTGTACATGTATGCATACATATGTACACACACCGTGTCCCTCTCCACACCACACGCACAAACATGAGCATAATCCAAAACACCAGTTCACACATGTGCCTCGTGTGCCGCGTGTGCATGCATGTAGCTCTGCCTGGTGTGTGTATGCGGCATGCACACGAACATCATGATGTGTGTATGCACGTGGGAGCGTCCCAGGAAGGCACACGTCTCGAAGCGCTCGTACACACGCGCTGCATGCATTGCATTCATGCGTGCATGCTATGCAGGCCCCACCCGGGACCTTGGATTTTTCAGCCGAGGCCTTGATTGCTCTGACGCAATCGACGGCCATGTCCGGGCATCGCTCAGAGAGAAAGGCACCCATCCCCTCCTTCTCAGCAATCGGCTGCGGGCAGCCCAGGTTGAGGTCGATACCGTCGGGACGCAGGTGCTGCAGGAGAGCGGTGGTGGCCGAGGCAAGAGCGCTCGGCTCGTTGCCGCAGAGCTGCACCACCAGTGGCCGATCCGAAGGATGGATGCATGGACAACAGGATGTCGCGTTGGCAAAGGTGTCGAGAATCTCCTCGGCCCGCAGCATCGGTGTGTAGGCCCGCGTGGCGCCGTATCGGCGACAGAGCATCCGGAACGCTAGCTCTGAGCCGTCCACCATCGGTGCCAGGACGATTTCCAGCTCCTTACCCTTCGCCTGTGGCGGTTTGGCTCGCCCGCCCGCACAAATCGCAGAGCTGCTCGCGGGCGATGCGGGCGGTTCAGCCTCGGCATTTGCGAGCCTGTTGCCTGCAGGACCCTGGGTACCGCGGCGTTCTCGCGTGCCGTCCAGCCACCACCAGGCCACTAGGGCCACTGCCAGCGTGGTCACTGCTGCCACCAGTGCCTCTGCGTGCACGTCCATCCACCTCTCGCCGCGCTCCCCCCACATGCCCCTTGCAACCACTCCGCGGCCGCACGGTTGGCAGACAGTCTACCGTGTGGCTGGCGTGTGCCTTGGCCCCGCCACCATGGGTAATGCACCGCTATATCCCTGGTCCAAAACCACGCCGTGGAGGGGCGGCCGCGGGAGCACGTTCAAGCGTTTTACTAAAAATGTGAGTTACAACAGCTATTGTACTGTACCAAGGGGGTCGCTGACACTGGTGCATGAGGGGCAGGCCGCTCGCGACCGCGGCAACATTGGCTTCGATCGCGTGTGCTGCTCCCTGCGCATCGCTCCGCGCGTCCCGTCTGATCCTGTGGCGCGGGTTGTGTTGTGCTCCGTCTGCCACCAGCGCGTGCGACGTGCGACGCACGGTACCCCCTGCTGCGTGCGCATGATCACCCCGCCTGCAATGCCGGCCCCTTGAGCTGCTCAAACGGGCATCGGCCGCCGCCAGACACCAGGCCTGTGGGTGGCAGCGACAGCCATGGAGGATCCCGGGCAGGGCAGCGACCTGCGGACCTTTGACGTGTTCCCGCTCCCGGCGTTGGAGCAGCTGCGGCGCGACGGCCGAGACGTATGCGTGGTGCACGTTGTTCGGCACGCCGAAGGTGTCTGCACATGCGTGCAGGCGTGCGTGCGTGCGTGCGTGCGTGTGCCCGGTAATGGTAGGTGTAATGCACCGTATGGCGACGTGCACAGGCACGCACAACGTGGGGCGGGAGTACAGAGACCCCAAGAACCTCGACGCGCGCCTCACGCCTCTGGGAGTGCAGCAGGTGTGCAGCGCTCCAGCGTGCATGCAGTGGCCCACGCAACACTTTCTGCGTTCTGCGCACATCTCCCTGCCCACGTGCCCTTCCTTGCTCACACCCGCCTCCCACTCCCTTGTCTGTATGCAGTGCGCGCCCACCGCTCAAGAATGGAGTTATCGTAGTACGCCCCTGGCCCCCGGGCCGGACCGCCAGATTTCCCGGGAAATCTGGCGGTCCGGGGGGCGCCAAGCGGTAATACGCCCAGGGTAATACGCGTATTACAGCGGTAATCCGCCTCGATTTGCTCCATTTTTTAAATGGCCCCCGGGCGACAGGCCCGCAATAGTACGATAACTCCATTCTTGAGCGGAGCTGGAGGCGTCCGTATAAACAATATGTGACCAGTCAATTGCAGTTCCACGAACTCATTTTGTTTTGTATGCAGTGCGCCCAGCTGGAGGCGTCGGTAGAAGCAGAGGTGCGCAACACGATTGAAATGGTGGTAAGAACGTAGTAGATAGTAGATGAGACACTGTGGCGGTAAGAACGTAGTAGATAGTAGATGAGACACTGTGGCGGTAAGATTGTATTAGGTATTAGATGTGGCATTGTGGTGGTCAGAAGGTAGTAGATAGTAGATGAGACACTGTGGCGGTAAGATTGTATTAGGTATTAGATGTGGCATTGTGGTGGTCAGAAGGTAGTAGATAGTAGATGAGACACTGTGGCG
>Ga0115006_10002397_pt1 | contig 12293 bp, 15 predicted proteins | sample ArcOceMetagenome_3_FD_88943 | JGI IMG/M metagenome (GOLD analysis project Ga0115006, IMG submission 88943) | Marine eukaryotic phytoplankton communities from Arctic Ocean - Arctic Ocean- Svalbard ARC20M Metagenome | ecosystem: Environmental > Aquatic > Marine > Oceanic | place: Arctic Ocean...
ACGCCGTTTGAGTAGGGGATTCTACCGGCCATGTACGGGGCGTACAACTCCCACGCTCAAACGGAGTTTGGTCTCAAGACGCCGTTTGAGTAGGGGATTCTACCGGCCATGTACGGGCCGTACGTTCCCGGATGTCACTGAGTTCCCTGCCTGTTGGCGGTTGTTGGGGCGCAGCACCCGGCCCGGCTCCATGCCTCCAAAGAGACCACGCCAACCGCAATCGGTGAATGAATACCACGAGGACTACCAAGAGGCAAACCCGAGCGAGGAGCTCTGGGACACCCGCACGCTAGGCCAATGCATGGGATACCTCACTGAGCAGGGCGTGAGGGCGTTGCTGAAGCTGCTACTCGGGTTGCCCTGGATCTGGAGTTACGCCCTGACTGGAGGTACCGCCAAAGTGTACGACATTGGCAGTGGCCTGGGCCATGTTGTGCTCCAGCTTGCCCAAGACTCTGGACTCGGCGCCTCGTCCATCGCCGGCGTGGAGGTGGACGAGGCGCGAGTGACATTTTGCCGGGCGTACGCCGCAGAACACTTGACGCCGGACCAACGTGTGCGCTGCAGCTTCACTCGCGCGGACGCGGCGACGGTCGACTGGAAGCGCGAGCAGGCAAGCCACGTGTACTGCTACGATGCGGTGTGGCGTGACGCCGTCGTGCGTGCCGTTGCCAAGGGTGTGGTGGAGAGCGAGCACACGCAGGTGGTTGTAACGTGCCAGCCGGTGCTATGGAGAAAGGCCATGGGATTCAAGACCGACTTGACCTACGAGCGTGAGTTCCATGTTGGGGATGAGAATTTCCGGTGAGAGCCCATACGCACGACCCGTCTGTGGCCAATATACGGCCGTTCCACGACCCGTCGACGGCCCGTCGTAGTCAGCGGCTCCGCTCGACCTGCGGCCCGTGCACCGGCCATGGGTGGGTGACTGACTAGCCGTATATGAGTGCTGGGGACGGGGCACTGTACGGCAGCGTCCCGAGGTCGGGTGAGTCCGCCCACTGGATCCACTGCGGCGCCTCCATGCTCGAGGCCAACGACGAGGAAAATGCCGCCAACCACTTCCACGTCTTCGTTCGAAAGCTGGGTGGACGCGTCGAGGACGTGCATGCCAGAATGAGCGTGATGACACACGAGCCCACGCTCAAGAGCTGGCTGCAGCGCCCTGACCGCCCACTGGACGCCGTGTTCGTTGAGTACCGCCACCAGATGGAGTTTGCCGGCCGACCACTCACGGCGGCAATGCGGGTGCCTGAGGAGGTTGACGCTGGACACGGGGAGATGCCCGCGGCGGCGGTCGAGCAGCCCACGATCGGCGGCACTAGGCAGCCTACCCCTAGCCGCTCAGCTGACACGGACCCCTCACCGTCCGATTCCGGCACCGACGCCTCAGCAGGTGCTACGGCATCCTCTGGCGTGCGGACCCGATCTGCGGCGGCGGCGGCGGCGGCGGCGGGAGGGGCGGAGGAGGAGGAGGAGGAGGACGAGGAGGAGGAGGAGGAGGAGGATGAGGAGGAGGAGGAGGTATAGATGGCGCTGCACTGAATAAACACTGCACTGAATAATTATGTATGGCCATGTGCACGCCCGTCCACAGCACTGACACGCCCAAGGGGGTGGGTGTCTTTCGTCTTTCAGGAGGTCAGACGTACATCGCCGTGGGATACCTTTGTGGGCGCATACAAGTCTAGTATCGGTGACCAGGCCGACAAGCTCATGCGGGCCATGTGGAAGGGTGACTGCGCCTGGCGCCGCTACGCCGCTCCGACTGACGGCACGGGAGGCATGGTAGCAACCCCCAGTCTATGGTTCCCTCCCTTCAGCGTATCGGCGTTGAGGCTGGTGAGCGCGGAGGCCGCAGCGGACGCACGCGACGCACGGGCGACACGAAGCGGGCATGTGGGCTGCGAGGTTGCCGTGCTGGCACTGCAAGAGCTTCACAGCATAGTCGACACCGGCGGTAGGTGGGCAGAGTGGTGGATCGAGCATCTGCGCCACACCTGGGTCCAGCACTTCGACGTCCACATGCTGCTCACCACCAGCATTTGGAAGAGGTTCTGGCGTCACGGCGGCGCTCAGGCCACGCCTGCGCTGGCACCTGTGGCAATGCAGGTGCGTATCGCCCACGTTCACGGGCCGCAAACGCCCCATGCACGACCCGTCACATGCATGAGGCACATGTATGGCCGGTACACGGCCCGCGTACGACTCATTCGCACGCGTGGGGGTGGCGCAGTGCATGGCACGCTTGGTGGAGATGGCCGCCCCACCGGGGACGCAACTGGTCCACGGGTCTCCATTGGAAGACACGCCATGGCCGCTCCTCGTCGATGCTGCGGTGCGCAAGTGGGGCACGAGGGCGGAGAGAGCAGAGCACGAGCGCTACCGGTGGAGATTTGAGCTGCCACTGTCGCACGACCTTCTGGGAACGCGTACGCAGTGCCTCGGTCGAGGAGGACTGGCCACTGTGCTGAGAGGCGGGCAGCGGGGCGACAAAGCTCACCGGAAGCTGCGCGCGCAGTCCCTCCTCCAAGGACTTCGCTGGCAACTGGCACCAGGTGTCGTGGAGAGACTGGACACGCTTCACGGACGGGATGTAGCCGAGACGCCGGCGAGCATGCCAGCTCGCGGTTGGACTACAGGGGGTAAACAGCTCATGCAGCGACGGGGCGTGTCTCTGGAGCGCTTGGCGCCCACAGAGCCCCCTCCGCACCTCGTCGAGGCCGAGGCCGATCGCCTGCCGGCAGATGCCTTCGAGCTGGCGACGACTGCGCTGTCCGGCGCCGACAGGCCTCGCATGTGGGCGGGTGGCGATGGGGCGGAGCGGGTAAGGCGCGGCCCGTGTAGTAAGAAGAGCCTCACAGGGTTGGATTTGGGGACGGCAGCTGACGACCGTGCGGCGCTGCCTGCCACCACCCAGGGCAACTGCTATGTCAGTGCCGTCGACGGAGACGGCCTGGCTGTGTGGAGGTGGAGCGAGGGGGGCGGCTGGCGGTGCGTGCATGTGCGGCTGGCGTGTATGGACACCCCGGAAGGCGGTGCTGGCCTCGCCGGCACCCTGCCTGGGATGTGGCTGCAGCACGTGTTGTTGGCGTGCGCCGACAGCCTCAGGCTGAGCCGCATGTGGGGCTGGATACCCAACTTCCGCACTGGCGCGGGTTTCGGGAAGCCAAGGCTACTGGGCGAGGTCTCCATGGGGCACACGCAGCGATGGGGCCCAGGCGTGGTGGTGGGCATCGACGAGCTGCAGGTGAGGTGATGCACGGGCCATATGCGGCACGTGTACCTCCCATGTACGGGCCGTGGCAAGCAAAGCCATCGCCCCGTCTGAGGTGCCTGGAGTCGTGGCGTGCCCTGGCAGGTGGCGCTGGGCTTCGCAGAGTTTCTTCCTTCAAAAGCCCACGGCTACGAGGTGCGCATGGCCGCGCTGGACCGTGCGCAGCAGGCCGCCCTAAGCCTGGCCAGCGACGAGCTCACCACCCTACTCAGTCAGGACCAAGGTGGGCCGCTTGCGCGGGCAGTGCGTGCCCGCGACCCGGCGGCGGCGATGGTGGCGTGGTACGCCACCCCGTCCGTGGAGACGGCGTGCCGAGCGTTCGCCGCGTGGGTGAACGTAGCGGAGCTACTGCCTTCGCGGACAGAGCTGCAGGCGCTTGACGCGCCGGCGGGGGGCGTGACCCACGAGCTTCGAGGCACGCTGTATGCCAAGCGCATTCGTCTCGCGCTCCTTCACCTCCCAAGGCACGCGATGGACCTCTGCATCTTACATCGGTGTGAAGCGGCACCGGACAGAGCTGTGCGTTTCAGAGCGGCCCATCCCTCGCACCGCTCAACGTACCTCTGGGGCGCGCGTATGGCTCGTGCGACATGGGCGCGCGACGGCCTTCCCTGGACAGGAGGTGACGTTCGACAGCGCACGGCAGCGGCGGTTGTGGGGCTAGCGCGAGTGACGAAGCAAGGCTAAGGGGACGTGTGCAGGCCGTAGACGGGCCGTAGACCAATCGTGTAGTGTATGGGGCGAGATAGCATAGCATCGCCAGCGTCTACTGCCGTCTAAAGCCACCAGGAGCTCGAGCTGCAGAGATGGTCAGGGCGCAGGCGCGTGCGGCCCTTCAAAAGCCAATGAGCTAGTGCGAGCCGCAAGCGGGGGATGTCGTCTGGGACAAAGGTGAAGCGATCCACGACGTCGCAGCTGGCTTGGCACAGCAAGAAGGCAATGGTGTACACGCCGCAGTCGTTGCTGTTCGGCTGTTGCGGCACGCGCGCCGTCTGTGTCGTCCACTCCTCCGCAGGCGGGAGGTGGCCAAGATACTCTGCACGCTGGTCCGCATGCCCAAGACCCGGGAGCTTCGCGGCGGCCAACACGAAGCTTAGGACGTTGCCCATGAGCGCTGTCGGCGTGTACGCATCGTCATCGTGCGCATGCTCCTCAAGCGAGTCAAAGAGCGTGACGCGGTGATGGGGCATCTCAACGGTGACCAGAACCCAGTGATTGCCACGCACGTGGATGGGAAACAGCAGCTTGTCGGTGTACAACGGCTGGTAGCCGATGCGTTTCACGCCGTGAGCGCGCAGCGGGCTGTAGGCGGTCTTCGGCCTGACCCGCCTGATGATCAGCGCACACTGCAGCGTATCGAAGACGTGTACCTTGGGCACGCCACCTGCCAGACACGCGACCACCCGCTAGCTCTGTGGGTTGGCACGACTAACCCAAACCCAAACCCTAACCCTTGGGTCGTATGCCGACCGTGGACGAGCGTTATATGGCCCGTACACGAGCCACATATAGACCGGCTGGTATACAAGCAGGGCAGCGTTAGGGTTAGGGTTAGGGTCCTCGCTTGGGCCTGACCTTGAGATCGGCGGAACCCCGCCGCTGCGTTTGCCGTGAGTGTCTGAATGACATCATGCATAGGCTCGTCGTCCACCCAGCCTTCGGGATCCAGAAGTCGGTCGCGTCCATGGGCGCCGCCGTCGTAGCCGTCGTAGACCTCAGTCTCCTCCGCTAAGGTGAGGGCTGCGGTAGACAGCCCAGAGCGATGAAGGTGGTGTGAGTGGGTAAAATGTGTGTAAAAGCAATCTAACCCAAGGCCCACGGGTCCATCACCACCCACCGAAGGGAGCAGGACGAGGCTGCTGCTGCTGCTGCTGCTGCTGCTGCTGCTGCTGCTGCTGCTGCTGCTGCTGCTGCTGCTCCAGCGCCAGCTCCCGCGCCTCCGCCTCTGCCTGCGCCAGCGCCTCCGCCTCCGCCAGCTCCGCGGCGGCAAGCAGCACCTTCAGCTGCGCCGACGTCGTTGCCGAGTCGGTGGAGCGCATTGCGGAGGCCGTGGCCGTGCTCATAGTGGAGGCACGAGGCGAGGCGAGGGAGGCCAAGGCCCGCAGCGGCGGCGCTGGTGGCAGCAGCGTCGGCGCTGATGGGCCGCCCTCCGCGAACGTGTGTGGAAGTCCATGGATGTTGACCTGTCGAACACGCCCACCACACACAGCCCGTGAGTAGCTGGTTCGTAGATGCAGAGTCGACCTACTACTCCCCCCATGGGCGTCTTACCCGGCAGTTCGCACAATGCTCTTTCAGTCCCCGTCCGCGTGTGGCAGACACAACGGCAATTGTGCACCGAGCGATGTTCGCCCCCGGCACCGCCTCCTCCTCCTCCTCCTCCTCCTCCGGCTGCGTCCAGCGGAACTCGAGCCTCCAGCCCGTACACCTGCCGATAGGGTTGGGTTAGGGCTAGGGCAAAGGTTAGGGTTGGGGTTGGGGTTGGGGGGCTGGCTGGTGTTCAAAGGGATGGGGTCGAGTCGCACCCAGACTTCTGCCCGGACGCCTCGGCGTGCGCGGGAGCGCCGGCGCACTTCCATTCGGTGAGGTTGGGCTTCTTCGCCACGTTCACGAGTTTGCCCTCGTACCTGCGGTTGGGTGGGTTAGGGTTAGGGTTGTATACGGAGAGTACACGGGCTGTGTATCGGCCGCACACGTCCCATCCATAGAAGGAGACCGTACCCCATGTACGCCGTGATGTACATGGCCACGAAGAACGCGCTGAGCTGGGTCTTCATGTACACGTGCTCTGCCTCCACCGCCCACACCGTCGCCCCATGCTTCTCCACGAACTTTCCGCACATCTCGAGCAGCTGAGGCGCGCGCACAGCACACCGGGGCAGCACGCCTCAGCTCACGCCCCCAGTGGGTGAGGCAGGCGAGCCGCGGGGAGGGGTGCGGGCGTGTACCTGATCATACTCAGGTGGTGGCGCCTCGCGCACCCACGCCGTGGTGCTCCAGGGTGGCAGCTCCTCCTTGATGAGTTGTTTCAACGCCGTAATCGGGTCGCCGGGCGCCGTCCAGCTCCAGGCAATGTGGTCGGCGGCCGTCGCCTCCCAATCCGGGTCGAGCTTGCGCCGCGGGTCCCATGGGTGCGTGCCGCCGCCCGCCAAGGTCCCGCCTGGAGCCTTAGCCTGAACGCCGCGGAGGTAGGCTTGCAGCCGCGCCTGCCGCTGCGCCTCAGTCGCCCCCGGCACCTGCAAGGGATGGGGCGTTGAAACGCCTGTTGCGACCGAGGGAAAGGGCCACACACTCGTCAGTCCACGCCTCACCCCACCCTCACCCTAACCCTAACCCTAACCCTGACCCTAACCCTGACCCTAACCTTAACCCCAACCCACCCAACCTCTCCGCAGCGCCCAGCAGCTGCGCAGCGCAGCTCTCTATGCAGGGCAACCCTCCAGGCCATACAACCGCCCCACCAGGCGTGTGAGTATGCGCGGCTGGTACACCGTCCACACACGGGCCGTGTAGCGCCCGCACACCCCCAGCCTCTCTCACTCACCCCCCCCCCACGCCCATCAGCGCGAGCGAACGCACGCACGACACCCGGGTACAACGCACCAGTCGCAGGCGTCACACTCGGCGTGGCAGGCGGCGCGGTCCCTCCCGATCCTCCTGTGGAGCAAACAGCCGGGCCCGTCAGTGAGGCGCGCGAGTGCCAACCGGAGGGCGCGAGTGCCAAATGGATGCAATGCATGAGCGCTAGCGAACGCACGCCCCACAATCAGCTAGCACGCACCCGCGTCGATACCCCCCTGGGTAAGATCGGCGCCTTCGGTGTCAGCAGGCGTCGACGGCGTGGAGCGCTCCGAGATGACGGTGGACGTGGCAACAGCGGCAACAGCGGCACCAGCGGCAACAGCAGTAGTAGCAGGAACATGCGTGGTGGTGGTGTCCATTGGATCATCCTCGGCAACCTCGGCGGGCGCGGCAGCGTCCGGCCCTGGGTTAGGGTTATCTGTGGTGTCATCACGACCACGAGCCGTGCGCCGAGTGGCGCGGCGCGCTGCGCCCACCGCCTGCCCCCCGCTGTCCGTGCCCCCCGTCGACTCCGGCGCCTTCCTCTTGTCTGCTGGTCCGCCCTGCGCGGGCTGTGCAGCGACCGTGCGACCCCGCTTTTTTTTAGATCGTGTCGCAGCACGCGCCTCCGCCTCCTGTCCTCGCGTCCCCACCATGGCACACCCCCCCCGGCCCCCGTGTCTGTGGTGTGAAGTCTAGCCAAGAATAGCGCGCTCCGTGTGAAGTGTAGACCCCAACCCGTTGGGGGTATGTACGGCCCACGCATGGGCCGTACACCGCCCGTGCACGACCCGTACTAAGCCCTCACCCTAACCCCAACCCCAACCCCAACCCCAACCTCTCTCTCCCGCTCCCCCCTGCGCGCGAAGCGCAGCTCTAGCCAGCCCACGCCTTAGCACCAAAACGCCGTTCCATACGGCTAATGCACCGCCCATGCACCGCCCGTACTAGGCCCTCACCCTAACCACAACCCCAACCCCAACCCCAACCTCTCTCTCCCGCTCCCCCTTACGCGCGCAGCGCAGCTCTAGCCAGCCCACGCCTTAGCACCAAAACGCCGTTCCATACGGCTAATGCACCGCCCATGCACCGCCCGTACTAGGCCCTCACCCTAACCCTCGCACCTCATCAGCTGGTGCGGTGGCAGCATGCTCACCAGCCGCAACGACCTTTGCAAGGCTGATGCGCAGTCGCTCTGCTCGTGAAGCCAGCTGCAGGTTGAGGTTCGTGCGGCGGCTGACCCGCTCCAGGGTTTGCAGGAGGCCGGTGTCGTCCACGACCGCTCTAGTCAGCACGTACGAAGCCAGTTTCGTCAGGGTGTCTGTCAGACGTGCGTCGGTCTCCCCCGAACGCTCAAGCTGCCCCTGCAGTGCCTCTATGTCTTCCTTGACCCAGCCCGTAGAGCTCGTGCGAAGGCGGGTTGTGCCCTGCGGCTAGCGGCGCGGTGAACACACACACCCCCGTTTAGTCCAGAGAGCGCGCCTCGCCGTGTGGCGTATCTAACCCTAACCTTGCGGCCCATGGGCCCCGTTCTACGTACCCGGCAATCAAAGAGCGTAGTCTGGCCCTTCAACCAGGGCGTAATCTTCTTCTGCTTGCCCGTGTCGCGCATCTGCTGCGGCACGCGGGCGCGGCGCCACAGATGTTTTGGCGCCTCCTTTGTATTCAAACCAATTCCAATTTACCGCTCACGGGGCATCTACGGGCCCTGCTCGGGCCGTGTAGCGCTCGACATGGCGCATGCCTCCACGCTCGTGCTCAAGCGAGCCCACCGCTGCGTCGCTGGCGCTTGGCCTTCCTACCGGCACGCTGCCGATCCACTAGCGCTTGGAGCTCTCTAGCATCGTCGCTGTCCGCGCCCGACGAGTCGGCCTCCTCCTCCTCTCCCCCCTCGCTGCTCTCGGATACAGCCGCCCGCCGAGAAACCATGCAAAGATCACCCTCCTCCTCTGGTGGCATGATCCACTCTTCGCCCGCAGTTTCGGAGTCCACCACGGAGTACACCTCGCTGCCATCCGAGCTGTACGCGGACCCATCGCCGTCAAGTTCTGAGACGTCTCCAGTCTGGCCTGCATCGTCACCGGCGGCGATTGCCGTCATCATCTCGCGCGGCTTCGCGGCGTTGTGTCGCTTGGGCCCAACGTCCACTCCAGGCGCTACCACCGCCTTGCGCAGATACTTGACGTTGTAAGAGTTGGCCTTTCGTCCGTAGACGAGGCTCCAGCGTGTCCGGAGAGCGCTCGTACTCTCCTGAGCAGCCACCTCGCTGCTTGTGAGGTGTGTCGCGTTTAGCGGGCCGCGACGAGGTGCTGTAGCTGCTGTGGCGGAGGGGAGCGCGTGCACAGCGACATGAGCTGCCGTGGCGGAGGGGAGCGCGTGCACTGCCGCAGGAGCTGCTGTGGTGGAGGGGAGCGCGTGCACGGCCACGTGAGCTGCCGTGGCGGAGGGGAGCGCGTGCACTGCCACAGGAGCTGCTGTGGTGGAGGGGAACGCGTGCTCAGCCACAGGAGCTGATGTGGGCCCCATGGAAGCGGCTGAAGCGGCTGCTGGGACCGTCATGGTGTCGCACCGTTTGCGCGCCTGGGCCTGCCGCATGGCTACCATTGCTCGCTCTTGGTTTCTGTTGTCGTACACTGGGTACCGCCACAGTGCCCTGCCTCAGCTAATTATTCGAGCGACCATTATACATATACAACGCATGTGATGGGTGTGCGGCATACCTTGATCCCACTTCCTTTTCCCATTCCCCATGACGGCTTGCGCGCCCTTCTCTTCGAGTTCGGACCATCCCTCGTCCCTTGCCCACACCACGTACCTGCACGTTCAAGCCCAATTAATGTGTCATGTATCCGTGACCCGCTAATTCACCAACACGGAGGTGACAGAGAGAGGGCAGAATGGGTCCGGAGGGCCTACATGTGCCGCAGGTCGTTGCACGTGAGCGTGGCGCAGGGCATCCCCGCTTCATCCAACGCCTTCCGCAGCTCGCTCGTGATCAGCGGCCCAATACGGCTGGAGGAGTCCAATCGGGCGCCGTCGCGTCCACGAAATGCCGCGTGCTGGTCGATGGTACCTAGCTGCCCGCAGCTCTCCACATCTAGTACATGTGACCACGTGTACACCTGCGACACGAAGCCTTCATGGTGAGTACATGGGCCATACACGATCCATTGTCAGCCACTCCACGGCCACTCCACGGCCCGTGCGTGTGATTTGACCCTGGGCAGTCACCCACCTGCTCCAGGACGCTGAGTAACACTGGGTCGGAGGTGGCGGCAGCCGAGATCTCCTGGGATGGAATCTGCTTCGAGCGCTCGCACTTGTGGTGGCTAATGTGCCAGCGATAGACGTTGGGCGCCTCGCGCACCAGCGTGTTGCCTCGGCACCGCGTGCCCGGGGGGCACACGCTGCACATGCTGGGCGGGTCCTCCAGCCCAGGCACCCCAGACAGGCGAAGCGTGTACAGGCTGCGCGGCCGCTGTGGAGGCAACGCCGTCAGTAGCATCGTCGCCATGCTGCCGGACAACTTGCGCGCAAGGCTGATCTGTTGGGCACTCTTCGGCTTCTCCAGTAGCCGCACGCTAGCTACCGTTGCTGACAGGCGGGCGGCACGGGCTCTCGCAGCCGACTGCAATTGCGCCATGCCGCCAAAGGCCCAACGCCCGGCGGCCTGGAGCTCCTCCGGGGAGCGTACAGGTGCCTTGGCCTTGTTGGCCATCGCGAAGTATTGTCGCTTCACGTGTGTCAGTGACTGCTCCAGCGCCGCGAGCGCTGGTACCTCCTGCACGGACAGAGGCGGATGCAGCACGCTTTGGCCGGTGTGGGAACGCATGAAGCGGAGCACGTTTAGAAGCTGCCCCAGCACCTTCACCACAGTTCCTGGGAACCGACATGCCATACCGTACAACGCGTTAAGATCCTTGTCCACTAGCGACGCGGTACTGAGCGGAGACGAGCTGTGCTGTTGTCATACCTACCTGGAGTGCATGGCCGTCGCATCATGAAGGCGCCGTACTGCTGCAACAGCGGCCCGTCCATGAGGGTCTCCAGAGTGCCCTGGCGGCCATGAAAGCGCACCGCGAACCTGCGACGTGTGCGCATTGCCTCAGTCACTACTCACGACTAGTAGGCGGTGCGTATACAGCCCGTCCACAAGGCCCATGATCCGTATACCGCCCGTATATGGCCCATATATTCAACAGCAAACAGTACCCACCAGGGAGACATACCAGAGCAGGGAGACGCTCCACACTCCACCACCCATGCCCTAACCCAGGTATTCGCTGGCATGGGGTCTCACCCCAGAAAGTATAGCACAGTTCGTCCATGCCCCTCGAGAGTCGGGGCGCTCAGCGGATCGCCGCTACGCTCGCAATTGGTCGAGCAGCCGAACCACTCACACAGCGCGTCCGTCTGCACCTTCAGCCTGGCCCAGCACACAGGGCCAGCAGCATCCGCGTCGAGGCCGTACGCCCCTTTCGCGCCCTCGCGCTGATGCTCAGGGTCCACGGTGAGCTCCGTGTGGGGCTTGTACACCATCGGCACGACTGACACGAGAGCACAGCACACACCAAGTCAGGCGAGTCTCTTGTGGCACGTGTACGGCCGGTACATGGGCCGTACTAACCCTGACCTAACCCAAGCAACCCTGGAAGGAGTGACCTAACCCTAACCCTCTGGGGCGCGCCGTTGGTGGCGACACGGTGCACACAAACCCTGCAGAGTTTGCCGCGGTTCGGGCGGTGTTTCGCCGGAGTACTACCAGGAAGGATAGTGTGCCAAACTCCCAGACTGCGGCATTTTGGGTGCGGTGTGCAGCACCGCCCTGCCGGTACCGCTGGTGCGCACCGGTTCCACACACCACCCTACCCAGTGATGGAATGAACGCACCGGTCGGCGGGGCTGCCTAACCCCGCGCCCCACCGCAACGGGTGGGGCTGGGTGACCTACGGGTAGGTTTGCCGGGCCTCCAGTGGGTACACGCTGCGTGCGTACCTCGGTTCGGTGCAGTTTGCGGTGCGTTTTTTGTTTCTACCGCCTGGCTCGTGTTGCGCGGGCCGCCCCCCACTTCACTCGGCGCCAGCAGCACGGGACCCTCGCGCGCGTCGTCTTGTCCCTGACGCGCGCCGTCGTCTGCATCGTGTTCCGGGTTGTCACTGTCGTCGCTGTCACGGAACCGCGTGTGGCTCGCCATGGCACGGGGCGCGTGGTGGGTGTGCGGCAAAACCCTACCCAACCGGTGTGGTTCAAATTACATTCCCCCCCCCACAGGGCCGTACACGGGCCGTACAACTCCCAAGCTCAAACGGAGTTTGGTCTCAAGACGCCGTTTGTTTGGTCTCAAGACGCCGTTTGAGTAGGGGATTCTACCGGCCATGTACGGGCCGTACAACTCCCACGCTCAAACGGAGTTTGGTCTCAAGACGCCGTTTGAGTAGGGGATTCTACCGGCCAT
>Ga0115006_10002398_pt1 | contig 12292 bp, 8 predicted proteins | sample ArcOceMetagenome_3_FD_88943 | JGI IMG/M metagenome (GOLD analysis project Ga0115006, IMG submission 88943) | Marine eukaryotic phytoplankton communities from Arctic Ocean - Arctic Ocean- Svalbard ARC20M Metagenome | ecosystem: Environmental > Aquatic > Marine > Oceanic | place: Arctic Ocean...
ATAGTGCGCACCTATCATCGAGTTGAACCCAAACAGATAGGCAGGAAGTCTTGAGGAAGTATATCCAAAATCAATTTTATTTTAGTCGACCGACTTATAACCAATAGATAAAGCGCAATCACCGGTCCAAAATGGCCTATTTTGCTAGATTATGCTGCCATCTAGATCTAGGCATGACGCATGCTTGAGCACCTATGCAGCTGCAGTAGCGTAATTATAGTGCGTATGATGACTCCCAGTGGCTTAATCGAAAGGTAATAACATGTGCTATCAGGTTATGGCCGGTGGTTGTAGTTGAGGGGTCGATTTCTACCCTCTGAACACAGCAAGGCAAATCCATATTTGAAGGTGCAAGACCAATACGAGGAGGATGGGTTTATTGTGTTTGGAGATAAGAACAGTTCAGAAGATGAAACAGATGGTCAAGAACCAGAAAAAGAAGGCAATGATAACAGCAGCGTCTGCAGAGAGAGCAAGAGTAAGAAGGTATAATAAATAGTGAAATATGTAGAGTTTTAGCGCGAAGGTAGCGGCTAGTTTTCTAAAATAGCAGTGTTTTGGATAGGGCAGAGTACTTGTTATTCTGGACCATATCCATACCAATACCAAATTTAGTGACTGGAGAAGTGCTCATTTTCGAGCTCATAAAATTTTGCAGTAAATTTTATGCATATCAATTGGTAATAGTAACAGAATTTTTTGTTTTATTTGAATATCATGGAAGGGCTAGGGCCACTCAAACAAAACTCAAACAGAGGTCATGACAATGACAAGGTGAAGGACTTGATCTCTCAAATACGCCATTTTTGCCTTAAGGCTCAAGAGATGATTGAATTTCTTACACCGGATGATGTTTGTTACAAACCTAGAGTTCTTGCTTGGCTTCGTGATGCATATGAGAAAATTTATTCTGACGTTATCCCAGATGACTTTTGGCAGTTGGTCCTTAAGCCTGGTGTTGGTGCAAAGATGATGAAGCCAACACCACCATTATCCATTTGTGGCGTGAAAGGAGGAGGCATAGTCACTATGATATGCAACTTAATCATGTGGTCGTCTTTCAATCAAGAATGTAAGGCTATCATAATTGAGTGTTTGGAGAGCAGAGAGCAGCAGGCCGTTGCCAATACAGAGCACTGTCATGGGAAGAAAGAAATTTGTATATGGATTTCAGCTTTGGTTATCAGTGTCCAAGCGACAGTCAAATATACATGTAAGAAGATTTACTTGGACTCAAAGAAAATTGAGTGGGATGGGGGCGATGCATTGATAGTGAAAGAACCAATCCTAATAGAGGCATGCTACTTGAGTTATGCTGTTACCAGTTCATTTTCACCAGCATTCTCTTCCTTCATTGACATGAACTCAAAACTCAATGATTGTGGTGGTATAGATGTAATTAGTTTTGTCAAGATGTTTGTGAAATATCTTGGGCTTGTGAATCCAGATGCTCCAATTCAAAAGCCATTGTCTCAGATGATTCAATTCACCAAGATGGATCAATCCAAAATTTGCGTTGGCTCGTTTCTGACCGCATACAGAAAGTCCTACAATATCAAGTTCAAAACGCAGCAGCAGCAGCAACAGCAACAGCAACAGCAACAGCAACAGCAACAGCAACAGCAACAGCAACAGCAACAGCAACAGCAACAGCACCAGCACCAGCACCAGCACCAGCACCAGCATCAGCATCAGCATCAGCATCAGCACCAGCACCAGCAGCAGCAGCAGCAGCAGGACACAAAACGAATTCTCAAGCTGAAGAGCCAGCTTTCAGAAATGCTCCAGCTGAAGGAGATAAAAGCTTTGTACAGAGCAGTAGAGAAGGTGAAGCAAAAAAGAATGGAGTTGAAACAGGTAGAAGCAACAGCTGCAGAGGCTCTTCGGAGTCTTGGGTCCAGTGGAATACCCAAATCCAAACCAGACCAGAATCGTTTTGCCACTTGTCTTGCTATCTTGACAATGTTTGCATATGAGTTTCAGTTCTTGAAGGGCCACAAAACCAATGACGATGGCAATTCTCTCAAAGAAGCTGGTAGTGGTAGAAAATTTCTACTCAAATTTCTTGAGCCAGCATTTGCAGCTGTGGATGCGAACAGCAAACCTAATAGGGACAAGGGTATTAGAGAACGCATCAAGAATGCACTTTTGGTGCTCATAGAGGGCAGTCCCCCGCTATTTTCAGATTTGTTCATTGCAGAGGTGCTTCAGGGGTCATTCTCTATTCCAACTGAAGATACCTGGAAGCATCATTTTCCATTTTTGCTTGATGAAGTAACCTCTGGCAGTACTTTGAAGAAACAGAAAAGTAACAAGAACTCATTGGGGAAAAGGGAAACAAGAACAAGAGACCGCAAAATTCAGAAGAGAATCATCAAGAGCAAAGATAGCACGGATAGTGCAACTGGGGTGCTTGTTAGAAAGGGGAAGGCTAGTCTGATAGAAGCATTGAATCCAGCTTTCTCAGGCAAGTACAGCACTACTACAAAAGCCAGGAAAGGCGTGGAAACGGAGACAGCCAAAGTGGCGAGGTCTGATGTTAGTAAAGATCATGGGACAAAACAAATGAAGATGGAGAAAGAAGCCAGAGTACCAGCCAGAGTACCAGGGAAGAGAGGAAAGCCCCATCAAAATGAAGGAGGCAAGAATGTGAAGAAGTTTGGTACCGTAGCTGTGGCAGGTGTATCTGCGACTAAGAAAAAGCAACATCAACAACTTAAATTTGGTTTGGATGAGAAAAGGTCCACCGATCAAGATTTGCTTCCTAAAAAAGTCAAAGCTCAAACAGGCAAGGGCAAAAAAACCCTCAAAGAGCAGGTTAGGGTACAACAAACTGATGGAAAAAATGTGCAGAAATTGAAGGCTGTAACTGTAACAAGAAAAAGAGGTGTACCCGCTAAGAGAAGGCAACAGCTTGACCTTAGCTTAGGAAAGAAAATGGTATCAGCCTCAGATCTTGATGCCCTTGCTAACAAAGTGCACATTGAAATGAAGAAAGACAAGGACAATGGGGTTGAAATGAAAGAAGGAAGGAAGAGAGCACAACCACGAACAAAATCGAATGAATTTTACAACAAGGGTGGTGTACCTGCTAAGAAAAGGCAACGACTTGGCGTTAGCTTAGAAAAAAAAGAGCCACAAACCCCTGACACAGCATCAGCTGCTGCGCCAGCTCCATCAACTAATGGGACAGATGACATAAAGGGGCTAAGAAGATCTCCCAGGAAGAAGAATAGGCTTATAGACAGAAATGAGACTGGGACTGGGAGAGAGCAAGCATAAAAATGAGAAAAATGATAGGAATAGAAACAGAATAGATGAAAGAAGAGAAGTAAAAGGCAAAGTAAGATTTCAATTTTGAGTTTGCCCTACTGACTGTTTAGTATAGTGTTGTGATGTTCTCATAATTTTCAAATTGATTACACGAAACAAGTAATTTTGTGATTCTCGAACTTTGTATGATGACAACTATGTATGATGACAAGACGCACTCAGACTCAGAAATCCTTGGCTTGGATGCTGAGACTATTTGGTTTGGCTCTGTGTTTGCAATACAAACAATGTTGAGTGGTTTCAAAGAATGGGAATTGGATAAGATTTGTAATGGGAATGAAGACATTGCAGGTGACTTTGCACGAAGGGTTTCTTTTTTTCATGAAAAGACACTCATACCAGTTACACAGTACGTCAAGAAAAATCATAAGCCCCCTTCTTTTGCTGTTGATGTATTGAAATGTATGTCAAGCCACGGTAGGAACCAGATTTTTGACCTTCATGCAAAATTGCTCTGTGGAGCATCCAAGCAGCTTGTTAAGTGCTATGGCAACGACTTTGGAAGATCTGTCACTGAGGTGGAGAAGTGGTTTGCAGTACTAAAAGACGTTATTGAAGCTTTTGTGCCATTTGCAAGTGATGACACAATTACCGAGCTTCAGCAGGTAGTTGAAGCTTATGAGTTGGAAAAAGAAAACATTAAAATTTCTTCCAGTTCCCATGAACATGAAGATGAAGAAGTGTATGTGTTCTTCTGTCACAAGTTTCTCTTCATTCGCATTGCTTACATGGTGGAATTTTACACCAATGCCAATGCAAAGATGAAGAACCAGGCTGTAGACTATGCATTCCCAGCACTTGGCAATGACCAGAGAAGAAGATGGGGAACCTTTTCTGGTAATTTGATCCAAAGGCTGTCCCAGCATGATGTGTGCGGGCTCCCTGTTCTTGACAGGGAGATGGCTACAGAGGGGTACATTGAACAGTGCATCAAAAAAGGGAAATTCAAATTTCCGATGATTGATTGCCTTCCATATGGCGAACTTGCCGGTTGTACTTGGAAAAACAGAGGTCAGCTCTCATTACCTGAACTCCAGGAATCAGTCTTGTGCCAAATGTTTGGCAACATTCATGCAAAATGCTTGAATGAGATGAGACACGGCAAGGGAGAAAGAGAACAGCTGAAACAGCTAGAAAAGATCTTTTCGGTTGCAGTTCATACTGCAGAGAAGGAACTGCATACGCTTCGCAACAGGGAAAAGGTAAGAAAGTGTCTCAAAAAGAAAAAGGTAAATCATTCCAAGTCCAGGCGCAACCGCAAATGTCAAGGTCCAGAAATATTCATGTGGGATGTCTTCATCATGGGGAGTCACTCTTATTTTTATCAGTTCAAAGATGTTAATGGTAAAGCTTTGAGGGAGTTTTACAAGAAGTGTAATGCTAGGGGACAGCTTTTTTGTGAAAAAAGACTTTAAAAATTAAAAGTTTTTTCAGCTTCTTTATTTTATTTTATTTTATTTAGACTTTAGATAGCGTTTTGTGTAGCATGATTGGGCTATAGGTTGGGGTTAGGAATCAGAATCAGCACATGTGAGGCTATCTTTCGGTATCGGTAACATTCCTTCAACATCAAATCTTGCCAAGGATCTTCTTATCACAAAAACGAACCACCAACATGAAAGAGCGGGATTTTCCCAGCAACACGATCAAGGTCTGAGGAAGGATGACTTCAAGCATATGAATATTAGTGAGCTTAGGAGGATCATCCAAACAAATGGAATCAAAATTAAACTTGATAGCTCTCATGAAGAGATGGAAAAAGCTCTTTGCAAACACAGCAAGGCAAATCCCTGTTTGGTGTCTCCATCTCTGCACAGTCTGAACAGGCTCGAAACTCAAAAGATCTTTGAGAAGCGACGTGGCACACAAAACAAAGAGGGAGCGGGGGCGAGCGCACTTAGTAAAATTTAGCAAAAGACCGTGGAAGAGAAGAGAGTATGACATAGCATTGCAGAGCAACTTTACAGTCGGATACCCTGTAAGAAAAACAATTCCCAGAGACATAGTGGGAGAGGTCCCGAGGGCCCGCAATACAGCACAGAACACTCTCACCACTTGGCATGCTGACAGGCTGTACGGCGCCATGGTGATATTTCTTTTGTTTGGAAGTGATAATGGCACTACCTACATTAAATAGAATATTGCTGGTGGTTGTCCCAAATCAAGACTCATTAGAAAGCTACTACGGAACTACAAAGTCAGATATATCGTGCCAAACAGAATGGGCACAAGCTACAAAAGAAAGTCCATCTATTGCATATGTGTCTGAAGAACTCTCAATCTCAATCACAGAGCAAGATTTTAGGCTGATACCAGAGATCTGAAGGATTTGCAAAGAGAGATAAAGAATGTCATCCCTTTTCCTTTTCTAAAGATCATTGATCTTCCTCATAAATTTTTATTTGGCAACCTTGAAGTATACAAGTTCTGTTTGGCTATTCTTACTTTCAATTGAAATCATGTCCTTCGATGAATCTGACTCTGAATTTTGCTATGCTAGTGGCGACAGCTTGTCCGACTCATTAGAAGAGTATATTCATCGGTCATCATATCATTCATGGTAAATAACACTTTTCTCTTTTGCTGTTACACTGTCTGTTTGTTGGTGAAATGTAGGAACTACTCTGGGAGGTCCTAATATATCCTTTTTATTGTTTGCTACACTTTCAAAGGGGAGCTGATGAAACATCGACAGGTGAAATAACAGCAGCACTTCTTGAGCAAAGCAAAACTGCCATATCTCGAAAGTTATCAGTTGCCAAAGGCAATATTGTAGTGGATTGTGACGCAATTAGCTTAATCATTTCCACGCCCAAACAGACCATGACAAATGCAAAATATGACGCAATGAAAGATTTCTTGCATGTTTTTGGGACTGATATCTCAGGATGTAGTTTGCCACATCAGAATGCCATTGGATCCTCAAAGGCAAGCGGGCTTTTTGGGTGCGGGGGTAATATGTGTCAGCACCTACCTGAGTGCTTACAAGGACAGGAAATGCTGGTACTCGACACACCAATAAAGGTGGGAGTACACAAGTCGTGCAAGAAAAGAATGGGGTCTGAGCTAAATTCGAAGGGCTACTATTTATCTCTTAGCAATTGCAATAATGTGTGCTTTGATGCACAGGCAGCTTTCAACAAACCTCCATACGGCATCATGGTTGATGCCATCATCAATTCTTGCTGTATTGATGGGGTTTATGTCATACATGTAGCAGATGTAGGATCACGCTATCCAATAACCACAGAGCCCAAAAGTCAAATCAACAAATTGTTTCAAACAATGCAAGCAATGAAGGCAATTGGTATCGCAGTTGAGCTGGCTCAATGTGATATTGCATTTGTGTGTTCTATTCCCAACGGCCAGCTTGTCCAAGTGTCACTTGATCGCAAGCAACCCCATCAACATAAAGAGACAGCCCTAACTCGGGATTGTAGATTCCCTCTTCTTGATGGCTTGTCGTCAACTGTTTTTCCTATTCACAGCATCCCAGACTTTGAGGGCCAAAAGCTCAGTCAGAGAGAATTGAAAGGTACTGTTTTGTTAAGAAGGGCAGATTCAAGATGGAGGACTGGCAAGGAAGTCCTCATTGCATCGCAGGATGACGAAGACAGCTTTCCCCCGGATGTCTTCTCTGAAGCAACAGATTTGTATGCTTCCCTGAATGCAAATGGGCCCAAAACTATAACTGTCAATTCATCAAATTTGTTCAGTGTGAAGATGTATTCGACTATTGCCCACAGTTTGTTACAGAAAAGGCATACCTACCCTTTAAGCCTCAAATCAATGTATGGAATAGGGAACAGAAGCATTGCTATACTTCAAACTCTAGTCAAAAACATTGACAAGGCTAGGAGGGAAGCATTTGACAAAGTTAGGACATACGGAATAGGCGCTAGGATTGAAGTGTCTATTCGTCCTCATCCGAATGATGAATTGAGGAAAAAGGGGCACTTCAATGATATTCTCCTTCTTGTTGCTTTAGCCATTAGTGGCTGTCAAGGACAGAGGTTTGCAGTTAAAATCAGTTGCGCTGCTTTGCGCCCAACAGAAACAAAAGCCATGGAGCTTGTAACTCAATGCATGGCAATGCTCAAGTTTCGACACCAGAGCCAGTTCAACGAAGTCTACACTAATTTGAAAGTTGTTGAATGGCTTCGTTCACACCTTTCCATATTGATGATCACCATTGGACTAAGTCCACAATATGGAGTGAAATACATCAACAACTGGCTACATGATTACCGTCGATATGACCCTTATAATGTAGCCGGATCAAACCCAAATACCCAGCTTTGTCCAGTCGAGAACACAGCAACAGCAAGGAAAAGAAAAATGCTCAGACGTCTGAAACCATTCTTGCGGGGCACATTGACCCTGAACACAGGCGATGTAGAGACATTGATCCAATTTATTGATGCTTACCCCAGCCCTAAAAATCGTGCAAAGGGATGCTACAAGAAATTATCCTTTCGGACAAAACTACTCTTACCAACATTGCTCATCTCAGAAATTATTCCATTCATATCAACGTTCATGTCAGGTGACGGCGAGGAAACACCCGAAGCTGCCAATGAGGGAATACCTCCTACTGGTGGTCGCAAGCGCAATAGAGGCGCAGTGAATGATGGCATGGTGACAACCACAGAGACAGAGGGGGAAGACGATGATAATTGGTTCCTCCAACAGGAATATGTCATACAGCGAACAAGGTTACTTGAAGACATTGCAGCAACCCCAATACCAAGTGATCCTTTGTGCCTGGCAATCTATGGAATGTTCCAAATCAGCAGCTTTTCGGACCCTGGTCGTCCAGGGTTTACAAAAATGCTGTTTTGTTTCATATTTAATTGTTACAAAGCCAAACTCACACCAAAGCTGAAGCATTCTCATAATGATGATAGCATGGTGCAGCTAGCAGCAAGAATAGCTTTTGGCAACAGGATGATATCAACATCGGCTCTGAGGAATTTTTGTGCTAGTCTGGGATTGTGTGGAGCAGCTGCTAATAAATCCACAAACGAATACCTGCGGCTACTGTGTTTTCACTTCCAATTCCCTTGTCATGGTGTCCATCCCAAACACAAACAGCATAGTGAGAAACGGAAAAAACAAAACCAATTTCTTAATAAGGTCATAGAACTAGACTTGGTTTCAGTTCTCCAGCAAACACATGAGATTTCAAGACTTTACAGGAATGCAGATGACACTGTCATTGACGTCTTCCGTCCAGAGAAGGTGGCTTTGATGGGGAAAAGGCCAAACCTCATGGTTAAACTGTCCCACAGAAACTTGTATTGTGCTCTTGCCAAATGCTTCAATACAACAGAGAATGAATTACGAGAGTCACTCCATCGGAGAATGTCATCGCTACAAAACCTTGGGGGGCTATTTCTTGGGAACAATGGAGTCACGGACAGGGAATTCAGGGAAGCTAAAAATATGGAAGAGCTCCAAAATTTGAAGGCCTTTCAGCTGCTCTTTACGGGAAAGATCAGTGAAATTGTGAGAAGTCAATCATTCCCTCCAGGCATCATCTTTCCCATAGTTTGCCTTGTCTACGCAAAAGACATCACCTTTTATAACTGGCAATCAAACAGTACAATCATGTACACAAGTTGCAACCTAAGTCCGCCAAGAGTAATCAAGTATGCATTCAATGGCCTTGAAATCTCACCAAAGCTAAAGAATTCAACCATCATATCGCTGGCAAAATCTGGTGAATATGAATGCAATGAAATTGTCCATGTGTCTGAGTCTGAACAACAATCACAGCAAAGTAATTTTTACAACCATCATTTCTTCAGCTTGGATCCATTTGGGGGCAGAAGAAGTATTAGGAGGAACGCAAAAAAATTTCTTCCAAAACAAACTGTCAAACGCAACCAACCATTCTATCTTGCCATGTCATCAATGCTTTCAAGACTTGATCCCAACTACGTCAGCAAAATTTGCGAGGAAGGGGGCGAAGTGGACAATGACAATGATAGAGACACGTCCACGCTGTCCAGAAATGATTCTCTGGGCATAATTTCATTCATGGAGCAACTCTACTCTTGTGCAAGACCCTTCACTGGATTTGGCAGAAGTGTAAAGGAAAAATGTAGCACTTTCAATCTGGCTCTACCCTCAGTATTGGCATTTTTGAAGAGCGTGCATTTGAACGACCTGAGTCATGACATGCTCTGTCCAATCATTTCTCTTCGTTACAAACTATCTTTTGGTGTACTGGAAATTGCGACAGACAGGAAGAGGTTAACTCACTTCTATTCATTTGACCCATTTAAGCAGCAGGTTGAATACAAACAATTCAAGGAATACACAGCTTTGGTAGATCATCATGAAGTCATGTATCTCTTTTCTTCGTCAAGCCAAACTGGTTATTACACGCCGAGCACTCTTTACCGCAACTGGATTCATGACAGCACAATCAAGACCAATTTTTCATACTTGAGCAACGACAATTTTGATAGAGTATTTAAAAAAATTCAGAGAAAATACAATTTGGATCTTGTTTCCCAGCGTGAGATGCAGCCTGCAATGTTCAGGCCTGAAACGGATCACAACACAGTTATCATTCCCACACACATAAAGTGCACAAGATTTGGAATGTTGTTGCCCCAAATGATGCAGCGAGGCATCAAACATCATGCACTAATCATTCTATTTCCGTGCAAAAGTGACAGGGGTTGGGGAGAGTGGGATGCCTGTGTTGTTCACCATCCCCTACAAGGAACGCATTCTGCAATGACAACTCTTCAAAGCTTCCTTTGCAATGCACCCACAGAGGGGAGGTACAATACTGAATGCATCCAGGGATTGTGTCCGGAGAATTGCGAAGCTGGCCTTTACATGATGTTGTATGCATATATTGCACATGAGTTACATAGTTTGGACCGTTTCAAAGCTGCAATGAAGAAGTTGTACCATGAAGATGATACGAGCAGAAAGGTACGCATGTGGGTTCATCAAGTTGCAAATGAAATTGAAGGCAGTGTTATCAATGGGCCTCGTGTACCGGTATGGATAGAACAACTGACAGACTCAAAAAACAGCTGGTAAACAAGATTAAATATACTATTTCATAAACTCTTTCAATGAGCAGCACTCCTCATATTTTTGGGATACTACCAGCACGGCAACATATATTTGTTGCTGCAAGAAGGCAAAACTTTTGTATCCCGACTGCCTGAACACCAACTCATCCAAGCCAAAGACGGACAACTAATAAGATGGAAATAAATCAAAGCAATGAGAGCCAGGGCGTCAGCGAATGTAGCAGCAGCGAAAGTAGCAGCAGCGAACGCTCACTCTCAAACAAGTGGAAGAATAGTACCAGTAGCCAGCTCACTCCCATCTCTGCTGCAATACAAAAGTCCTTCTATAATACAAAGTTGGTAATTAACAAGGCGCATTTGGACTATCTCAATCGGATCATGGAGGCAAAAGCTAGTCTGGCGTGTGAACTCAAGAATGATTGGAATCAAAAGCAACAAGAAAGCATGGACGAAATCAAAAGATTCGTAGGCAACGAGCAAAATGCACTGAAAGAAAGGATGGAGAGGTGTGCTTCTCCACAGCACTGCTACTGTGCTATTCAAGAACATGTGGAGAACCTCCAAGATTTTGTTGCCAGTCTCATGGCAAGGAAGGCTGAAGAAACTGAAAAATCAAAAATCAATATCATGGACAAACACAAACAGCTAATTCAATCAAACCAATACAAACTACAGGACCTACATGGGAGGTTCATTGTGCCTTTGCGAAACGGCATTCAGTGCGTTTCCACAAATCAGCATTTACCTAATGTGGGAGACACAATTGAATTCAACAATGGAGTGTTTAACGAAAAATTTGGGAAATACAAGCAGTATATCATGGAGGATGATATTCATGAATGTGGCGATGGTGACAATAATGGCATTGAAAGTGCTTTCAACAGCCAATTAAAGGACGACAACAGTGACAAGAACCATATCTCTTTTGGGGGAAAACCTCTCAAAATGGATCAGCCCATGTCAAATTCAAATAAGTAGAGCTTTGCTGCATGTAAGAAAAAGCCACGGTCTGAGCTTAAAAAGCTCATCCCCAATCTAATCTGTTTGAAGATTGAAGGCCAGAAAAACGAATGAGAACAGGATGAAGTTGACGGAATAGATGAAAAGAGATAAAAGGAAAAGTATCCCTAAACTTTAAAGTTAAAGCCTTGCTAAAAATCTCAATAGCAAGCATCAAACTTAAGAGAGATTAAATGTATAGGTCCAGAGCCAGAGAGAAAATGCTCTGTACATGCTTTCCTTAGCACTCTCTCTTCTCCTCTCTTCCGACTCTGCTGTATGGTTGTATGGTAAAAGGTGGCGGCGATGCGGTCTTGAGGGACCTGGATCGAGACATTGAGAGCCATCGCCTTCATCTATGCATGTGCTCACAAATTTCAATCAGGAATAGCATCATTAGCATCATCATTCCCTGGCGCACATTATTTCATCTGAAACCATGGCCAAGACAAATGACAATGACAATGAGAGAAGAGGGGAGGGCGACGAAGAGGGGAAACAGCATATGGTCTTTGACCTTTTCCATGATGTAAAAAGTGGATGGGATACACACTACGGCACAATCATTGTTCAGGAAGCTCCTCGTCAGGTGTACAAAATTCCTTCCCTCAACAAAACTCTTCACTATGCTATTCGGGGTAAGGCAAACATGGACAGGCGAATCAAAGACCTTGTAGATGATGGCTTTGAATTGTTGACAGAGCAATGTTTGCGCAGTGGCAGTGGAGACCGTCCTCGGCGATTCCTCATCATTGTCCCTCCTGGGAGGAATATTACTGGTCTAAAGGAAATCGAAGTCATCAACGATTTCAGAGCAATTGGAAAAGAAGAAGCCACAAGAAAAGAAGCAGAGGCATTGTTTGAGAAGATTCCCTTTGCTAAACTGACCGACTATTTAG
>Ga0115006_10002399_pt1 | contig 12289 bp, 17 predicted proteins | sample ArcOceMetagenome_3_FD_88943 | JGI IMG/M metagenome (GOLD analysis project Ga0115006, IMG submission 88943) | Marine eukaryotic phytoplankton communities from Arctic Ocean - Arctic Ocean- Svalbard ARC20M Metagenome | ecosystem: Environmental > Aquatic > Marine > Oceanic | place: Arctic Ocean...
CATAATTCACCGCGCGGCGCTGCTTACCGCGCGGCGCCGCCATATGACCCAACTCCTGTCACACGCCCCAACTGCTGTCACAGGGGGGGGTTGTCAAACGCATGACGTGGTATTTTTCAGGTCCGTCTCAGATTTTTAATTACAATCTCAGGGCGCTGCCGGCGCCATGTCCAACACTGATGATGGAGTTCGTGATTTCATCGGAGGCTGGAAGGGCAAAGGGCTGGTTGCACCGCAGACAGCACCGTTTTGCTATCCCTCGTTTTCTTTCACTTTTTCCTCCAGCTCCTGCTTCCGCCGTTCCAGGACCTTGACCTTTGCCTGGCGCGATCCGATTGCCACTTTTTGTCAGTACACAATAGTGCATTTGGGAGCGCACAAAGTGAACGTCGACTGCGCACCCAAACAGAGGCGGCAGGCAGACGGCGCAAGCAGCAGACAGCTCGCAAACAGAGTGCTCTCGTATGGAGAATGAACAACGGCACCTGCATCTTTGCAAGATCAGCCTGATACTTTTTCGCAAGCTCTCGTGCCGACCGCATTTCGTGTACCAGCATCCCAGGCTGTGTGGCAGCGCCGTGCGATGTACTCGGACGATGACCCGGTCCATCTTCGCCACCACCAGCTTCTGCGAACCCCATGGACGTGACCGGTCGTGCAGGTACGTAAGCCGACGTAGGCCGCTTGTTCCACTTCGTGTCGGCGCTCTGGCAGCGGCATCGCAGAGGAAGGCGTTAGTGCATGGCTGAATCTGAGGCCGGCAAAAAGAGTTCCTCAACCGCGCGCAGGCACACATGATGGTATTGAGTCCCAGCACGGCACCGGGCTACAGATGGGTGGGTCGTCAGCGCACGGACCTGAAGGTACGCCATCCTCTTCGCGTCAGAGGCCACGCGAAGGTCCTCTTCGACCGATTGAATGTCGTCGCCCTAGAGGAGTTTCCCCCAAAGGAATCGGTCCCACGGCTCCGTTCGTCAGCAGGCATCACCTCGCAAACGCATGGGAACAGCAACGCGCGTGGAGGACAGGCATCCCGAGCGCCTCGCACGCATCACGGCAGAGGAGCAAGGCCCTCACATTGTCGCGCTTGTCGATCTTGTCTTTGAGCAGGTCGACCATGAATTGCGCTGGATCTTCGAGGCTTCTGAGCCGACCCTCTGAAAAGCCCCGCGCAGACACGGTGAGCACCGCAGGAGGGGCGCGTGCTCCTGCACGGGGGGGGCGGGGGGGGGGGGGGGGTGCGCAGACCGTTGCCCTCGTGGCGAGCCGTCGACACGGCAATGAGATACTCGGTGGTGAGGAGCTGCAGCACGTCGCGGTAGTTGATCGAGTTCCTGCACGACACCCGCGCACGCCGCCAGTGGAGCCCGGTGAGGGCCGGCGCGCACACGCCGGGTGGGCAGGGGGCGTGCGGCAGACGCGGGCGCGCCGCGCGCACGCACTCACAGGTACGTCGCAGTCCCCTCGTCGAGCATTTCCCGCATGTTGGTCAGGTATGGCGTCCCCATCCTGGCCCCGCTCGGCGGCGCTCGTCCCGCCGCCTTTGCCGGCCGTTGGGCGATCTCCGGTCGAGTCATGTCCCTTTCTGCAACCTTTTTTTTGAAAAGGGCCATGACTGCTCGGCTCGGAGGTGCGCCCCAGCCTCGGCGAGCGCACGGCTTGGGGAGGGCCGGCGGCAGCCCGCGGTCGCGACTGACCCCGCGGCACCGAGCCCCGTGTCCGTGCTGCCGCCCGCCCGCCCCGTGTGCCCGCGCTGGGCGTGCGGGCACAGCGCGCTTCCCTTGGAGTCCGCGGAGTGGCATCGCGCGCCCTTTTTGCCAATTGGCCCGGGGCCCACAGCGCGCAGAGCGGGTGGGAGCGCCCTGGCAGGCGGAGGCAGTCCGAGCGAGATGTATGCCGCGTCGGGTGCGGGGCGCGCGGCAGCACCGTGCGGGTTGCGCGTGTGACGGGCGCCGGGTTTCACATCCTTGGCCGCAGACGCTGCGGCCTGCGTGAAGCGGCATTCACGGACAAGGAGGCCCGGGGGGGGAGCTGGGAGCAACGTGAAGGATGGCGTCGTACCGCGAGGGCTCTGTGGCCCGTCCCCAGTACACGTGAGTCGCTCGTTGTCATCCCCGGTCCTGCGCACTTCTGCTTGGGTGGCAGCGCTCGGGGCTGTGCCTGACCGTGCGTGTGTGCAGGGGCTCGGCGTACAGCCGGTATCTCCCGAACGGAGACGCTGGGGCTGCGCAAGCTGGGCTGGTTGGAGCGGCGGCTCACACTCTGAGCTTGTCGTCGCTGCAACCCGAGGGCGGCTTGCCGGGGAGCTCCGCGCACGACCTTTCCCGCGATCGCGCTTACGGATACGCTGCTCCGGGACGGGCGGATGATGGCGAGACCCTCAGATTGCGCATGGATAGAGAGGTATGCCAGGCCAATCCCTCCGTGCTTTTGCTGGACTGCTCGTGTGTGATGCGCAGAGAAACAACGTCAGCATCGCCACTGTCAATGTAATTTCTGTCGTTCATCTTCACCACAGGCCCCGCAGCCTGGCGAGGACGGAAAGTCACATCAACCAGCACAGAGAAGAATCCTGACGCATTTGGAGGCAGAACGGTTGAGGCAGCAGGAGGGGCAACGGCGGCAGAGTCAGCAACTAGATGCTGAGATGAAGATCAAGTCTATTCATTCGCGCATGGCAGCTTTGGTGATCACCTTTGTTGTCATTTGTCTGTTTTGTCACCGCGCACCTCATCCGTCGCACTCCGCGCAATATGCGTCCTCCAACGTCTTGCCTGTGATCTGTGTGCTTATCTATGGGCCCAGGAAAAGCAAATTTTCAGCCAAGGGGAGAAAACGGAGACAAGTAGCGAACAGAGAGTGGAGGAGCAAGCAAGCGGGCGGGTGCCCACACGTCAACCACCAGAGCAAAGCGGGCTTGAATGGCAACTAGGAGGGGGGGGGCGGTCGGATCCACGACATATCATCATACAGCGGCCAGGCTTCCAAGCGATGCCCACTTCGGCCGAAGCAGCCGATCATGATGATAAAAAGGGGGCTATCCGTGCTAATGGACCGATGCAAACGTGAGCCGCGCTTCATTCCTCTGGATCTTGTCCTTTCCTTCTCATCCCTACAATGTCGACCTTTTGCTCAGTACAGCGCGCGTGCTGTTCTCTCTGCTCCTTTGCTGAGACATGATGTTTAGACTTGGACCAACTGACGTCGGTTCCGATTTTGGTGTTTTGCATCCTCTATTCGACATCTGCGTGCAAATTGCAGATCGTCTAATGCTGCCGACCGGTCCTCGTTTGCGATCACCGACTCAGTTGACCTGGTGAGCAAGAACACAGATCTGAGGCTCGCGGGTGTAAGGAAACTGAAAAGGCTTGTCAGGGGAGGGGAGGTTTGGAATGTGTTCGCAACCGATGTGTGATCGGCACCTGACGGTGGGATATGCGTGCGTGCGTAGGACTTGATGAACGTGCTGAAAGACATCCGGCGAGAATTGGGCAACTCGCATAAGGCCAAGGACACTACTGCTCAAACGATGGCATCTCGTTAGTTGCTCCCGCAGATTTTCCCTCCATTGCCCATTTCTTGTGCCACACACATGTCTCCATCCATCTCCTAATTGCTTTCCATCAAGGGGATTGAAAGCATGAAACCCATAAAGGGGATTGAAAGCATGCGGTTTCATGCTCTCGCGCTGGATGTGGTTACTCAGCAAAATCTGCCCTGAAGTCAGTCCGTGAGCAGACGAGGCTGCAGCTCGACGGTCTCAACAAACATCTTCAGACGACATTCAAGCGGATATCGACAAAAGTCTGCAGGTGTCTTTCATCCCATATCTGCTGTCTTCTATTGGACGCGGAGACAGACGACGGCAAAGATTTTCTGGGCTTTGGAAGGGGAAAATGGCCAGTGCTGGTGCCAAAAAATCTGAAAGACAGATAAATTTGTTATTCAAACGTCCTGATCACAAAAGTGAAAATGGGCAGGAGCTGCGAGAGCGCGCCAAGGCCAGGGACAAATTTGCCCAAAGTATGTCGCAAAGAGACGCATCTGGGCCATCCCAACCGGGTAATTGAGAAATCTGCTTTTCTGAAGCTCATGTGTGAATTGAGGTGTATTGCCTTGTCGCACAAGTACTTTTCCCTGACTGAGGCACCGAATTCTGTAAAAACAGATGCCGAGAACAGTAGTGGAACAACAGCAAAACTGTTTCAGCGTGCGCGCGAATTGGAAGGACGGGAAGGGGCCAGCCGAGTGAATTCATCGAATACTGAAGACCCCGACGCAAATGCAGATGGAGCGCCTCTGGTCTTGAAGAGGATAGCAGCACAGCGATCTGCAGGACCACCGCCAGTGACAGGTACAGCTCACAACCAGAGCTACAAAGCATCACCTTCTGTAAAAGATGGGCGCGACAACACCAGCGCTGGGGAGTCCGGCGTCGCATCCTCGGCATCATACGGTAAAGGTTCAATGCAAAGCGCCAGTCAGTGGGGCAGTGACGGTAGCGCTCGTGAATTGGATGCAAGGCATCGACAAGCAAAAGAAGCGCACAACAATATGGACGAAGACACACCAGTAATCAGTGCGTCTGCCTTCAAAGGATATACAAATCGAACAGAGGCCCTGCCACCAGGATGGGAACTCAAAATCGATCAGCCGACAGGTCGCAAGTTCTATGTCAACCACCAACTGAAGGCTATTTCTTGGGATCGTCCCCGAGCTTCAAACGGTAGGAATGGTCCGACTGAAGGAATATCAAGGTCTTTTTTTTTTTGTCCAATTCACTCATGATTTGAACATACTGAATATTCATCATAGCAGTTGATCACAACTAAACGTTACGAACTGCTAATTTCAACCCGAAAACAGGTCTTTGTCGGCGTCAATGAATGGCATGCAGTCACCGCTGTCGAAGTTTGGTTCGTCTTCGTCCTCTCTTTCTTCAATTCCGATGCATAACAGCTTGGACGCTGCTTCCAAGGGTAATGTTCCTCCTGCGCTCCTCAGCCGTGAATCACGAGGGAGATCACACCTTGAAGATGTAAGTCGGCACACGACCGGGGCAGCACTGAATGCGCGGGAGGAGAGTGGTTTGAGGGACAGAATGGGACCGCGGTATATTAGTTCTGATCGCATGGGGGGCTCAATGGATGGCGCTTATTTTGAGAGCGAGGAGAAGCGGAGGGCAGAAATAGAGGTTCACAGACGCCGCGCAGTTGCACAACAATCTGGTGCTAGATATGATGAGGCCCTGCTTGTTCCCTCCGCCGCCCCAAAAAGGTTTGCCTCATCTGCCTCCGTTGCATGCTGTCGTACATGCCCTAAATAGGTGTCACAAAATAGTGACGAACAAACGATCAGGTGGACGGCATCAACCTTTTTCAATCACCTGCAAGGTCTTGATGCCTCTCACTTTGAGGACCCTCCTGCGCTGGCCGCCACTTCCTCCTCGTCTCTTGCGCAGCAAAAGCCGCTGCGCACAAGTCTCGATTCCTCACGTCTTGCCGCCCTTGAGGTCAGGACCTCGTGCGGATTTTTTCTCTCAAGAAGAATTGGATTTATTTGTGCAAGTATTTCACTGAAGTCGCGTGTTGTTGCTTTTGGTTTGTCAGAGGGAAATGATGGAGGAGGACGCACGAATGCACACTGCTTTCTCCGGCAGTCGCATGCAGTCGGCGCGAGATCCGTATCCGCTGAGGATGAAGTCCAGGCAAAAGACCGACACTGAAACACTCAACTTGCTGGTGATTGTTACGAATTAGATGGTCACGCGTTGTTGGCGAGCATGTCAAAACGAGCCCAACGTTTGCATGTGTGTGTGAATGTATGTGCTCGTGCTCGCATCTATATACTGACATATGTATTGCCTGTTCCTATCCGTCGATTAGGTGACGACCAAAGAAAAACTGCGGAACTATCTTTTCAGTAAAGTCGATGATGACGAATCATTCGATGATTCGCCTATCAAAGTTGCCGACAAGAATGATGAAGAGTTGAATTACGAGAGATGGTACGTGGCCTCTATGTAGCGCATGTGGAGTTGCTTTCAAACCCATATGATCGTCAGATCTGTTCATGTGCCCGCTCGATGTACACGTCTAAATAATTGCATGCAGCTGTAACACCATTGCAAACCCAAATGCTACTCGAGCCTTACCAAACACTTCTGCAGGTGTGCTGAGAGCCTGAAGGAGATAGAGAGCGACAATGAGAATGATGACGGTGACGGTGATTACGCGATAGGCGCCGGTATCGCACGTTGCCCTTGCACCACTTTAATCGCCCATGCCGTTACTTATTCGACTTACGACCAAATTGTGCCCACGCTTCGAATACCTTGCGATATGCTTTGCTTTCTTGCATGTCTTGCAAATCATGTCATGACCAGGCTGCTCCCGTGACCTCTGTCGGTTTGATGATTACCAGAAAGGAACATTGCCGACGTTGTACATCGTGGACGGGGTATTGACAGCTCTTGGATGCGTTCTTCGTTGACGGAAGAAGGTGCTATTTGTGTTTGGGTCGATGCATGCCGCCCTGCTCGAAAATATGCTGCCTGTCTGACGATTTTCGTTGAATGTGCAGACTCTGCGGCTTTGCAGGCCTGGCAGGTGTAAGAAGCTGTCAAACGCTGGGAAATGTGTCTTAGAAATGAGGATTGTTTACTTGGCGCGGCAGGACGCCCGCCCTCGGGGGTGGGACGAGGATCTGACAGCCATTTTTCTTCCCGAACATGGTAAACGCTGGGAAGTGAAGATGTCTCGGAATACTTGCAAAAGCCGCTGTCGGCCCTCGCCTACACCATCCCCTACTGACCCTGTGCCCGCCGGTCCTCGGACAGCTGGCCGCCCCCGGACACGCCACCTAGCCAGAAAGTTTGGCAATTTGGATGCGTAAAACACATGGGGGTCACATACACCACCCTCCCTCCCCTCCTTCGCGTGCGTCATACTTTCGCCGCGAAGCGGCGGCCTGGGAGGCCACCCGCGCCGACGGCGCGAGTGCGTGGCCCTGCGCCTGAAGTCGTTGCAAGGCCGCAAGGCCTTGGGCCCTCATAACTGGGTAGCAGGGCGCAGATTAGAGTAGAGTGTAGGGCGGCTCGCCTCCCCTAGGCCCGTGCGCAGCCAATGCAGCATTCTTGGCGCTGTTTGCCCCTGACGCAAATACCGGTAGCGTCCGCGTGCCCATCCCAAGCTCGTCCGCAGAGGTCGTGGCTGCCTCGGGCTTGACACGCAGATAAGTGCGCCTTGATAAGGAGGAGCGCGGTGAACCACAGAGGGGCCCCTCTGTCACTATCGGCGTCACCGCGACACAGATGCCTGACTGACGTCGGGCAGACACTCCCCCTAGCATGAGGTAGGACGGGTTACCGATTGCCAAGGACCACACTACACGTGTCAATCCCCATTCAGAGCGCCACCTGTAAGGGGCATACGCCGAGAAGGTAAGAGATCCCCATTTCTTCCAAAGTGGTTAACATGGAACCCCTTGCCCTCTCAGCGCCTAAGCTATTGAAAACCGTCTCCCCCCCCCGTGTCTCCCCCACTTAGGACTGAAGACTTGGGGCTTCAAAGCTTAAGAGCTTTCCGGCCGGATGTATGTTTATTACTGGATGACCTGTAAGAAAGCTGAGTGCGAGGGCGGGGGGGTGAGGGGGAAAATGGAGGACAGGACATGTGCTAAAGGACACTGACTACGAGCCGCGGCCTGTGTGGATGAGCCTGGCCACCTCGCACGGCGCCTCGGGACGGCCCCGCGGCCAGGAGTTGTCATGCTTTGGTCACTAGCCTGCGTGACAGCACGCGGGTGAGTGAAAAAAACCGGGGGGCGGGGAGTGTGAGCAAGGAGGTCGGCGAGGAGGAGAGGGGCGGTGAGGAGGAGTGGAGAGGAGGAGCGACGACGCCTCAGCCATCGATGTTGAGCTTGATCATCGACGCCGCCGCCTTGGCCGCAGTCAGACCCACTTTGCTCTTTAGGCCATTGCAGAATGCGCGGCGAAAGCGGAAACGAATCGCAGTGTTGTTGCGCTGGCATGCCGATGGCGGTGAAGTACGCCGGGGTCTCGCGGTGGGCCTGCAAAAAGAGGAGACGCAGAAACTTGCCGTGCGAGTCTTCAACAATACTTGAAAATGAGGATTGTGTCAAAAACGAGGAGTGTGTCATCGCCTGCTGCCCCGCCCCCGCAGACAGTGGGTCGACCCCACACACGCCACCTAACCAGAAAGCTCGCCGCCACGGATGGGCTGAAGGCCCGGGGGGCACACACCCATGGCGGGGGTGAGAGGAGAGCACGGGGGCCGTGGCCTCTAAACCTAACGTGGTGGGGAAGAGAGTGAGTCTGCCAGGTCGCCAGTGTCCCCCCCCCACCGCGGCCGTCCGAGAGGTCCATTTTTTTTCTTCGAGACCACGAACGGACTGGTCAGTGTCCTTTGGCGATGTCGCCGCACCCTCGTAGCAGGAGCGGGGCAAGGCCGGCGCTGGGGGCGCTGGCGGGGCTGGCGCTGGTGGCGGCGCTGGCTGTGGCGGTGCTGCACCAGCGCGACGTGGGGCGGGCGGTGCTGGATGCTCAGGCTGCCGGGCCCAAGTCTGCCGCCGCGTCGCTCACCGTGTACGACTCGTCGGTCGGGCGCGGCGTCCTGGAAGCGGAGCGCGACGTTGACGCGCTCTTTGTCCAGCTGTCGCAGGCGCAGACGCGTCTCAACCACCTCACCAACAAGGTGCTCGAAGCCGGGCACCAAGCTTCACCCTCGAAGCCGGGCACCAAGCTTCACCAGGCTGAGGGCACCAAGCTGCACCAGTCGGCGCACGCTGTGCACGTGCAGGAGGCGCTGGACCGCTCGATCGCCGAGGCCAAGGCCAATGTCGACCGCCTGTCACATGCCCTGCGGGACGCGGAGGAGAAGCTCAACACGCGGGTCTCCTTTATCGTCGACGCGCACGCAGCAGACCGGAAGACGGCAGCGGGCACGTCGTCCAAGGACGCCGCCGCAGCCTCCCAGCTGCACGCCGCTCCCGGGGGAAAGTCACCGGCCGAGGGCCCACCCGTCGCGCTGGCCCACATGGCCCGTGCGTCGCAGCTCGCAGAGCAGGCCCCGGTGGCTGCCTCGGGCGACAAGCCCGGGTTCCCCTCGCACGCAGCTGAGAGGCGCAGCGTGCGTGCGGCGTACCAGAAGTTCTTCCAGCTCAAGGCCGCCAAAAAAGCAAAGGCCGCCAAGGAAGCGTCTGAGGGTTGGGACGTGACCCCCTATTCGGACTGCAAGGGCAAGTCCTGCGACGTCCAGATTTACCTCAACCTGCAGACGCCCACCGTGGACTACACTGCAAGGACGGGCAAGCACTTTCTCCCCAGCCTGAAAAAGCTGCGCCAGACGGTGCGCGAGCGCGGTCGCCTGTCCCTCGAAGACACTCGCCAGGCTGTGCAGCCGCAGGGCAAGAAGCCGGCGTACCAATTCGAGTGGCAACGCCCGGGGGCCAAACGCGTGGCGATTGGCGGCGTCGCCGACCATGGCAAAAGGTGCGGCTACGGGCCGGGCCTGGGGCGCGACCGCATCTGCGTCTGTGCGAGCGTACCCCTGGGGCGCAGGCGTCGCAATGCGGCGCTCGTGTTTGGCCTCTTTTGCCCTGCGTAGGTCTCTCTTAGGTCTCTTTTCACACCCACGGGCTGGCCAGGTACTTCACGCGCCCACGCGCGCATGCGCGCATGCGCCTTGACCCGGCCCGTCGTGCGCGTGCTGCATCTACGCAGGACTGGCGTGCGCACCGCGATCGGCGCCTACGACAAGCGCCTCAACCAACCCCCGATGAAGTTCGACGAGAGGCCGTTGGGAGCGGATTATGGCGCGCTTGCAGACAAGAGCAAGATCGCGGCCATGAAGCAGCTCATGCGAAAAATGGCGGCGTCGCGCGCCGGCTCCCCAGCAGCTGCTGGACAGGCGGCCACGGGCAGCAAAGCGAGCCAGCAGCTCTTGAGCGGCAAAGACGTGGTGCCAGCAGTTGTGGAACTCGCGCGCGAGCAAACGTCTCTCCTTGGCCTGGCCAAGAAGATCGAATCTGTCGCCGACAATCGCAAGGTCGCTGCTGTGAAGGAGGACCAGCTCGTGCACGCCACGCTCTCGCGCCTGCTGGGCAGCGCCGCCCCCTCGGCGGCCCCGGCAGCTGTTCACGGGTGGCCGCAGGTTGCACTGCTGGTGCCGCCGCTGGGCAAGGGAGCGCAGCGAGAGGAAAAGCAGAAGGTGCTGGCGCAAGCCATGGCGCGCGCGCGGCAGCCGGGCAGCCAGACGGCCTTGCAGGATGCCGCGATGAAGATGGGCCGCTCTTTCCTCTCGTTCCTGCCGCCCAAGATGGCGGAGGAGGACGTGGACCTGTTTGCCAGCAAGACTGACCCTGCGCTCGAGCCCATCCTGCAAGCGGCCGGCGCGCACCCCTCACCCTTCGCAGTGCCCGGCAGTGGCGGCGCCGCGCAGCCGGAAAAGCCTGTGCTTGGAAACACTCTGGCGGCGCTCAATGGTCGCGTCGCGCAGCTAGAGGGCTCGCTGGAGCAGAGTCTTGGGCTGCTCAACCCGAATGACCAGTCACAAATAGTGGCCAAGCTGAGCAAGCTCATGGGGCAGAGCACAGCGCAGGCGCAGGCGCCCGCGGCGGTGCTGCCGGACGATGCAGCTGCCAGCGCCAAGGGTGCGTCTTCTTGGTCTGGTGTGCGTGGGATGCAAGGCCCCACCGCCGCGGCGGTGGACGCGGAATTGCGAAGGGCGCGCGGGAGGAGCGCGCGCGCGGCACTGAGCGCGGACGCGGCAAAGTGGATCAAGTCGCAGGAGGCCTCTGCCACGGCTGCTGCGGACACCCGGGTGCTGAGCCACCTCAAGGCGCACGACAAGGCTGAGGCAGCTGCGGACAAGACCATGTCTGAGGAGGCTGCGCGCAGCCGCGGGGCTGGCGCGTTGTCGCAGGAGGCGCAGAAAACCGCAGCAGTGGCTGCGCGGTTGCGGGCCATCGCGGCAGCGGATGCGGAGAAGGCGCGCGAGCTCGAGAGCCAGTTGCAGCAGGGGCAGGCAGCGGCGTTGGGTGCGGACGCACTGCACAACCTCGGCACGCTGCGCAAGCTTGAGCAGACGCAACGCCTCAACGTGGCTAAAATCGGCAAGGAACAGCGGTTGGGCGCAGTGGTCCCGCCTTTTACTGCCTCCGGGGCGGCGGTGGCACAAAGTAACGCGGCGGGAGGCGCGTCTGGGGGCGTGGGGGCAGGGGCGCTGGAGCCCGCGGCGGAGGGGTTGGAGGCGCACGGCGCAACGCTTGTGGCGAGGTGCTGCCTGTGCCTGTGCCTGTGCCTGTGACTGTGCCTGTGCCTGTGCCTGTAAGGGTACATGTTGGTTTGTGTGATATACATCTTTAAGGATGCATGTATACATGGATGTACAGGTATATGCATGTGCACACGTTTGCGCGTGCGCGCATGCATGCATGCATGAGGAGAGCGAGAGCGAGAGCGAGAGCGAGAGCGAGAGCGAGAGCGAGAGAGAGCACTGACACCCGATACACACTTGCCCCATTCCGCAGCGCGGCGGCGAAGCTCAACAGCGAACTCGCAGCAGGGGCACAGATCTCGGGCACGGCCCTCTCTTCTGAAAAGCAGCTCGCCTCCACCCTGGCAGAGGAAGTGCGCGATCAGCTCAAGGCCCTCCCCGCGAACTCGCCCGCTAAGGCCGCTCTGGAGGTGCGTATGTAATGCGTGTGCAGGAAGTGTGTAGTGCGTATGTCTAGTGCGTATGTAGTGCGTATGTAGTGTGTATGTGTGTAGTGTGTATGTGTTTGTACGTATGCTGTGGGTGTGTGTGTGGGTGTGGGTGTGGGTGTGGGTCCTGGCAGAATGGGGTCGAACCTTACTGACGTGCCCCTCCCTTCTTCTTTCCTCCCTCCCCCGCCTCTCTCACCTCCTCTCTGGCAGGGCAAGCTGCAGCAAGTAGAACAGGGGCTTGCCAAGTAGGAAAGGCAAGGGGAACAGTATTTTTTGTTTGGACGCCGGGGCGCGGCGTGTCTGTGCTGCTGTATGTTTGGCGTAGGAAGGTGCGCAGGCAGAGGGCAGATAAACTCGATGAGGGAGAATTGTGTGAAGAGATGCACAAGTTAAAATACCGGTAAAATGCCAAAGATTACACGCGCAATCTCTTCCATTAGCATCACACGCCCAAAATATACGCACCTCTCTCTCTCTCTCTCTCTCTCTCTCTCTCTCTCCCTCTCTCTCTCGATCCCTCCCTCTCCCTCTCCCTCTCTCTCTCTCGATCCCTCCCTCTCC
>Ga0115006_10002400_pt1 | contig 12289 bp, 1 predicted proteins | sample ArcOceMetagenome_3_FD_88943 | JGI IMG/M metagenome (GOLD analysis project Ga0115006, IMG submission 88943) | Marine eukaryotic phytoplankton communities from Arctic Ocean - Arctic Ocean- Svalbard ARC20M Metagenome | ecosystem: Environmental > Aquatic > Marine > Oceanic | place: Arctic Ocean...
CGCCAGAGAAGGAAGGGAGAGAGAGGGAGAGAGAGAGAGAGAGAGAGAGAGAGCAGAACGAATGACTATGCAAACAGGGTGTCCTGGGCAATACACACAAAAACAAAGAGTAGATATGCAAGGCGGCGGCATTGAGAGCATAAGAGTGGCGAAGTCTTTGGCACTCTAAAGGCAGAAACGTTCGCCAGACCTGTTCCACGAATGATGCACCGAAACGTTGCGCTGAAAAGACTCACGCAGGTTGCCAACCATGTGCCAGTGAATGGCGTAGCGCCCCAATCTGAAGGCCTGGCCTGCATTGCGAATTTCGAAGTTCGAGAGCCTAACGACGAGGCTTTCGTGACCTGTTGCATGTTGTGGTCTGCGTGAGCTACACAGATGACGTTTCTCATATGCAAAATTTACAAACAAATATTTGTATGCATGTGCGCTGATGCGTGTGTGTGTGTGTGTGTGTGTGTGTGTGTGTGTGTGTGTGTGTGCGTGTGTGTGTGTGATATGTGTGTGACGTGTGCTATATGCAGACAGATGACGTACAGGAAACAAAGCACGGAGAATGAAAGACCTGGGGAATGAAAGAACATTTGACCGCCAAACTGATTACAGCTCAACCTGGTCACACCGTCATCCGCAGTATCAGCCAACGGACACAAGCTGTCGTCATGATCACCTTGGATCACTATGTTCCTCGACAGCAGAGAAACTTCAGCGCGGAACGGAATGCTCTTGCCATCAAACACAGCAATTTCCCCAAGATGTGGAAAGGTGATATTGTCGCTTTGTGTGCATTTCTCAGGCAAGCCCGAAAAGCCATACTCAGGGCACACGCGAATATCTTTCAACTGCACACGCTTTCCGTTGTCAAACACTCTGGCCACGGTTGCAACCTCAGAATGAGAAGACCGAGGGCTCTCAAAATCTGTAGTAGCAATGACAATCTTGCTGTCGACTGGCCACGTCACTGCGTCTTGCAGCATTATTTCACTTGCACCCGGCAGAACAGTCGCTGCTAATTGTGTCCATGCTACCTGTGGCGCGCCGTGTATGTCCATCGTGCATTCAAAGCAAGCTACCACCTTGGCTCCAAACGTTGGCAGATCCACAGATTTAGGGTGTCCATACAGGGTGATCAGGACATTCTGCATAAAAGGTTCCTCTTCTGTTCCAATTTGGAGCGTGCCGCCTCGCAGCAGGATGTAGCTTGCTGAAATTTGTATGTCCTTACGGTCGAAAATGAGAGTACCCTCTATCAGTATGAGATAGAATCTGGGAAGACTCATATCTAACAAGACAATCTGGCCCTCAGGAATGTACACGGTGTCCGTGCAATCCTTATCGTCTACCCACGAGCCGCATCCTGTGGGCGGAGCTTTGCCTCCCCATGTCGTTCTTGCTCCCCAAGTGTCAACGTACCAAAATGTTGCCACATCAGAGGCAACGGAAGCCCCAAGGCCGTCGACATCAACTCTCACATACTTCAAACCTCCGTGCAAAATGCCTGAAGCAGAGCTGACACACACTATCTCCTGCTGCTCTGCCGACACTTCAATTACGCTCTGGACGGCGCAAGCAAAGGGCCCAAGTGAGACAGAAATCTTGGATTGTTCTGTCGAGAAGAAGCGCCCTGTCACGGTTACCTCGGAACCACCAGCAGTAGTTCCACGATTTGGAACTACAAAGGCCACTTCCGGCGTCAGATCTAAGTCAGCAGTAAAGAGACCTGGCACGCTAGCATTGGCTGAGGGGCGATGGTCCCGACAGCCCTTGACGAAAATTTCCGTGATCCCATATCGAGCACTACCAGGGGCTGGACGCAGCATTTCGATCCTGAGCTGTATGTTCCTCAGAGTCTCAAGTGTTGTGCTGGAATGATTGCAGGAGGATCGAGGCCAGCCAGTATCGCAGAGACAAGCAGCACTGATGCCGCGGCAGCGCCCATGCCCGATGGGCAAATAGTCGAGTGCACCGTCTCCATTTACATTCTCGGCCACCTGGAACCACGATTCGCCGTCGATTGAAGCCCATATCCGGTACTCACGAGCATAGTCTTGTGTCCACATGATTTCGATATCACCAATGGACAACGTATCGACATTGCTCAATGTCACTGTCAGGTTTGCCGCGGCGGTGTAGCCCGAATCCCAATATGTGTCGATTTCATCGTCCACCGCCATATAGGCAGGGTTTCCAGTCACTCCGCAGCATGGAACCACGCCCGTGCGTGCTTGATTCTCGGCAACGCTGGCTTCATCGAGGCGCCACTCCCACTCTGGGTACCAGGATGTCGAGTACGAATCGCCACTCACCTGCATCCAATTGTTGTAGTGGCTGGATTCTGGGTCTTGATTGTGACGCAAGTGTTGGTATGGAACCATGACCTCAAATGCAGGATCAAGCGGGGTTTGCATGCCAAAGAAGGGTTGCAAATCAGAGCCGGAAAACGGTTGACCTTGCACCAACAGCTCCTTATCCTTCCTGCAGAGTCTCATCCCGATTCCTGCGCAGGCGATTCTTGCTGCTTCGTATGTCAACCTTGGCCCTTTTTTGTACAGCACTCGCCTATAAAGGTTTGGTTCGTCGTTACCAAGGCCGATGTCTTCTTGCTGCGAGGGCTGCCTCGGCACGTCGCTCACGGATGCGCTAACTGTCAATTTTACGGCAGCCGTTTCGCACTTGGAAGGCATTACGATATTGCTTGCGGGTTTGACCGATACCATTACTGGACAAGAGAGCTTGTCATCTAAGTCTCGATACATGGACACGTTAGCAAGTTCGAGCCTCAACTTCGGAGCATGTTTTAGAGAATAGTCCGCTGACATCATGTTACAAGATGTTGTGGTCATTCCATTGTTGCTTTTCTTTGTTCTTTGACGCAATATCAAGGTCATCGAGTTTCCAGCGCGCCAACCTGGGCGTTGTATCACTTCATTTATCACATCACTGAGATCCGAGGATTCTTGAGCCTCAGCAAAGAAACGCCACTGCTCCGTCATGATCCAATCTTCGTACGCTGAGCTGAGCTTCCGTAACCCCAGACTACCTCGGTCAGACGCATCGAATGGCTGGGAATGATCAGTTGCTTCAGTCCAGAGTCGAATTTGTGAACCCTTCGCACACGAGTTGTCAGCAGCGCGAACTTGCAGGCGAGCACGCGCAACCCTCATGCCCTGCGCGATATCGACGGAACTGAAGCGTAGATAGACGACGCTCGTAGACCATTCATCTCGATCGGGCTGCAGGCTAGGGGACAGCACACCGCTCGAAAGTACAATGGCCTTGCTTTTGACATCCTCGGTTGCGTCATTGTTGGGTTCAGAAATAGCGATGACCAGAGAACGTGTGCCAGGCTGGGACCTGCTATCAACCAGGGCGTCAGGAACGCATACCATTGTACTTGTATTTGTCGAAATCACCCTGCAAGGGACTTGGCACAATTTGGCGACGACCCGGCTAGCTTCTTCTGGAAAGCCGTCACCGCGAAGCGTTATAGCATACCCGCCGCCATAGCCTGCCAGTGCAGGACTAATGCCTGCGATTGATACCACGTAATTGAAAAGCACCCCTGAATCCGAAGCGCGCACGCCTCCCACCGTCAGCGATACCCGATGCTCGCCACCTGACATGCTACTGACCGCGCACAGTATCCAGCCTTCATTCTCTGATCCACCACAACTTTGGATCATGCAATGACTATTGGAAAGGGAAACCTTGTTCTTCGAACAATTCGCCAAGTCCAATCCTCTCACGTCTACTTTGATTTGAGTACCAGCAGTCCCATTTGTTGGATGGATTCGCAGGATCGCCGGTGCCGATGAGTACAGAACATTACACCTATTTGGAGTTCCAGATCCACAGAATGCCGCTACACCGCCAATTTCGACAAGAACAGGCTGCCCAGAGGCAGAGGAAAGAGTTTCCTGTTTTACAAACACCACATCGCGAATCCCGAACGACGCCAGATTGTCGCGTAGACCACGAAGCTCTACCATGAGGACCCGCGGGGAGAAGGAGATATTTCCGAGTGCAATAGTTTCCATCTGGTTCGCCAAGTCTACTCTGCTGCGAGTCACTGCAGCATCAGTCGTTTCCACGTGCGAGAACAAAGACCAGATGCCACGATGCACAAATGTGTAGAGATGTTGGCCGCTTCCAAGCACGTGAAATCCACGATTGTCTACGGCTATTGTCCACGTGACCTCTGCGGACCCTGAAGGGAAGTCAAAGCGCTCTTCTGAACCCCAGGCATCCTCAAACATTGCGTTCATCACCACTTGTTCCTCACTCAGACGGGGCTGGAAATGAAAGAGAAGATCTCCATTGGCCGCAATCCAATTGACAGAAAATGTCGGGACTCCCTTGATTTCCCAAGAATCGACGGTCCGCGTGCCAAGTCCCTGCCATTGAGCACTCCAAGTTGTTCTAAGGGCAACTACTTCCTCTGTAAACGGAGTGCCTGCAGAGCAGGTAGCAGGGTCGCCAGACCCGGCTTCAACTCTGACTTGAGCTGCAGTTGAAGCTCCAGCCCAATTGATCAAAATACGCGAAATTGCATTCGACTCACCAAGGTCAAAAACCAGCTTCACGGTGTGGACCCCAGGCTGCGACAGCCAGATTGTCTCCGAATCACCGTCGACCAGAGAAGAAGGCAAAGACTGCACATCTGAGCCGGGCAACACCAGAATCCTGTCGTTTCGTCTCATTGTCATCGCAGCGTGGGTACTATGCTCATGTTTGAAAGTTTCAAGAGGTGAAATTGCTCCCCACGAATACGTTTCAGCACAGAAGCGAAGCTTCTGACCTACACACTCCTCACCCGTGCTCTCAGGCAGCCCGCAGTGGCGGATCCTCTGCCAGATGTGCTCACGCTCCAGGCCAATAACGAGTTCATCGGCTAGCGATGGCATTTCAAATATCACCTGGTTGTAGTGGGCGCTTCGCACAGGCGCTTTCCTCTGGCCCACAAACACTCTGCTGCTTGATTTCACTGCGCTGCTTGTCTGCGCATCAAATCCTATGCCACTGATCGTAACCAACTGACCTCCAGTAAGAACTCCAGTGCTCAAGGACAGAGACGCCACTAGCACTTGGTATGTAATCATCGTGCAGCAGTGAGACAAAAAGTCAGCAGCATATCCCGCTGCGAACAGAACTCGTACTCTGTGATGGCCACCAACGCCGCGTGCTAAAACGCAGACAACGTGCGTCTCATTCTGCGTAGAAGTCGCACACAAGGTGTCTCCGACACTCACCGTCACTGCACCGTCGGTCGGCAGAGAGACTCCGCCGAAGACCAACTTCGAGCCCTCTGTTACAGATATTGAGGTCTTAGTCGATGCTGGCACTGCGTGTAAGCTGCGAAGGGCAGGGGTGGAAGCAAGAGATGTTGTAAGGGCACAGCCAGCAGCCACGCTGCAAAGCGCTGCCTTGCCATGTACTTTGAGCGTTAAAGGCAGTACATGGGAAGTCGTGTTGAAGGGCCAAGGTATTTCGCCCAGAACGCATTCCACTGTGCCATCAGAAGAGCTCTGGATCGCACAGACGTGAGTCCCAAAGCTGACGGAAAGCTTGACCAGATCATTTGGTATGCCGGAACCAATCATGGTGATGCGGGTTCCTCCCAGCAAAGAGCCTGCTGAAGGAGCAATAGAATGGATTACTGAAATCCACTCAAATGATGCCATGGAGAATGATGCACCCAGGCCTTGCAAAACCACCGTCACCGGTCCACTCTTGCTGCTCTGCCCTCTTGCAGTACACGTGAGCTCAGCATCAGATAGAACGGCGATCGAACTGCATGACGATACGCTGCCGAGGCTCACAGAATCAACAGGAGCCATGGAAAAGCCTGCTCCCCGAATGGTGACAGTGGTCCCGTCGAAGCCACTCGGCGGCTCAACCTTCAATACGCGCGCCATGGAGGAAGTTTTAATCTGCAGGTCGCAGAATGCGTCTGTGCAGGAGCTAAATACATTGTTGGACTTGACTTTTAACTGTGCATGCATCGTCAGATTGAGCAGGGCCGCATGTGCTGCAAGCGCCATAGCGGGTACTGCGAAGTCATAAACAAGAGCCTCGTCCAAGACGAATTGCACCATACCCCGACAGCCACTGGGTCCCAACCACTTCATGCAGGGCCCAGCAAGTACCAAACTGCCAACTGTTTTTGATCGGTAAGGACTCAAGACTTGTGACGAGCTCTTGAGTTTCCCTTCCAGATAGAGGCTCTGCACAGCACCGTCAAAAGCGATAGCAACATGGCTCCACACGTTGCTTGGTGCGCAAGGTGCTGTGATCACGGAGAAGCCCGCGACTGGGTGCTCGATTGATCCTTCTTGCAATGCAGAGCTCCCTGCCGCCAAGTAGAATTGCCACTCCTCAGTGCTCGACAAGACCAGCGCAAACCCGGAATAATCGTCATCTCCCACGTTTTGCAGCAGGGCAGCGGCTCCGCTTGCGTTGCGGACCATGACCCACATCTCTACGGTGAAACGCGGGCTGTTGATTTCCTTATTTGTCACGGCCAATTTCGCAGATGCTTCCAAATGCGCCACTTCGCCATTCAAACTTGCGAAATCGACCCCCGACTGCACAAGTAAATTACTGGCAGAGAGCATGGGATCTTCGCGTGAGAAGGAGATGTGGAGCAAAGGGTTCAGAAGATAGTCACTCTGCACCTCCTCCGCGACAGTCAATGCGCTCGAGAGCAGTGACGGTACATGCGCTACAAGAGATGTTGCATTGGCGAAGGACGTCTCACATTCAACCGTTTGCTCAGCCTTACGATAGACTTCGGTCGCATCGACGCCACTTGGGAAGGCAACAGAGTGCTTCACTGTGAGTAATTGCCTCTCGGTCAACGTTTTGAGGTCTGCACGCGCCCAGAAGCGGAAACCCTTGGTCGTGTCAGATGGTGATCTTGAGTCGTCACGCGTGTAAATCACATCCTGACCGTCGGCATGCCGGACTTTGGCCGATGTAAAACGCTCGGTCCAGCATGGTGGATTGATGCCACTTCCTTCGCCACAGACAGGCAAGGATTCTAGTGGAACTGGTGCCTCGCAATATCCAGGGCGAAGCTGGAGGGCTCGCGCCTCTGCATCACACGACCCTTGGAGCTCGGCTTTGATATCATCTTGGCCGAGATCTGTAGGACGGGGCAACCCGCCTGGCCAGTACCAAGGATAGTGATGCAGAAACAGATTGGAGGCTACGGACGGGCAAGCAGTTGGATCCCAGTCCACAAAGCCAGGATCGGTACACCGCTGAATGCTTTTCCCAGCCACGCCATGGCGTTCCATTTTCACAACCCACTGTCGGGGATAAACGCGGTCCAGCAAGCGCCCCGGGGCATGATCCACAGTGTAAACGGTGGTTGAAATGACGTCCGGAAACGCTTTGATTATAGCTAGCTGAATCTGGGGCCCGGTCGCGTTCAAGGGCAGATCTTCTGTCAACTTTTCTCCCAACTGCAGCTGAAACTGACCGTCGGGTAACGGAAGTCCCTCCTGGAGTCTTTGAATGGTCAAATTGCCTCCGATTATGCGCGAGGCATCAATATCAGGCAAAGGGCAAATGCCGGTTAGATCCAGCAAGGTAATGTCCCATTGAATCTGCCCACTTTTAGGTCTCCGTTTCTCTACGTTTACATTCTGATAATCGTGGTAGGATGACAAGTCTCTGTTCGTGATCGAGGCTATAGGTAACGTAACTCTCTTGCCGTTTCCTGCAATAAGACTAAAATTTCCGAAGGGAGCGACTCCTTTGATGAGTTCCGCTATGGCAATGCCCATCGACGAGCATTCTCCCTCAACCGTCGTGCAGGTGCGGCCTTCGAGAAGTTGTACATCTCCGAGTTCAGTTGAGAATTGCACCTGCCAGCCCGCTTCCAATTGAACCACGCTCACCGATGGGGAAGACGTGGGCATCAACTTACTTATTGCAGTCTGCAGATCTAGTCTGTTTATTGTCTTTGGCAGACGTTGAGTATGCCGGCCAAAGAGCAACAGCATAAAGAATGCAGAGTCGTCGGTGAAAGATAGCCTCTGAACTTCACTCACAAACTGGGCCGTGAGCAAGAGACGATGAACTTCATGTCTCACGACGGGCGTGTAAACGCCAACAGTAAAGGTTTGCCGACCCGCAATAGCAATCAAAGGTGTTGCATGCTTGCTTCTGCTCGGACCGAATAAGAATCCTGTGCCGCTTAGAGTGATCTGGAGAGCACCCCCGAATCCAATTGACTCCATCGCGTTGACCCTTGTTACTGACAGCTCGTATTCAAATTGAGGAGCACCTGAAGGATCTGATGAGCCAAATTTATCAACAATCACCGTAACCGTTCCAAGACCAATGCTGCCGGCACCTGCAATGCATTTCAAAAGAGTTCCCGAGGCATTTGTTACAGTGCACAGTGAGCCCGCCAGCAATACAGTGTTCTCACTGATAGACGCCGAGAAACCAGTCCCCGAAATTGTGACTTCAAATCCCCCACCGACTGCTCCCTGTTCTGGGGTCACACTCAAACAGGTGGGTACAGACCCGGAAATCGAAGACAGGGCACTTGTTGTAGTATTGACTCCATTTGCCAAGCTGATTTGCAAGTCAAGGGTTGAAAGCAGATGTCGTCGCCTGCGACCAGAGCTGGCGTCGGCGCCGAGCTTGCATTCTAACTCGCGAGCGGACACCTTGATTGGCTCACACCGGGTTCCATCAACCATCAGTGTATTGGCAGACATATCGGGGCTGAAGCCTGCGCCGTGGATAGTCAAAATATTCACAACATTTCTGTTCAGGCTCAAAGGTGTGATGCGTTCGATTTGCAACTCATATGTGAAGATCACACTGCCACGAGCTGCACCCCTCCCGGGTATGACAACCTCAACGGCATGCTGACCAGCTGCAACAAAGGGAAAGGAGAACTGGCACGTAATTTCGGTGTCCGATGCCCCGCTTACAGCACAATCATACAGAGATGCTAATGTTACGCGGGGCACTGCATCTGCAGGCAACTCTGACGGCGGCGACAGGCCATCGCCCAAAATCGTGACAGAGTAAAGGCCTGTTCCGTTCTTCTCTGAGGCAAGATGGGTCACTGTAGGTGTGAGGCTGTCATTGAATGCGAAACGGCAAAGGGATACATTTTCCGAATCACGTTCACAGCTGGCCGATCCCTTGTTCACCAGTACTTGGATATGACCACTTGTAACAGGCTCATGCATATAATCTGCTGAAATGGGGCCCATTAAATGCCCGCCGTCTATGTAAGGGAATACCTGTACTACGGCTCCTGGCGGATCATGTTCGCAGCAGTAATCACTATTCTCGAGGTGCCCCGCAGCTGGGCAGCCAGGGGTATTGGGAGCCGACAACCCATGGCGCTGGAAACAGAACAGGCCCGGCAGGCAGTCGCTATCGGTATCACAGTCGCCTTGACACATAGAGCAGGGATTACTATCTGTGCATCCAGATGATCCCAGGTTCTGGACAGAATCGAGCTGCGTGCTGTTATTGTTTGCGGCGCCATCCTCTTCAGAAAGCTTTGCGGACATGAGGGGTATATCCCCTGCAGCGTCGATAAAGCTGATGACCCACCCGAAGCCAGAATTGCATTTGCCGGTTCGAGTCACTTTGACGTTGCCCAAAGAGCCCAACGCCTCAAATTTGGATCGCACCTCTTCTGCTGTTGCGTATGGGCTGAATATTACGTTGCTATTGCCGATGCTCGCGACAACACTACCTCTAATTTGCTCAGAGTGCGACTGAACTTGAGCTACATCAGCTTGCTTCAGCTCTCCAGACACATCAAGCTCGAGCGCAAAGGCTGCTGTTGGATGTGAGCAGTCGTCCGAAGTAAGCTGTACTAGCCAGGAGCGTGCGTCGCCCTTGTGCTCCTTGGTAACGCTAACAAGACGCACAGGACTCGTCGAGTCTCTGGTTGGTATCTGCGACGGCCATGATGTGTCTGCGTCAGGATACTTTGCAACATGCATGTAGTGATGTGGTGATATGAGGTGCGCATGAGATGCATGAGCAGCAGAGATGTGGTTATACGAGGTGCACATAAGATGGATGAACATTCGCATGGACAACACAATATCATAACAGCCGGACAGCGAAACGCACCTGCGGGTACCGCGTCTGCTTGACCATTCGCGGCGTCCTACTTATGCTGAATTCATCAATGTAGAAATCGTTTCTGGCGTAAGTGGATCTTGGCACTTCATGAGTATAAAAAATGATGTCATCTACCAGATGATCCTGTCCAAAAAATAGATTGCTGTCCCCTTCGGCGGCAGTATCGAAGGTGTATTGCAGATCCAGGCAATCATAGTGCCATTCATCGTCTGCAATGACGCTCCAAGTCCCAACTTTCCTGTACGATGAATGGTGCGAAGTGGCAGTGAGATACAGCGTCTTCCATGCTTGAATATTTCGTAGAACACCCTCCTTATCCCGGAGCTCGATTCTTAGCAAGAAAGACAACTTTGTGGTTTTAGGAATGCGGTAGGCCATGCACATGAATGGGAAGGATTGTGTTCCAAAGGGCAGCGTGCCCTTACCCGCACCTTCGTACGCTTCATCCTTTCCTCCATCTTGTCTCCAGTAATTCCGTATCATCCCCCAGGCATTATGCATGTAAAGGGCGCCTTCACCGCAGAACGCATTGCCCTTTACGATTTTCGGCGTCACACCGTCCCGCGACTGAGACGAGGCTGTGAATAACAATTCTTCGGAGCTTATTTCCTCATCCTCAAACGTTGCCAGGGCCGGTGCGAGCTTCACCTGCTCCTCGGTTCCTCCGCACCTTGGGACAGCGCAGAGCCTCTTTTGGTTGCGCGAATTTACACACCAAGGCCCATCTTGCCGAAAGTCCGGATTTCGACACAGATTTCCATCTAGTCCCGCCACCACTGCGAGCCATGGATCATTGTAAGGTGTGTGCGCCCAACGAATGCACTCTTCTCCGTCCACAGTTGTTGAGGCTAGTCCTCGGTACGTGAGCCCTCGCTCGCTGAAGCACTCAAACGAGTTGCCAGCGGGATCTTCGGCCAACCCATTATCCCCCTCGCAGTTTGACAAAAGCTCTCGCACAGCTGCTGCCACCTCACTTTCGGAGGCATTCACTCCAATATCGCGGGAGGATTTACCGCCAAGGGATAAGCGAAAAGAACCCATCAGATTCGCGCCGCTTAGCGTTATCTTTTGAACCTCAAATTGCTGCGAGGGCATGGTGATGTCAATGAACTGCTTCTCATCCATGGCGGCGGGAGAGTCCTTGCGATTGATAGTGCTGTTATGCTGAATGACACCGAGCGCAAAGTTGTCGCCTCCACCGCAGCTTCGATAGTGGGCATCCAGATATAGGAAGTCGCCCTCCTGCAGCTGGACCTTGCGGTTTGCTTGCAGCGACAACGCCTTCTCCACTTTGTCGATCGGGTTGTGGTTCACGCCCTTGTGCGATTGCTCCCGATCCCAAGCGCGGGACGGGACCCACGATCTGAAGTCGATCAGCAGCTCATCGGCAGAGGCAGCGTTGGGCACGGACGCCACCCGCAACTGAGCATAATCATCGGCGGCGAGAATGAAGGTGTAATTGCCAGACACCGGCGCGCGGAAGAAGCCCGTGTAAGCCATGTGCGGACCCTGTGTGTCACCGCGAGCATACTGCACATTCACCTCAGACTCAAACTTACTCTGTTCCACTTCGTCAACGTCTGGAGTGAGGAAGACAGGATCGGCGCGCAGGGTCTCAATCTCGGTGCAGCCTCGACCATACCAGATCCGTCGCCTCACCCCCCGTGCCCCAGGCTGCACATTCCCCGTGAGAGTTGTTGCGTTTTGGCGCTGGTCTGCGCCCCTAATCGCCAGCACACACTCAATTTGGCTCATCGTCGCAACTTGAACGACACAGGGATCGCCGGCCACTATCACCCCAATGTTTACACGTTCGTTGGAAAATCCTCTTCCTCTGATAGTGATTCGTGCGCCTCCCAGCAGGCCACTGCGGGACGGCGAGACCGAGGAGACGGTGGCAATATGGTGTATCATGAACGATACTCCATGATGATCTGCAAGGAACTCTGTTTTCGTCACTTGCGCTTCGCCCATGTTCATCTTCCAGTCATTCATCTTCTCGCATCCCACCAGCACCACCGAGAAATTGTATCGACCGGCCTCACGCGGTCCATTCACTTGGCACTTGAACCACGGGATCCCATTGCTGTCGGCCTTTCCCACCCCAAACGGCTCTTCGATATCTTGATCGAACAGCGCACACCGGGTCCCGGAC